>Ga0182015_10002106_pt1 | contig 24748 bp, 27 predicted proteins | sample 712P3MmetaG_FD_120478 | JGI IMG/M metagenome (GOLD analysis project Ga0182015, IMG submission 120478) | Permafrost microbial communities from Stordalen Mire, Sweden - 712P3M metaG | ecosystem: Environmental > Terrestrial > Soil > Wetlands > Permafrost | place: Sweden: Stordalen | collected...
AATTTGCGGCGCACCTGAAGGCAATGTTCACCGAGACGAAGGTGCGAGGCGTGGAGAGGATCGGGGACCACGACACGTATCTGGTGGTGGGGCAACGCGAGGGGAAGACGCCGCTGCGACTCTATTTTGACGAGAAATCCGGGCTGCTGGTGCGGCTGGTGCGGTACGGAGAGACTCCGCTGGGAAGGTTGCCGACGCAGATTGACTATGCCGACTACCGGGAAACGGGCGGGGTGAAGATTCCCTTTCGTTGGACGCTGGCGCGGCCGAGCGGGCGGTTCACGATTCAGGTGAGCGAAGTGAAGCAGAACGTTCCCGTGGATGACGCGAAATTTGCCAAGCCGGCGGCGCCGTCGGAAGAGAACAAAGGCACGGCAAAGTGAGCGGGTTGCACGGGAGCGATGATTGCGTTGGTGATTCTCACGCCACTCCGCGGCTGAGAGCCGTGCACTTTCAAACCGCTGGCCTCCTCCAAATCTGAGGTGGTACCATCCCGTACTGACAATATGACCAAGCTCAGTCGGTTCCTATCCTCCCTGGTGTTCTTGCTGACTTTGTGTGCTGCGATCTGCTCAGCGCAGACACAACCCACGACGCAACATACGATTGTGCTGCACGCGGCTCGACTGCTGGACGTGAAGAGCGGTCGCGTGGTGAAGCCGGGCGAGGTGCTGGTACAGGGCGATCGAATCGTGGAAGTGGGCGCCTCCGTGAAGCGTCCTACGGGTGCGGAAGTGATTGATCTGGGAGACCGCACGCTGATGCCGGGGCTGATCGATGCGCACGTGCACCTGTTTCTGCATCCCGGGGCGGAGGACTTGCAGACAGTGCAGGAATCCGTGCCGCAACGCACGATCATGGCTCTGCTGGCGGCGCGAGACGATTTGATGGCGGGCTTTACCGCCGAGCGCGACATGGGGACCGAAGGTGCGGGGTCGGCTGATACGGCCGTCCGCAATGCGATTGACGATGGGCTGGTTCCGGGACCGCGGTTGCGCATCAGTGGGAACGCCATCAACATCCTCGGCGGACACGAAGACGCGATTGGCTACAATCCGGCGCAACATGTGCTGTCGAACGCCGATTACGCGAATAACAAGGATGAGTTGGTCGCGGTGATGCGCCAGCAGTTCAAAGAAGGCGCGGACTTCATCAAGATTTATGAGACGGGGCCGGATACGGTGCGCGATGGCAAGTTTTCCACGATTTATCAATACACCCTGGCTGAGCTGAGTGCGGCAGTTGCGGAAGCGGCGCGTGTAGGCAAGCGCGTGGCGGTGCATGCCACCGGTGAGCCGGGCACGCTGTTCGCGGCGCAGGCCGGGGTCGCTTCCATTGACCATGCCAACCAGCTTGGCGACGAGACGATGCGGCTGATGCGGGAGAAACAGATCTTTGCCGTGCCGACCTTTACCATTTTTGAGTATTTTGCGGATCATGCGGCTACACCGGCGCAGACGGCTCACGAGCGGCAGATGCTCGATTTGAAGGTGCAGGACTTCGGCAAGCAAGTGGCGGCGGGAGTTCCGATGGCAGTCGGCTCAGACGTTGGACCGTTTCCTCACGGGACGCAGGCGTGTGAATTTGTGCTGATGGTGAAGTTCGGCATGACGCCGCTGGCGGTACTGCAGGCTGATTTGCTGAATGGGGCGAAGCTGCTGGGTTGGGAGGGTCGGATCGGCGCGTTGGAGCCGGGCTATCTGGCCGATGTCATCGCGGTTTCCGGCGATCCGCTGCAGGACATCAGTGCGGTGCAAAATGTTTCGTTCGTGATGAAGGGCGGAGTGGTTTACCGGAAGTGAGGGGGAGCTTTCGGCAGCCCTTCGTAAAGACTTCGGGCTTCAATGGGGTTGTGAGCTGTGACGTTCTAGTCCTGCAACCACGCCCGGTTCGAAGCGGATGTTCTCCACCGGAATAGCAAAATAGTGAGCCCTGAGAATAGCAGCACCGGGGGAATCAGCAAAACGATGACTCCTCCCTGCAAAGCATGGATGACGGACTTGCCGCCGCCGGCGACGGTGGTGTAGCACATGGCGCAACTTTGGCCGTAGAGCGCATGTCCTGCGCCCAATACCACCAGGCTTGCGCCGATAAACCGAACCACTCCGCCTCGGATTGATGGCGTTTTGAGCTTTCCAGAGTCTGCCTGGCCGTCCATAATGCACGCTTTCTTTTGAGGCGTTGCGCCGCTCAGAAGCCAGCGCAACAGTTGCACACGTTATTCAACCAGCTTATTGAATCAGCGATCGCATATGCGCGAGCCGCGAACTGTCTGCGAAGATAACTGTCATCATAATCAGTACGAAGACCAGTGACGGAATCAGCGTCACAAACAGGCTTGCCCGCTCATACCGCAGGTGCATGAAGTAGGCAATAATCATTGCCGCCTTGATAACGGACAATACCATTAGGATGCTGAGCATGGTCTCCAGGGGTAAATCCCGATAGGCAAGTACCAGTTCCAACACCGTCAAGCCGAGCAAGCCAAACCACACCGAGAAGATGATTTTGTTTCCAGCAGTTTCCGCGTGCTCCATGTCCCGATCCTTTCCTAATCTTCTATCCTAGGCCATTTTCGCTGACAGCAAGTAAACCAGGGGAAAGATGAACATCCATACCAAATCGACGAAGTGCCAGTAAAGGCCGCTCACCTCCACATCCACGGCTGAGAGCTTTCTCCGTCCAAAGCCGACGGCGATGATCAGCAGATACACAACCCCAATGGTTACGTGAATCATGTGAAGCCCGGTCATGGTAAAGAACGCGGCTCCGAACATCGGTGTGCCCCAGGGATTGCTAAACGGACGGACACCCTCCGCGATAAGGCCCAGCCACTCGCGAATATGCAGAATGTCAAAAATCACCCCGCCCAGCGCGGTGGCTACCAGCCATCCTACCGCGCCACTCACCTTGCCCAAGCTTGAGGCTCTGACGGCCAGAACCATGGCCACGCTGCTGGAGAGCAACACAAAAGTCATGACGGTTGCGTTGACGATACTTGCCGTCTCGAACGGTCGCGGCCAAGCCGGGGCCGCGAGCCGCAAATACCCATAAGCAAAAATTACGGCCGAGAAAGTGATCGCATCAGAAACAATAAACAACCACATTCCCAGTTTCTTCGAGGGAACGGCGTAAGGCAGCGCTCCGCCACCCCAGACCGGGAGATCGCGACCATCATGAACTGCTGTTGCCGAGAGTGGACCGCTTGAATGAGACATGTTCTCGCTCGCCCCGTCCTGAATTTACTTTTTCAAAGTACTGCAACAGGCTCCACTAACTGCTTGCCGGCTGCCCAGGAGGGTCAGTCTGCATGATGTAGTCCTTGCCGTTCCTTGTAACTCCGTATTCATAAGCATCGTAAGAAACCACGGGATGTTTGCCCCCGAAGTTATCAAAAGGCGGTGGAGATGGCACGGTCCACTCCAAAGTCGTGGACTCCCAAGGGTTATCAGGCGCCTTGGCCCCCTTGTACATGCTCCAGAAGAGATTGAAGAAGAAGATGAACTGAGCTGCTCCGGTGGTCAGGGCGGCGATGGTCATGAATGTGTGCACGGGCATGAGCGGTTGCATCGCATCGTTGACGAAACTCGAATACCGGCGAGGCATGCCTTCAAGGCCAATGAAGTGCATCGGCATGAAGATGCAGTAGACGCCAACGAAGGTGATCCAGAAATGGACTTTACCCAATTTTTCATTCAGCATCCGGCCAAACATCTTGGGGAACCAGAAGTAGGTACCGGCGAACATGCCGAAGATGGCCGCCACTCCCATTACCATGTGGAAATGTCCTACTACGAAGTAGGTTCCGTGGAGAAAAATGTCGAGCGAGGGCTGCGCCAGGAACATGCCACCCAAGCCGCCGGTTACAAATACCGAGATGAAGCCCAGGCCAAACATCATGGAAGTGGTGAAGCGCAGCCTGCCGCCATAAACGGTTCCCAGCCAGAGCAGTGAGACGATGGTGGCGGGTATCGTGATGATCAAAGTCGGAATCGAGAACAGGAAGCCGGAATAAGGGCTCATCCCGCTGAGGAACATGTGATGTCCCCAGACGGTGAAGCTCAGGAAGCCAATCGACAGAAGGCAACCGACAATTACCTTGTAGCCGAGAACGGGTTTGCGGGAGAAAACCGAGAGCACATGCGAGATAACTCCGAAGCCGGGAACGATCGCGATGTACACCTCGGGATGCCCGAAGAACCAGAACAGATGTTGCCATAGCAACGGAGAGCCTCCGGAATGGTTCTGGAGCTTTCCATTGACCAGCAGGCCGGCCGGGAGGAAGAAGCTGGTTCCCGCATTGCGATCAAGGAAGAGCAGAACGCACGCGGCAAACAGAACCGCGAAGCTCAGCAGACTAAGGATGGCGGTAATCAGCCAGGCCCAACAAGTCAGCGGCATGCGCATAAGCGTCATGCCCTTGCAACGCAGATCCACGGTAGTGACGATAAAATTCAAGGCGCCGAGCAAAGAACCCACACAAAAAAGTGCGATCGAAACAGCCCAGAGATTCTGACCCATGCCGAGCCCAGGACCGGCATCGCTACCGACGGCGCTGAGCGGAGGATATGCCGTCCAGCCCGAGATCGGAGGACCGTCCTTGACGAACAGGGTGGCGACCAAGGCGCACAGCGCTAAGAACGTCACCCAGAATGAAAGCATGTTCAGGACGGGGAACGCCATATCTTCGGCGCCAATCTGAATGGGCAGCGCATAGTTGCCGAATCCGGCCTGCGGCGCCGTGGTCAGCACAAAGAAGACCATCAGCGTGCCATGGACCGTCAGCAGCGAGAGGTAATAATCCGGGGACATTACGCCCCCCGGCGCGCCGGTAGGCGAAAGCACGCCCAATCCCCAAATATGAATGTTCGGCCACACCAAGTGGATCCGCACCAGCCATGAAAGGACCATCCCCACGAACACCGAAAAAATCGCGAGGAAGTAATACTGCTTGCCGATCACTTTGTGGTCGACGCTGAAGACGTACTTGCGGATGAAACTGGTCGGTGCCGTGTGGTGGTGCTGTACTTCCATGGGCATGCTTTCCATTGTGAGTTACCTTCCCTGCGCCAGAGCGCCATGGTGGCCGCCGTCGCCAGAAATCATCATTGCAAGCTGGCCTGCTGGACAATCCACTTCTGATAGTCCTCCTCCGACATCACTTCGAGGAAAGCCCGCATGTTGTAGTGGCCGAGACCACAAAGCTGATTGCAGGCGATATCGTACTTGCCGATCTTGGTCGGGGTGAAGTGTATGGGAATCTGCATCCCCGGAAGCATGTCCTGCTGGACGCGCATCTCCCGGAGATAGAACCCGTGGTCCATATCTTTGGAGTTCAGCAGCAATTCCACAGGCTTGTTCACCGGAACAGCTAATTCCGCGGTCACAATGTCGTCTTTGGATGCGGGGTCGGAGGGATCGATGCCGAAGAAGTTCGCGCTGGCCTCATCAATCTTATCGGCATGGATAGGGCCGAACTTACCATCGGGTCCGGGATAGCGAAAGTAGAATGCAAACTGCCCGGCGAGCACTTGAACCTGAAGAGAATCGGTTGCCGGCGGAGTGAAGTACATGGCCGCCCAGACTTTCTGCCCTACAAACTCCAGCAAGATAATCTCTGACCCGACATAAACGAAGGCGAGCACGAGCAGCCACTTAACCCCGCCCGGGAAAATGCGAATCGGACGGTTGTCGCCCTTCTGCTCTCCGTATTTCCAGGCAAAGACAGCCAGGGCCAACTGGGCGAGGATGAATCCAATGGCTGCGCCGACGAAGGTCTCCACGAACTGGTGGTCCATGGCGCCACCATGAGCCGAAGCAACCTCGGGAAACCACCAGTGGCGTGAGACAAAGATTGCGACCGAGATAGTTGTGATAATCGTCAGCACTACGCCGAACGCTTTGCCCATGGTACGATCCCCCGCGGAACAGACTTGGCTTCTTCTGTGAAAACGCGCCGTACGGGGGCAGCTCGTAAGCGCCCACCGCCCCCGTCGACCTTATTCGACTACCGGGCAAACCACATAAGAGCAAAAATATAAATCCACAACAGAAACATGAAATGCCAATACCAAGCCGTCACGTCCACGACGATGCGCCGCGATTCAACCGGCTTATCGAGCAGGGAAACAACTGCGGCGTAAAGCAGAACCAGCATGCCGCCTATGAGGTGGACGGCATGGGTAGCTGTGAGCAAATACACGAACGAACTGCTGGCGCTGGTGGCCAGGTAAAAACCGCGGTCGGCCAGCACTCGCCAGGCCATCCATTGGCCGGCCAGAAAGCCGCCACCGAGCAGAACGGTGATCCCGAGCCAGGGAAGGCCTTTTCCTGCACCGAGAGAAACGCCAGGAATGGAGTGAACTGGTGCTAACGCGGCCTGCCGGGTGATCTGCCGCCGGGCCAATTCTGCTGCAATGCTGCTGAACAAGAGTAATCCGGTATTTACCAGGAGCAGAGCGATCGGCAAGCTGACCGGAATCCAATCACGGACGTAGGTGTTGGTTTTTTCGTCCAGCGTGGGCAGGCCCTGTCGCACGACATAGGCGCTGGTAAAGGCAACAAACAGCATTACGATGGGAGCGATAGCTACGGCCAGTCCAAGGCGGGCGCGCCGCAGTCGCGAACCATAGCCGGGAGCGCCGTCCCTGCGCCCACCGTCGCCGCCACCATAAATGGGCGGAAGAGAGCTGCCCCCGTCCTTATTAGTCGGGGGCATGTGCACCGTTACTGGAGGGGTGAGAGTCGCCATGGTCTAACCGGATTTCGTTGGTTCGCTACTTCGGTTCGCTACTTCGCCTTGAAGGTGAAATCGGCCGTCGCCGACGCGCCAGCGGCCACTGTGACTTTCTGCGTCATGGTGTTGTAGGTTTCCTGCCACGCAGTCACCGTGTAGTTTCCGGGCGGCACGTTGTCGATGGTATAGCTGCCTTTATCGTCGGTGGTTGCGTAAGGCCCTTTGACCACAACAAACCAACCGTGCATCCAGGGATGGATGTTGCACTGGACTGGGATCACCTCTGCAGCTTTCCAGCTCTTCTCGACCGGCGCCGCTCCCGGCGGCTGAGACTGGTTCCACGGGATATTACCGGTCATGGGGTTGGGCAGCGGGTGAATATTGTGGGTGGTCTGATCGCTGGTTATTACCTTGAATGTCTGGCCCGCGTCCATCGCCAGCACGTGTGGCGTATAGACACAGTTCTTTTGATCGAACACCGGGACTGCGGTGGATGCCTGGGCGCTGCCGCTCCAGTTAGAGATGTAGAGGACCACATTCTCCAAGCCTCCGTTGGCTCCGGCCACGACTTGTTCCAGGTGCGCTGGATCGGTCGCGTGGGCCTTCGCGCAGTAGGGATCCTTCGACATATCGATGCCCTTCATGTGAGGAGCTGTGCCATCCAGCTTGACCGTCCCGGTAATCTTGCCTTCTCCGGCCGCGTTTACCTTCTGGCTCAAGAGCAAGGCTCCACAGCAGACCAATACTATCGCCGATAGTGCAACCGCCCAATTCTGTCGATTCCTCATGAAAAGTTCTCCTTGGTGAACCTTACGCGTGCATACCCTCTACTATTGTTGCGCCACCGGGGCATTGGGATCAACCGGTTTGAGTGCGAGCTGCTTCGCCATCGCTTTTTCCTTACTGGGTTGCGACATGAAGGTTCGCAGATAGAAAACCAGGTCCCACGCCTCGTCGGGCTTGATGTTATCGGCGAACGACGGCATGGGAGTGCCGTCCAAACCGGTCATGAAAATCCGGTAAATATCGCGATCCGTATCGCCGCACTTCGGCCGGGAACCGTCGGTGAAGTTGAAAGGCTGGATGGTGCGGCCCAGATCGTCGGTGAGGGTCGCAGCCGACGGCCCGTTGGCCATACCTTGGACGCCGTGGCACTTCCAGCACTGCACTCGGGCAAACACGTCGCGTCCGGCCTTGATGCGCTCCGGGGTGACTTCCGGTTCGGGAGGAATCGTGATTGGCGTTCCTGGTTTTTCGCCTGTCCAGCGCGGAGAGAAGTGCTTAACCCAGGCCACCAGGTCTGCGCGCTCCTGCTTGGTAAAGGTACTCCACTGTGGCATGTTCGAACGGTCCATGCCACGAGCGATGGTGTCGAAAAGATCCTGGTCGACCGGCAGGGTGCCCGTCGGAGTAGATCGACACTTGAATATGCCCAATTGGAAATCGCGGGGCTTGGGGTCGACCCAGGGGAAGCTTTCGCCATTTCCGTCCCCGAGCGTGCCATGGCAAACGACGCAATAACGGCGATAGTCGCCCTTCGCATCTTTGGCATGACCAGTAATGTTTCCGACATGGCTTTCCATGCCTATGCGCGTTTCCAAATCGTACTGCGTGAGCTGCGCCCACGAAGTCAGAGGCAGCGCCAAAACCGCAGCTGCGCCCAGGAGAAGCGACCACTTCCGCAATCTTGTTCGCATGTCTATCCCTCTCTAGAAATCGAAGTCAAGTCCGATCAGTATTTCGCCGGTGTTGACGTTGGCGGAGGCTAAGCCGAGACTTGGCCCCGTACCATCCTGGTGCAGCCAGTTGTACTCGTTGTGCCAGGCTAACCCGGCACGGCTTGTCATGAACGGGTTGTAGCGGAAGCCGATGGTGTAGGTCGAGATATTGCCAAAGTTCGAAGCAACAGGATCGAGTGATCCTGGACCGTTGTTGGCTTGTTGCGACATCTTTTCCGCTTCATACCGGCCGATGAAGATCAACTGCGGACTGTATACGTAGTGGCCCTCGAAGGTAACGCCGTTCCAGCTGGGCGCCTGCGCTCCCACCGGAAGAACTGTTCCCGGCACATTGTTCGGAGGGCAGCCGTTGGGAATGGGAGCGGTGCAGGTTGTGCCTCCATTGCCGTCGGTGGCGATGGCATTGCCATAACCCTGCCCGAACCATACGTTATCCGAACCATGCTGCGTCACAACCGTAAGATCGAGATGCTGGCCGAAATAGAATTGTCCGACGAAGCCCTCGCGGCTGTAACTCTTGTTGCCAATTCCCGAACCAGCAATGGGAATCCCGCCTCCAGTAGTTAGGTAGTAGGTTGCCGCTTCTCCGGCCATGGCGTAAAACCCGATGCGTTGCACCCCAAGTCTGCCTGTATCAAAAGCCTGGCTCCCGGCAAAGAAGCCCGAGTAGGAGTTGGCTCCAGTACTCAGGTTGACGTTCCCATCGCTCGAGCTAACCAGGGAAGCGGAAATGCGCGAGCGATCGTTCACCGAGTGCCCCAGGTACTCGATGCCGAGTTGGTTATCGCCGATCTGCCCAAAGATGTTCCCGTCACCCTGAGGGATGAAGTGATAAGTCTGGTAAACGCCGCCGTTCCCGGTCAGCGTCAAAATGCGCTTTTCAGAAAGCAGGTTGTCGAGTTCGAACCGGCCCAGCTTGAAATTGAGCCAGGGACTGCGAGCAATGTTGTCAAAGCGCACAAAAACCTGCTCAAAGTGAAAAGCGCCGGTAGGATCGGAGGACGGAAGCAGATAGAAGGAGATGTTCTTCTCCAAAGTTCCAGCGGTGTGGAAGTCGAGCCCGCTCAAGTCAAAGCCGGAACTTGAGATGCGCTGGACCGCAGAACCAGTTGGTGTGGGGACCCCGCCCACCGAAGAGTACGTGTCCACCTCGACCTTGCCGGTGCTCACGCGGTGCCAGATTGGCGTGATGCGGAAGACCACCGGCCAGTACCCCGGATTCTGCCAGATCGGGGCATCGCGATCGTTCATGATCTGGTAGCCGTTGTCTTTGAATTTCTGGCCGAAATAATTCAGCATCGGCCAGGACTCGTGGCAGGCTGAGCATCGCAGGCCATACTTGCGGGCGAAAGCCGGCAAGGCATTCGCGGGCTGGCTGCAGGTCAGGACCACGGGAACGAGAAACAGAGCCAGGGACAATAGTGACGTCGCAGAGCGAAATACCTGGCTACGACGGGAACACTTAAAAACGCGCATGTCCGGTCTCCTCGGCAGCAAATCAAGATCTGTTGTTGTTCAAAACCGCATACCACAAAAGCGACAAGGCGCAGATATTACCAATAAAAAGCGCCGAACGAGAAACCCCTTTCTCGTTCCGCCTTGAGGGTAGAACATCGATTCGGTCCTACCACCGTACCGGGGCGGAATCCTACTACGGTCGAAACACGAAGTGCAAGAAGTTTTACAAATTTTTTACAAGGTCGGTCCGGAGAATATTTTTCTCCCGGCCTTTGATGGCAAATCTCCCGCAAGGGTTGACAGCTTCGCGTCCGGAGTACGAGACTCTGGGGAGGTCACATGGAGACGAGGGTGAATCGGCCGATGGGTTTTCGAAGCCGGGGGTTGAGCTTCTTGGAAAAGAGCCGCGGGACGACTGGTATTGGCTCTACGCGCCGTGATTGGCGTGTTACGCACTGGGAGGGGCCACGCGCAGCCGGCCGGATTCTGCTGCTCTGCCTGCTCTTCGCGATGGCGCTTCCCCTCGCCGGCCGTACAAAAGACAAGTTGACTTACGGCGAGGGGCTGGTCGTCAACATCGCTATGCGGGAGAGCGAAGTTGAGCAAGTTGTGCAAGATGTGACGGAGAACGGCATCATCAGGGGAACCAAGGAATACAACAAAGACGAATTTGTCTCGGGCGCGAAACCGGCCACTACCTCGCCGGTGTTTCCGCCGTGGAAAGAGGGCGGGAAGGTCTTTTACAAAGTTCGCGAGCAAGCAATCGATCCGCGGAACTTCAAGGACAGCGGCGATGTGGGCACGCTTGTGGTTCGATATGTGGTCATCGCCCAGGGTAAGAACACGCTCTTGCGCATCGATGCGCTTTTTGAGGAAGCGTTCCGCCACACCCTGCATCAATCGGACGGATCGGTCGAAAGCAACGAGTACAAGGACATCCGGGAACACCTGGACGCGATCGAACTGATGAAGAGACAGAACGTAGAGGCAGCGGAGGAGCGCGCCGAGATACTCGCGAAAAAACAGGAACTCGTGGCGCGCACCAACAATGATTCCCCTGCGGCGAAACCGCCTTCAACATCGTCCTCCCAGCCTGTTCCACAGAATCTGGAGAGCCCCGCTGATCCACCTCCGCCGGCGGAGGCGACGCAGCCCGCTGAACAGCCGGTGGCGACGACGCCGGGGCAGACGCTGGAAGATCACGTTAAGGAGCTCCGCAAACAGGTGGAGCGGCTGGTGAAATCGCCGGGCGCGCCTCTCAAGTCGGCGCCGTTCCACACCGCGAGCACGCTGCAGTTGTTGTCGACGGGCGCGGAGGTTCTGATTGTGATCTCCACGCCCTACTGGTACGGAGTGGAGACTCACGATGGACAGCACGGATGGATGATGCGCGAGCAATTGGAGCTGCCATGAAGACGCGTAGGGCAGGATTTGGTCAAGAATTCATGTGCGCGCTATTGGCGGTCGCGGTCGTTTACTGTGTGCCATCGAGCCTCGCGCAAGGCGGCGGATACGAGCGCGCTTTCCCGCAGTCGAAGGCCGCGGTGGAAAGACTCCTGAAAGAAACTCCAATGGCTTCGTCGGGACGCCTTCCAGTGTTAGAGGGATTTGCTACTTCAGTGGATTATCCCCTGGATCGCTATCAGCGTGGCTACTATCAGTCCAAGATCCAGGTCAGCGCGGCTCCGTCGGGTGGATCGGTTGTGCGAGTAAGCGCGCAGGTTACGGCCTGGTACGCGGATCCGGTTGCTGCTCGCTCCGGGTATCAATTGTTAACCTCGAATGGCCGCCTGGAAACGGACCTGCTTGATCAACTGTCGGACCAACTCGCTGCGAAAGCGCCTGCAGTTGGTGCGGGTTCTTCGACAAACGCCAGCATGGGCCCATCTTCTTCGGGGCGAGCTTCTCCAGGGCAAAGCGCCTCGGGCCAAACCACTCCCGGCCAAACCGTGAAGACGGCGGATGCAGAAGAATCCACCATTTCGGCACCGGTGCCCAGAATTCCGGAAACCGGCGGCGGATTTTCTTCGTCCTTAGCCCAAGGTCTGGCCCAGCAAGAAAAATCCGGTGCCCAGGGTGCGCAGAACAGCCTTGCGGACAAAAATTCAAACTCTCTGCGCGCGGAAGCGCAGAGCTTGGAGGAGGTTCTGAAGAGCCAGTCGCATCCCAAGAACCTGGTAGCGGTGAAGAAATCCGGGACCCCGGTGGTCGGGTCGGCGAGCTTGACCGCGAAGACTCTATTCCTGGCCACCGCTCACGATGAGTTCGAGATGCTGGACTTCAATCGGGATTGGGTTCATGTGCATATTTCCGGCCTGTCCCGTGGCTGGATCTGGCGCAATAACCTGGAAATGCCTGACAGCGTTCCGTATAACGATGCGCCCATCCCCGCCGCTGCGGTTCCCACTGCTGCCGAGATCTTCCATGTGGCTCGGGAAGAACAAGCGCCCTTCCCTGGAGATTGGGGACCACTCCGCGGAAAGCGGGTGAAGATTGTCTCGGTGGAAAAGATAGACGACAGCGGTAAGGACGCAGGTCCCCAGGTGAGACTGGAATTCGCAAAATCCGTCCTGGATAGCAGTTATGCAGAGCTGGCACAAAAGACGCAGGAGTTGGCGGGAATCGTGCTGATCTTTGATTCCATCGATGGGGGAATGATTGCGGCAACGTTCCCGGTGCTCCAGCAATGGAAGGCTGGTAAACTATCGGACGCCGCACTGTGGCACCAGTGTTTTTTTGATCCGCCGGAAATTTTCAGCGGGTCAGGTTCTGCGGCGAGCCAGTAGTGGAATCGTGCACTTTCCTGGGAAAACTGGATCATGGTGGTATGGGCAGTCTGGAGTTTTGACTTGACTTTCGAAAGCCAGGATAGTACCTATGCAATCCTGGCGACTGAAAGCTGGGAGTGTCAAGCCACGCGGTACAAGTATCAGATCACAAATTGTCTATGAGCGCGATGACCCAACCCATGGTTCTACTTCGCAGGCAGGCAACTTCGCTCCTGCGCGATTATGCCGAATTGATGAAGTTGCGCGTGACCAGCCTCATCGTGATGACCGCATGGTGCGGCTACTACTTTGGCGCGCAGAAAGCCGGTGTCTCATCGTTGTCGTGGGGGCTTTTTCACGCCTTGCTGGGGATCGCCCTGGTCTCCGGTGGAACTGCCGCGCTAAATGAAGTGATGGAACACGAGGCGGACGCACGCATGCGGCGGACCGCGCATCGCCCGCTGCCCGCTGGCCGCATGAGCTTGTTTCACGCCACCACCGCCGGCCTGCTCGCTACCTTGGGGGGATCGATTTACCTGGCGGTTTTCACCAATCCACTGACCTGGCTGTTGACCCTGCTGACTTCGGTGGTGTACCTGGCCGCTTACACGCCTTTGAAGCGGGTCTCGCCGATCTGCACTTTCGTGGGAGCTTTTCCTGGAGCTATGCCGGGAGTTTTGGGTTGGACGGCGGCGCGCGGCCATCTGGAGTGGGGCACGTTGATATTGTTTGCCATCTTATTTGTGTGGCAGTTCCCGCATTTCTTTTCCATCGCCTGGCTCTACCGGGAAGATTACGCGGCGGGCGGAATTCGCATGTTGCCCGTGGTCGAGCAGGATGGAAGATCCACGGCGCGGCGCATCCTGATCTACTCGCTGATTTTGATTCCCCTGAGCACTTTGCCCAGTGTTTTCGGTATGGCGGGCAAGATTTATCTGGTGGGCGCGGTGGTGCTTGGAATCGCGCTTTTCTGGTTCGGCGCTCGCCTTGCGTTTCTTAAGCTGCCGATTAACAGTCCCCGATCCAAAATGTTTGCCCGCCACGTATTGCAAGCCACGGTTATCTATCTTCCCGTCCTGTTTGCCCTGATGATGAGCAACTCGGCTAAGCCCTGAAAACTTCAGAGAGTCTTGGGCGGACTGCTTCCCCGCGAATTCCGCAGGATGCGTTTACTGGAAGTTATTGTGAGAAACCCAACTCAGGAGAGCTGGGTTGGAAGGCTGCGGCTACTGAATCGAGCTGCCGACCTGCGAGTACACATTGCCGGCATTCGATCCGATCAGCCGGACTGTGCCCACCACGATGACGAGAACGACGGCCAGCATCACGGAATACTCCGCGATGTCCTGCCCTTCCTCGTCTGACCAGAGCTTGCTTAAAAAGTGGTCCATGATTCCTCCTTGATCAGGCAGCCCCCGAGACTGAAACTGCCGAAGCTTCCATTGCCGGCTGCGCACTGTTATTTGACAGACTCAAACCCCAGGGATCGCTTTGCTGCGCAACCGTTTGCAGGCCCACCTGGTATTCGTGCTGCCCATCCAGCAGCTTCGACCAAACGATGGTGAATTCGATTCTGCGCTGCCGATAAAGAACAACCAACGTATCCAGTACTTGCAGCTTGTGGCGAATGGCGCCTAGCCTTGCTCCCGTCGAGGTGAGGTCGAGCGTGTGTGCCAGTCCTTCAAACAGAACGCCGGAGGCGTTCGTTCCGCGCACTCGAACGGGCAGCACTGCTTGCGTGCGAGATTGCCGGCGCCGGTTTACTTCCACTCTGATTGATCGCATTGAGGGCACAGAAATAGTGTGACGCAAGCGGAAGCAAAGTGGAATGGCCCCGATGTGTGAGGCACAAAGGTAACTGGTTGGAGATTTTGCTTCTACCGCACTTCCTCTTCAAGAGTTCTGCGCAGGGGGCGAAGTCCCGATCCGATCTGCGCGGTGGCCGCCGAAGGCGTGGATCGTCCGGGTTCCAGCAATAACTTCACCGCCGTGTAATACGCCGCGAGGGATGAAGTACTCCTCGCCCGCGCTCACTGGAATCCTCTTCGCATCGATGATCAGGGTGTAACAGCCTTGCACAACCAGCATGTATTCGTCGTAATCATGGACGTGGGGCGCGGACGAGGCGGTTTCGCGGCAGGACCAGAATGCCATCTGGCTGCCTTCGGTGCCATCGAAGACGTAACCTTCCACTCCGGGGGTTGCTTGGCCGCTGGTAGCGATTCTATTTGCCGAATGCTTCATGAACTCCGGGAATTCATTCATAGCGTCCAAGTGCCTACTCCTTTTGGCAATCTCTTGCGTGCGCTTCGCCCGGGCGCGAAAGCTAATTCGAGCTAGTGTATAAGATAGTAAGAATGTCGCAGGCAGCGCCAGCTATTACGCGGAATCCCGCGGATGTGGTCCGGACGACGCCGGTTTCACAGGCGGCGAACGGGGTGTGCTATGCCGTGGCGGGCGAGGCCTCGATCAGCTCGTTTGACCTGGAGCGCATGATCGCGGCGGTGCCGACCAAAATTGCCGCGGCTCTCAAACGCAAGGCCTATTACTTTGTGCCGCTGGCGGTGACCCAGGGAGAAGAGATCCTGATCGCGGACCGCTATGACGTGGCGCTCAGCGACAATGCGGTGTGCCATCGCAACCTGAATCTGGGCGATTCGCAGTGCGTGTTCATCTCCACGCGGTTGATGGACGACAAGTTTTCAGTGGCGTTTGAGTTCTATATCAACGTGGGACATGCGCTGGTGGAGTCCGCGGGAGTTTCTGAGGAGTTCAGCGCACTGGCCTGGAAACAAGTGGAAGCCGGAACGCGCGGAGAAACTTCGCTCGACGCCTGGGAAGCCCGCAAGCTCGCCTTAGCCGGCGGGGCTGACGGGGAGCGCTTCAAGAACGAATACTTCGAGGCCACGTTTTCCGACACCATCTCGATTTATCTGCTTTCGCTGTACCTGGATGTGGACTATTACGATCTGCGGGAGCGTGACTATCCGCTGCTGGCGCCTTCGGCGCTGGCCGAGCGATTGAGGAAAGTGGCGGAGATGTTCCCAGCGAATGCGGGGTTTGAGTTTGCGGTGCTGTATAAGCGGCGCGGGTGATTGTGTGGCGCGGGCACTCTTGCCCGCGAAATCTAACCACGACCAAATTGCTTAAGTTCCAAACTCACCCACCAAGGGGCTATTAGCTTAGCCATACGAATGCCGCCCTGCAGTTGTCGAACAAAGCCGGCCCTGAGCGAAGTCGAAGGGAGCGTCCCACCCACACGTGTGTTCCTGCCTAGCCCCTACTTATTTCCGATCACAAAGCTGACCGTACTGGGCTGGTTTGCGTTCACCGTGACCGCCTTCTCCCATGTTTTCGCCTCGGTAAAAATAGGCCGCTGCACGGTGTGTTCGGTGAGGACGTCATAGGCCTGTTCCTTGCCGGCGAGTCCCCAGCCTTCATGCCAGGCGACAATCTGATAGGTGCCGGCGGGCACGCTGGTGAATTCGAAGCGGCCGCTTTCGTCGGTGACGGCGTAGTAAGGGTGCGGGACCACCATCATCTCCGCGTTCATCCAGACATGGCCGCCGTTGCAGCGAAGATTGACCAAGCCGGGCGTCGCCATGGTGCGCGCCGTGATCTGATTGGGGAAAGGAAAAGGCAAGTTGAAGCTGGCCGCGCCATCCATGTGGATGGTGTGCAGGGTGGCATCGGAGCTCTGCATCTGAAGAGCCGAGTTCTGGGGCACCAGAAGAATGTGCGGAATGTAACGGCAATGCTTCTGGTCCAGGTGCCGGCGCTGCTCAGGCAGGTCCATCGACTTTCCCGCGGATATGTTCTTGAGATAGACGATGGTGTTAGCGACCCCGCCATCCTGCCCCACGATCAGGCGATCGAGGCTGGCGGTTTTCTTGCCATCCTGTTCGCAGACCTGAGGATCCTTGGTGATGGGAAAATCGAGTTCGTGGGGCACCGGTCCCGACCATTTGACCGTGCCGGAGATGGTTCCACCGTTGTTGACGGAAATTACGTTGTAATTACCCTGGGCCGCGGCCAAGGTTGTAATTAAAAAGGGGACAGCCAGCAAAAAACATCGAGTAATCAAATTGCGCATGCAAAAAGCCCCTGATCGCCCACCGCCCGTTGCACGCGACCGATTCGCGGCCGTCGTGGAACGCGGGCTGAATTTTTAGCTCGATCTTGCTATTCCGCAGGCAACGCCTTACACCCAACTTGCGGGACTGTGCTGACAGGATCCCGCTGGGACGGGCAGCACTCGTGTTTGCGGTCTTTGCTGGTTCCAACCGGGAGGACCGTCACCGGCTCGTGTGTTGGAATCACACAATTAGAGTGCGCTAATCCTTGGCGTGGGTCGAGATTACCAAGGTGGTGTATCGGGTGGGGGAGGGGTTTGCTGTTCCGCAGCAAGAGCCCGGATGCAGGATGTTGGAGGCTGCCTACTCACCTCTCGATCGGGATGGCTTACAATCTTGCTGCCATGACGGCAGTGATGAGATCCTTCGCGAAAATCAATCTTGGGCTGTGCATTGGCGCCGGGCGACCGGATGGATTTCATGAACTGCTGACCGTCTACCAGACGATTGGGCTGCACGATGTTTTGCGGGTGAGCTTGGAGCGCGGGCACGGGATTGAGATTCGGTGTAACGACCCGAGAGTTCCAAACGATGAGTCAAATACCTGCCATCGCATCGTCGAGAAAGCCATGCAGGCTCTGCGAGCCAAAGGGCGGGTGGTAATCGACATTGAAAAGCGCTTGCCGGTTCAAGGCGGCCTGGGTGGAGCTTCGGCGAATGCGGTGGCTGCGCTGCTGGGGCTGGAGAGGGTATTGAAAAAATCCTTGCTTCCGGTGCAGCGGCTGCGAATCGCGGCGGAAGTGGGGTCGGACCTGCCGCTGTTTCTGGTGGGCGGGACGGTGCTGGGCGTGGGTCGTGGGGAACAAGTGTATCCGCTGGAGGACTTGCCCGCGACGGCGTGCGTGGTGGTGACCCCGGAGGTTGGGGTTTCGACGCCGAAAGCATTCGCGGAGTGGGATCGGAAATTGACGATGGTGGGAGCATCCGATAGAATGATTGAGCTTGGCCCAGGGTTGTCGGCGTGGCTGAGCGAGAGTTACTCCGGTGCTCCTCGTAGCAGTAAAGTTGTTAAACCCAGGAGGGGCCGGGCCGAGAATCCGCTTCTCGAGCTTGTCCGGGCCGGGATCAAGAACGACTTTGAACAAGTCGTCTTTCCTGAGTATCCCGAGCTGAGTGAAGGAAAGTGTGCGCTGGAGCGCGCGGGCGCGAAGTATGCGTCGCTGTCGGGCTCCGGCTCAACCTTGTACGGGCTCTTCGCTTCGAAGGAAGCGGCGTGGGCTGCGGCGGCGAAGCTCAGGAGACAGGGTTGGTCGGCGCAGGCGACGGTGACGCTGACCCGACGGGAGTACTGGAAAAAGTTTCTTGTTTCCAGTTTCTAGTTTCTGGTTGTTTAATAGGGGTATCATTCTTCACCCGATGCCCGGCTCCCAGTTTTTCAGGAAACTGGAAACCGGAAACTTGAAACGGTACTGGGCCGTCGACTAATGGTAGGTCAAGTGCCTTTGGAGCACTTTGTCTAGGTTCGAATCCTAGCGGCCCAGCCAGAAAATTGGCTTTTAGCTGTTAGCCTTTAGCTCTTAGCCTGACGCTTAAGGGTTGAGGGTTTCGCTAAGGGCTAAGAGCTAAAGGCTTAAGAGCTGCGAAAACTATGGCCACTTTAGTCACGCCGACGGAAAAAACCGAGAAAGCCGAGAAGCAGGCCCAGCCCCCCATGCCCGAGGAGAAGCCGGAACGCAAGCCGCGCGCGCGGGTGGACGAGAAGTTCAAGATTTTCAGCGGCACGGCAAACGAGCCTCTCGCCGATGAGGTTTGCAACTTTCTCGGCATGCCCCGTGGCCAGGCCATGGTGAAGCGTTTTGCCGATGGCGAAGTGTACGTCCAGATCCAGGAGAACGTACGCGGCTGCGATGTATTTGTGATGCAGCCGACCTGTCGCCCTGTGGATGAAAACCTGATGGAGCTGTTGTTGATGATCGACGCGTTCAAGCGGGCCTCGGCGAGGCGCATCACGGCGGTGATGCCTTACTTCGGCTATGCGCGCCAGGATCGCAAGGATAAGCCGCGGGTGCCGATCTCCGCAAAGCTGGTGGCGGATTTGCTTACCACGGCGGGCGCTCACCGGGCCCTCATCGTTGATCCGCACACGCCGCAGATACAGGGATTTTTCAACATCCCGGTGGACCACCTGTTCGCTTCGCCGGTGCTGGTGGATCACTTCAAGAAGTTGAGTCTGCCGAACCTTACAGTAGTTTCACCCGACGCTGGCGGCGTGGAACGGGCGCGCTTTTTCGCCAAGAAGGTCGACGCGGCGCTGGCGATTGTAGACAAACGCCGGGTGGAGATGAATGTGGCCGAAGTGATGAACGTGATCGGCGACGTCAAGGGGCGCTCCTGCCTGATCATCGACGATCTGATCGATACTGCCGGAACCACGGTGAAGACGGCGGCGGCGCTGCTGCAAAATGGAGCGACCTCGGTTTATGCCTGCGCTTCGCATGCGGTGCTCTCCGATCCGGCGGTGGAAAATATTCACAACTCCGCCATCGAGCACGTGGTGGTGACGAACACGATCCCGCTGACTACGGAAGCGGCCGGCGAGTCCAAGATTATGGTGCTTTCGATCGCGGGATTGATCGGACGGGCGATTCAGTCCATTCACGAAGAGACTTCAGTCAGCAAATTATTCATGTAAGGCGGGAATCGAAATTATGGCAACTACATTGGAACAAAACACTCTGGAAGCGCAACCGCGGGAGGCCGGCACCAAGAATCATGCCCGCCGGGTGCGGCGCGAAGGCAAGATCCCGGGCGTGGTTTACGGCGCGGGCAAGGGCGCGTTGTCAGTGAGCCTGGACCCGCGGCACGTGCTGCGCATCCTGCACTCGGAAAGCGGCCACAACACGATTTTCGATCTCGCGCTGAATGGCGGCGAGCGCACCAAGGCCATGATCGTGGATTGGCAATATGAACCGATCAAAGGCCACCTGCTGCACATCGACCTGAAGCGCATCGCCATGGATAAGGCGTTGCGGGTGAGTGTGCCGGTGATGCTGCAGGGCGTTCCCGCAGGAGTGAAAACCGAAGGCGGCATTCTCGAGCAGATGCTGCGCGAAGTGGAGATCGAGTGCTTGCCGGGTGATATTCCCAGCCACATCGATGTCGACGTAAGCGAACTGACGTTCGGCAAGGTGCTGCGCGTTTCGGATTTGCCCCACAACGAGAAGCTGAAGTTCCTTACGGACGCAAACCAGCCCGTAGCTCACGTGACCTCAGTGAAGGAAGAAGTGGTGGCCACGCCGGAAGCTGTAGCGGCGGAAGCTGGAGCTACACCGGCCGAGCCCGAAGTCATCAAGAAGGGCAAGACGGAGACCGACGAAGAGGGCGAGGCGGTTGCCGAGAAGCCGGAGAAGAAGGCCGAGAAAAAGGAGAAGAAGTAATGCTTGTGTGGGGACAGCCGCCCTCGGCTGTCCGCCGGGCGAAGCCCGGCTATCACAGCATGAGTTCAGGATGGCGGCGTGAAACTGATCGTCGGTCTCGGCAATCCTGGTATCGAGTACCAGTTCACGCCGCATAACCTGGGCTTTCTGGCGGTAGATCGGGTCGCCGGCGAGCGTGGGGTCGAGATCAGGAACCGGCAATGCCGGGCGCTGACTGCGCGGATACAGGTTGGGGACGAGACGGTGCTGTTGGCCAAGCCCGAAACCTACATGAACCTGAGCGGCGTGGCGGTGCGGGAACTGGTCGCGGAATATGAAGCGAAGCCGGAATCGGATCTGATCGTGATTCAGGATGAGCTGGATTTTCCGCTGGGCACTTTGCGCATCCACACGCGGCGCAGTTCGGCGGGACATAACGGGATCGAGTCGATCATCGGAGCGTTGGGCACGCAGGATTTCTTGCGCATCCGGATTGGCGTGGCCCCGGAACACAAAGTGGAAAACGGCGAGCGATATTTGCTGGCGCCGCTTCGCAAGGCAGAGCTGGCAGTAGTGGACGGGATGCTCGACAGCGCCGTAGAGGCTGTAAAAGCGATTTTGATGGAAGGTCCGGCGGCGGCGATGAACCGCTTCAACCGGAAAGAAACAGAAGAGAAAGATTAGCCACGGATTTCACGGATTCTCACGGATCGAATCTTAGAGAGCCTTGTGGTTTATCCGTGATAACCCGTGAAGATCCGTGGCAAAGATTTGGAGACAGCAATGAATCGTACTTATGAGCTGATGTTTATTGTCCGGCCGGATATGGTGGACGAAGACCTGGAGAAGCTGGTTGCGCACCTGGAGTCGACGGTGACGTCGGCCGCGGGAACGGTGAAGAGCGTGGACCGCATGGGCAAGCGCCGTCTGGCCTACACCGTGCGCAAGTTCCGCGAAGGCATCTACGTGCTGATGACGATCGAGGGCGCGGGCACGGTCATCCATGAACTGGAGCGCCGCCTGCGCGTCACCGAGCAGGTGATCAAGTTCCTCACCGTGCGCATCGACGAGGAGCAGAAGCGCCTGGATAAGATCAAGAAGCTGCGCGACGCGAAGAAGAAGGTAAGCGCGCAGCCTGCGGCCGTGGCGGAAGAAGCGCCTGCAGCTAGCGAAGCGCCCGCGGCGGACGTGCCGGCGACGGCATAGGAAAAGTGGCCAGTGGTCCTTGATCGTTAATCATGGATCAGTGGCCAGTTCATAAAACGAAACAGTTTTGACTGGCCACAGACAACCGATCACTGCCCACTGATTTATAAGGAGCGTTATGACTGAAGAGACGAAAGCACCAGCGCCATCGGAACGGCCCTCGCGGCCTTTCGGAGAGCGTTCCGGCGGAGGGGATCGTCCGCGATTTGGCGGCGGAGGCGGCGGGCGTTCCGGGCCCGGCGGTCCTCCGCGCGAAGGTGGACGCAAGTTTTTCCGGCGCAAGAAAGTTTGCAAGTTCTGCACGGAAAAGATCGCTGACATCAATTACAAAGATTACCGGCTGCTCGGCCAATTCGTGGCCGAGAGCGGCAAAATCGTTCCCCGGCGCTTGACGGGAGTTTGCTCGCCGCATCAACACCGGCTGGCATCGGCCATCAAGCAGGCCCGCAACATCGCCCTGCTGCCATTTGCCGGGCGGGCATCGTAGAAAAGCAGTTTCTAGCTATTAGCCTTTAGCTCTTAGCTCAATCGAGCCGGGAGTTGAGGGCCTAGCTAGAGGCTAAGAGCCAACAGCTAACAGCTTAATCCGGAGTCATATCATGGAAGTCATTCTCAAAGAAGATGTAACCAAGCTGGGATCGCGCGGCGACGTGGTGAAGGTTGCCGAAGGATATGGGCGTAATTTTCTTCTGCCGCGCAAGCTGGCCATTGAAGCCACTGCGGGCAACAAGGCTGTCATCGTGCAGATGAAGGCCGCCTCGGTGCGTCGCTCGGCCAAGGAGAAGACACAGGCCGAAGAGCTGGCCAAGCAGTTTGAAGGCGTATCCGTGTCGTTCCAGCGGCGTTCGGGCGAACATGATCATCTATTCGGCTCGGTCACTTCCGGCGACATTGCCGACGCCATCGCGAAAAAGGGAATCAACCTGGACCGGCGCCAGATCCAGCTCCACGAGTCGCTGAAAACCCTGGGCGAGTTCACTGTGCCGGTGAAGCTGCACAAGGAAGTGACGGCCCATTTGAAGGTTGTGATCGAGAAGGAAGCGGTGGCGGAGTAGATCGCGAAAGTCCGGCCTAGGCACTCTGCCTGGGCTTCCGCTCTGCATGTTAAATCTCTGCGTTTGCCTTGATCACTGGCACGTAAACGTAAACCTGCGCAGTGAACCATTGGTCCATCCGCTGCCATCAGCCGGCAAATGAGTGAAGTAAACGTAAAAACTTTTGCCCAGCGTGTGTGGGTCCTCGCCCAAGCCGACGGCCGTGGGATACGCCGCAATCGGGCCGAAGGTGCCTAGCGAGATGGGCACTGTCCAGTTAAGCCCATCGGTGGATTCCGCGTAAGCGAAATTCGTATCGTCAGAAATGATCATCCCATAGCGCTGCAACCAGCTGTTGTAGTGAATATCGAGATAGCCTGAAAATGGGGTGCGCGGATTCAGGTCGGTGGATGCTCCACCGATCGCCGGCTGCAGAATCCAGCTACCCTGGTAAAACTTTTGGAAGGCGATGGAGTGTTGGGGGGACGATCCGAATGCGGCCTCCAGTACGTCGGCAGCCAACGCCCGCGCAACGGAGACGTTGGTAGTGGTCGAAACTCCCTGAGGGTTCGTGGTGTGGACTGAACCGTTGGCGATCCAGTCGGGAAAATACAAATAGAGATACTTGCCGTCGGGTGAGAGCACAAGCGGTCCGTCGCCGATTTCAAAACCGTCGAGTCCGACTTCGTAGGCTTGGTTCAGACGAATAATTTCGCCGAGGTCGGTCCAGTGCAGTCCGTTATCCGAGGACGCAGCCAGGCCCAGAGCCGCATAGAGGGCGTCGTTAGGCAGTTCTGCGTGATAGGTAGCCAGCAGGTTGCCCGCACCGGTCATCCCGGCAGGAACCTGATAGACCGGGCCTCCGCCCATGTAGCCGTAGCTGGGATAAATTGGATTTACAGAACGATTGGGATTCGGAGAAACGCTAACGTCTTCAGGAGTGCCCGAACCAAGCGGGTCATCGAGCGTGCCCGTCGTGGTCGTAAACGACCCGGACTTGTTGTTGCCGACCCAATGGCCTTGCCACATCTGCCGGTAGTGCGCACCCCCATCGCTGCCGAAGAACTCGTAACCGTTAGCTGTCTTGATGATGCCGAGGGGCGTGTCGGGCCAGTCGAAAGTGTCAGTGAGCGGCGGCTCAGCCTTGGCACCCGCCGCCAGTCGCTGCGCCGGAGAGGCGACGACGGTCGGTTGCGTTAGCAAAGGACTGCAGAGCCGAGAGGGAGTCTGCGCGTCACCGATTCCAGACGAGAGCTGAAAGAAGCTGGCTAGTAAGGCACCGAGGGCGAGAGGTGAGCGGAAGAGCATGGGTATCCTCGAATTTGAATTCGCTCGATCAGAGGGGCAGGAAGGTGACCTGTCAGGGTGTCTCAATCCACATTGCATAGGAACACGAAAATCTCCGGAATGTCGCGTGGTGGGACTTCCACCGATCTTAGCAGCGAGAACGACCGTTCGTTGATGGTGTTCGACTGTTTTGTTTCCCGCTAACTCATTACGAAAGAATCACCTAGGCTCCATAAAATCCTCCCGCCAGCCTATAATTCCTGCTCACGGTTCCACTGACAGACCGTCTATTCCTGTGCAAGCCCGGGTACGGCATCGACACCGGGCAGCATAGGACATGACAAGAACATGCCGGCCGATGTTTGGGCAGTAACAATTGCGGTTGGTACACGGGCCCACTCGAACACAAAATCCGGGAGAGTGGAGAAAGTCAGCGGTATCCAAGACCCCCTGCGGGGCCGCATGGCTGGGCAAGAACGCCGCATCGACGATACGATCCTCATCCGTGAGGCGCAACGCGGGAACCGCGCCGCCTTCGAGGAACTGGTGCGTCACTACGATCAGGCCGTCTTGCGGCTGGCTCTGCATCTCACCGGAACCGAGCACGACGCCCAGGACGTATATCAGGATGCCTTCCTCAAGGCGTATAAGAACATCGGAAGCTTCCGCTTCGAGTGCTCTTTCTATACCTGGATTTACCGCATCGTGACCAATCTTTGCCTGGATCACCTGCGCAAGAAGAACGTGCGCAAGGAAGATGCGCCGGTGGCGACAGACGCTTCGGGCGGCGAGTATAGCTTGCTCGATCAGGTGCCGGATGGGCGCGCGGGGGCAAATCCGGAGCGCGATTTAATGCGGCGGCAGTTGGGGGCGCGAATCTCCGGAGCGCTGGAAAAATTAACGCCGCGCGAGCGCATGGTGTTTGAGCTGAAGCATTACCACGGATTGAAGCTGCGCACTGTGGGCGAGATTTTGCATACCACGGAAGAGACCGCGAAGAATACTTTGTTTCGGGCTACGCAGAAGTTGCG
>Ga0182015_10002110_pt1 | contig 24718 bp, 20 predicted proteins | sample 712P3MmetaG_FD_120478 | JGI IMG/M metagenome (GOLD analysis project Ga0182015, IMG submission 120478) | Permafrost microbial communities from Stordalen Mire, Sweden - 712P3M metaG | ecosystem: Environmental > Terrestrial > Soil > Wetlands > Permafrost | place: Sweden: Stordalen | collected...
TGCTGCGCAGCCACGGGATGGGGGCGATGATCCCCGACAGCTTGACGATGGCGAGATCGTTGACCAGCGCCCCGATCGCGACGCCAAGCACCAGCCCGACCGTGCAGGCGAACGCCGAAAGCGCCAGCGCTTCGATGAAGAACTGCAGCAGAATCTGGAAGCGCGTGGCGCCGATCGCCTTGCGCAGGCCGATCTCGCGCGTTCGCTCGGCGACGCTGACCAGCATGATGTTGAGGATCCCGATTCCGGCGACGACCAGCGACACCGCGCCGATCAGTCCGACGACCAGCGTCACGCCGGCGAAGATGCCGTCGACCGCCTTCGAGAACGACTTGCGGTCGAAGGTTTGGTATTCGACGCGGCCCTTTTTGAGCGCCGCCAGCCAAGCCAGCGTGTCGCTCTCGGTCTGGGCGATCTTCGAGGTATCGTCGACCAGGACGCGCGCTCCGATGATGGCGCGGCCGCGCGCGTACTCGCGCTCGTAGACCGGATACGGAATCGAGACTTCGAGGTTGGAGATCGACGGCAGGAAGCCGCCGTGCGAGGTCTCGAGGATGCCGACGATCGTGTAGCGGCGGTCGCCGACCCGCAGCGTCTTGCCGGTCTGATCGCCGATCATCTGCAGCTTCTGCGCGGCTTCACCGGAGACGATGCATACGTGGCGTCCGAGCGCGATATCCTCGATCGACAGCTTGCGGCCGTATGCAACCGGCGTCGCCGTCGCGAAACGTGAGTCGGCTTGCGCGCCGATCTGTACGTGCCGGCGTGCGTGACCGAAGGTCGCTTCGCGTACGGCGGCGCCGCCGGGGATCGCATCGACCACGTTGGGCACTGCGAAGCGGATCCGTTGAAGGTCCTCGAGCCGGATCGCGGCGCGGGTGAAGTCGGCCTGACGCTGGTTCGGCACCACGAAAAACGTGCGGTCGCTCAGCAATCCCAGCAGGCCGCCGACCGCGCCGGACATCCCGGCGCCCAGCACCTGAATCGCGATCACGGCTGTCACGCCGATCACCAGCCCGAGCGCGGTGAGGATCGAGCGCACGCGATTCGCGGTAAGCACGGCAAACGCTTCGGCGATATAGGCGGTGAGCTTCACGGCGCGCGCCCGCTCACGACCGCAGGGCCGCGATCGGATCGAGCCATGCCGCGCGCAGTGCCGGATAGGTCCCGAACACGCAGCCGATCAGCGTCGAAAACCCGACTGCGACCGAGATTATCAGCAGGTAGGGGATCGGCGCGGGTCCGACCAGCGCTTCGATCGACGAATACGCCAGCAGCGTTCCGAAGAACCCCAGCACGGTCCCGATACCGCCGCCCAGAAACGACAGCAGGATCGCCTCGAGCAGAAACTGCAGCACGATGTCGCTGCGGCTGGCGCCGATCGACTTTCGCAGCCCGATCTCGCGAGTGCGTTCGGTGACGGAGACCAGCATGATGTTCATGATGCCGATGCCGGCGACCAGGAGTGCGACCCCGCCGATCCCGCTCAGCGCGCCGGCGATCACGACCAGGACCGTGTTGAAGCTCTGGATCTGCGCGGTCGTGTCTTGTGTCGTGTACTGGGAACGGCTGCCGTGCAGTCGCCCCAGCACGATCGTTATTGCGGAGGAGATCTGCGCGGACGAGACGCCGGGCCCGGCGTAGAGGTCGAGCGCGTCGACCGGTCCGGGCGTGAACTGACGAAACGTCGTGTACGGCATCTCGAGGAATTCGTTGGCGCCGATCGAGTTGAAGAAGCCACCCTTGAGCTCGGAGTAGACACCGATGACGCTGCAGCGCGTTCCGCCGACGTGGATCACGTTGCCGAGTGCCGGCGCGCCGTGGAAGAAACGATCGGCCAGCGGGCTGGTCAGCAGACAGACGTGCGCGGCGTCGACGACGTCGGCACGGTCGAGCCGGCGGCCTTCGCGCAGGACGAGACTGTCTTTATGCACTTCGCTGCCGGAGACGGCGAAGGTCGTCGTCGTCACCCCCCCCGCGCGCATCGTCAGCCCGCGTTGGTACGAAGGCTCGATGTGCTCGAGCAGCGGGCCGAGGTCGTCGACCAAGGTCCGTACGTCGCGGTACTGGATCGCCGCCGACTGCGGATCGTCCTGATTGGGATCGACGGCAATTTCGATTCCCTGATCGCCCAGCGAGTTGAGGGTGCCGGTGATGCCGCCGGAAGCGGCGCTGCTGATCCCCAGCACGGCAATGATCGACGACGTGCCGATGACCATGCCGAGCATGGTGAGAATCGAGCGCGTGCGGTTGCGCCAAATCGCCGCGAGGGCTTCGCCCGCGTAGTCGAGCAGACGCCTCACGGGGCGGCGCCGCGGTCGCGGAAGCGCCGCATGGTTATCCTCGGGGCGACGGGCTCGGCGCCGGCGCGGTGGTCGGGCTGACGGCCAGCCCGTCGACGATCCCGAGATTCCGTTCCGCGACCACGATCTCGCCGGCGCGGATCCCGTCGGTGACGATCGCTTGCGTATCGTTCGTCGCGCCGAGCGTGATGGCGCGCTTGACCGCGCGCCCGTCCTTGACGGCCAGCAGGTACGGCTTGCCGGCCGGATCGCGCCGGATCGCGTCGGCCGGAACGATCAGAGCGTGCGGTTTGTCGACGGTGATGATGTCGACGTCCACGGTCATGCCGTCGCGCAGAAAGGGCCGGCTTCCGTCCAGCACGATCGTGGTGACGACCTGGCGCGAGGTGTTCGACGGGTCGTCGCTCTTCTGCGCCGTGGCGCCGACCAGAGCCACGTGCCCGTGGAGGACGACCGCGCCGAGGTCTTCGCCCGAGACGTTGGCGGCCTGACCGGGCAGGACGGCGGAGACGTCCTGCTCGTCGACCTTCGCGCGCACGACGAATCCGGTGTCGTCGGAGATCGTGACGATCGCCTGGCCGACCGTGACCGCGTCGCCGGGCTGCAGCAGGCGCAGCGTGTCGCCGGTTTGCGTCGCGATCGTCTGCACGACGCCCGGGAACGGCGCGACGATGTGCAGCCGGCCGACCTGATCGGCCGCGTAGCGCCAGTCTTCGTAGGCGTGCTGCGCGTCGGCGCGTGCGGCAGCCACGTCGCCGCTGCGATCCTGGGCCGCATTGGCGCGCGCGGCGGCGAGCGCGGCTTCGGCTTGCGTGACCGCATCGCGGTCGGCTTTGACGCGATCGGCCAGCACGGGCGTCTGGCGCGCGATCTGGGCGTACGTTTCGTCGCGGTCGCGCCGGGCCTGATCGTAGGCCGCCTGTGCTTGTTCGAGCTTGGCGACATCGGCGTCGAGCGTGTTTTTCGCGAGCGCCTTCTGGGCGTAGAGGTCGCGATCGGCGGTCGCGATGCGTTTTGCTTCGCGCAGGTCGGTGTCGCGCTGGGTGACGTTGGTGTCGGCGGCGGCGCGCTGCTGCGCAGCCGAGGTGCCGCCGTAGCCCAGACCGGACTGCGCCCCGGCGCGCTGGTCCTGCAGCGCCTGGTTCAAGGTGAAGCGCGCGGTTTCAACCGCCGCCTGGGCTTGCACGACCGCCGAGCGGTTCTGTGTCGGCAACGTCGCGTTGGTCGATTCGGCCGAGCGGGCGCGGCCCTGCGCGGCCAGGTAGGCGTCGTGCGCGGTCGCTTCGGTGTCGACGAGCTGCGCGTTGGCGATCGTCGCCAGCAGCTGCGCGCGGCTGACGTGCTGGCCGGGGTGCACGTAGATCTCGCCGACATTGCCGGGGACCAGCGCCGCCAGCGTGCGCGTTTGCGGACGCTGGATGACGCCGCTTTCGGGAAGCTTCGTTTGATAGCGCCCGTAGGTGACGGTCACGACCCGAACCGGGAGCGCGTTGCCGTGCGGCCGGGCCGCGATGACACCGACGATCACGATCACGGCTAAGGCCCCGAGCAGGATGAAGAGATTACGGCGACGGTTCACGCGAGTGATTTCCGATCAGGCATACTAGCTCCCCACGTCGACGACGGCGACTGGATCGGCGACGCCGACGGCGGCGCGCAAGCGCACGAGCGCGTTCAGATAGGCGACGCGCGCGGCGACCAGGTCGTTGGCTGCCGAGAGCGCGCTCTGCTCGGCGGCGGTCGCATCGGTCAGCGAGATCAGACCGTTGCGATACTGGAGTTGCGCGATACGTGCCGACTCGGCACCCAGCTGGTCGGCTTCGCGCGAGGTGATGAGGTTGGCGTGGGCCGTCTCGACGGCGCGAAAGTCTTGTTTCACGTCGACGGCGACGCCCGACTCGCCCGAGGCCAGCACCGCCAGCGCGGCATCGAGCTGCGCGCGCGCCGCGCGATGCTGAGCGCGGCGCGCACCGTATTCGATCAGGGGAACGGTGAACGTTTCGGTGGCCCCGATCTGCCAGAAGCCGACCCGATTCACCCCGATGCCGGGGACGAAACCGATGCCCGGTACGAACTGGGTCGGCGTCGTCTGCGTGGTCGGAATCTCGGAGTTTCCGAACGAGTAGTTGAGCTGCAGCTGCGGCAGCCGATCGCTTTCGATCGCCTGATCCACCAGGCGCGCCAGCGCAACTTGGGCGCGTTCGCTCGCGATGTCGGAGCGTGCGTCGAGCGCGCGGGCGATCAGCACGTCGATCGGCGTCTGCGGCACCGGCGGCTCGGGCAGTTCGACCGGGAACGCGAACTGCATCGAATCCGGGGCGCCGATCCGCTGGGCGAACGATTCGCGCGCGTTCTGCTCGGTGGCGACCGCCGAGGTGAAGGTCGCGAGGCTGCGCAGCGCGTTGACCTGCGCTCGCAGCACGTCGACGCCGGCGACCCGGCCGACCCGCTCCTGCGCGCGCGCGGCTGCGAGGAGTTCGCCCTGATAGGCGCGGTCGCCGTCGGCGAGCTTGAGCGCGACGCGCTGCTGCACGACGTTGTACCAGGCCGCCGCGACGTCGGTCGCAAGCTGCTGTTCGGCTCGCCGCAGATCGAACCGCGACGACTCGACCTGGCGCTTCGCTTCCTGGGCTTGAATCTGCGCCAGCGAACCGGTGTACAGGTTCCAGATGCCGCCGATTTGGGCGGTGTTCTGGGAGAAGACCTGAGCTTGGGTCAGGCCGAACTCGCCGAACTGGCCGGGGTTCGCACCGTTGGTCTTGACGACTTGGTTCTGCAGCGAGCCGGCGACGGAGGGGAACTCCGCAGCGTGATCCTTGGCGTAGGTCGCTTCGTTTTGCGCCACCGTCGCGCGCCGCTGCAGCACGGCCGGATCGTGGTCGAGCGCGTAGCGCACGGCGGCGTGCAGGTCGAGAGCAGCCGCGCGAGCCGGGATCGCGCTGCCTGCCGCGACCAGCAGCCCGCCCAGCGCGACCAGGAGGCGAACGCTATCCGTGAAGCGCAGCGCCGACCGCCCCGAACGCTGCCGCGACCACCAGCATGCCGACCGAGGTTCCCCATGCGGCCACGCGCGGGATTCGGCCGACGGCCATCATCCCGAGGGCCAGCAGCGCGGTCGCCCAGAGATTGAACACGTTCAGCGGCGCCAGGAATCCGGCCAGCGCGCCGCGCGCTCCCGGAACGAGCAGCGCCAGGCCCGGGATCACTGCTTGCACGGCCGTCGCATCGTCGAACGACGACGGCCCGCGTATCTCGGCGATCACGCCGAGGATCAGCAGGCCGAACCCCGCGCTGACGATCGACACCGTGATGCTCAAGGCGAAGAACTTGGCGAAGGACCCGTCGCCGCGCGTGATCGCATTGACGATCGTCATCACCAGCGCTTGGAGCAGCGCCGCGAACAGCAGAATGAGGGGTACGAAAATCCAGTTGATGCTCGACAACGTGCGCGAGAGCGCCAGCGCGGTCGCGATCTGCTCCTGCTGCTTCTCGGGTGGCAGCGACGCGATGGCCGGGTTCGCCGCGAACTGGGCCGGCAGCGAGTGCTCCATGGCGTGGAGGATTGCGGGCGCCGCCAGCAGCGAACCGGCGATCCCCAGCAGGGTCGCGACCAGGAACGCCCAGCCCCAGACCGGGGCCTGCCGCAGCCGTGCGAAGGCCGTTCCGGGGGCAATGACGATGTCGATGACGTTGGCGAGCCCACCGCGACGGTCGAGCGAAGCCTGAGGAGTGCTCAAAAAACTCTCCCGGAGGGACGGAGCGTGGCAACCGACACCCAGCTTTACCGGGCGACTGGCCGAGGTGTTTCGCTAAGCAATGCCCCAATTCCGAGTTTCCGCTCGATAACGAGGCGAGCCCGTTCCAAATCGGCCTGTCGCATTTCCAGCACTTTGAGCCGCAGATAGGACTGGACCAGCCGCCGTGCGCGGCGGCTGTAGAGCACGCCGGGGTCGGCGCTCGGCGCGGCGGCAGGGAGCGGTTTCTTGTGCGGCGGCGGCACAGGCGAAACCGCCGTCACGATGGCCGGGGTCGCGAAGCCCGAGCAGCAGAGCACCAGAAGAGCGCGAGGAACGATGCTGATTTCCACGCCTCGCCTTCACGTCACGGCCACCATCCGTCAAGGAACCCGCATTGTCTTCCGATACCTTCATCCTGCCGGCGCCTCCCAGCGAGCCGTACCTGCGCATCGTTCCCCTCGGCGGGTGCGGCGAGATCGGCCGCAACATGACCTGCATCGAAACGAACGACGATCTGGTCGTCGTCGATTGCGGGCTGATGTTCCCGGACGAAGAGATGTTCGGCGTCGACATCGTCATCAACGACTTCACGTATTTGCGCGAGCGCGCCGACAAGTTCCGCGCCTTGCTGGTGACGCACGGCCACGAAGACCACATCGGCGGAATCCCCTATCTGCTGCGCGAGTTTCCGAAGATTCCCGTGGTTGGCTCGCCGCTCTCGCTGGCCCTGATTCGCGCCAAACTCAAGGAACATAAGCCGGGCGAATGGGACGCCCGCGAAGTCGAGCCCGGCGACCGCGTCCGGTTCGGCTCGGTCGAGGCGCAGTTCATCCACATCAACCACTCGCTGGCCGGCGCCTGCGCCCTGGCGATCCGCACGCCGCTCGGCATCGTCTTCCATACCGGCGATTTCAAGTTCGATCAAACGCCGATCGATGGCGACCCCGCCGACTTCGCGTCGATCGCGAAGGTCGGTGAGGAGGGCGTGCTGGTGATGCTGTCCGACTCGACGAACGCCGAGCGGCCGGGTCACACGCTCTCCGAACGCATCGTAGGCGAAGCGTTCTCGAACATCTTCGCGCGCGCCAAAGGGCGCATCATCGTGACGTCGTTCGCATCGAACGTTCCGCGCATTCAGCAAGTGGTCGATCAGTCGAAGCGCTTCGGGCGCAAGCTGGCGTTTCTGGGCCGTTCGCTGCAGAACGTGGTCCAGTTCGCCCGGGCACTGGGATATCTCGACATCCCCGAGGACCTCGTGATCCGGCTCGAAGACGTCGACGAGCACCCGCCCGAGGGCGTTTGCGTGATGACGACGGGTTCGCAGGGCGAGCCGATGTCGGCGCTGACGCGGCTCTCCGTGCGCGATCACAAGCAGTTCAAGATCGTGCCGGGCGATACGGTCGTCATCTCGGCGACGCCGATCCCGGGCAACGAAAAGTCGGTCGCCAAGACGATCAACAACCTCTACCGGCTGGGCGCGCACGTGATCCACGGTTCGAGCGGCAACGCGCACGTCAGCGGTCATGCCTCGCAAGAGGAACTGCTGCTGATGCTCAACCTGGTGCGGCCGAAGTTCTTCATCCCGGTCCACGGCGAATACCGGATGCTGGTGACGCACGGACGTTTGGCCCAGCAGACCGGCGTCGCCGGCGACAACGTGTTCGTGACCGAAAACGGCGACGTGATGGAGTTCACCGCGGAGGGTGCGGAAAAAGTCGGCCGGACCTACGGCGGGAATGTCATGGTCGACGGCTCGGGCGTGGGCGACGTCGGCGAGGCAGTGCTGCGGGATCGCAAGCACCTGGCCGGCGATGGGATCATGATGGTCGTGGTGACCGTCGATGCGGAAGAGGCACGCGTGGTCGCCGGGCCCGACCTGATCTCGCGCGGCGTATTCTACCTGCCCGAGTCCGGCGAGTTCGTCGAAGAACTCAAGGACAAACTCTCCAAGATCCTCGCCGACTGCAGCGTCGAGGGGATCCGCGATATCGGGAACGTCAAGGAACACATCCGCTCGGGGCTGGCGAAAGCCGTGTTCGAAAAATCACGGCGCCGCCCGATCGTGATCCCCGTCGTCATGGAGGTTTGACGCTCTCTACGAGCGTCAAACCGCTCCCCTCACTGCGTTCGGGTCCGAATAAGGAAGTTGAAGAGACTTCTGAACGAAGGCTCAAACCCTCCCCGCGCTGCGCGCGGGTCCGAATAAGGAAGTTGAAGAGACGCTACGCGAGGTTCGGTCCCTCCCCCGGCGGGGCGGGGCAAAATTGTACGCCTTCGCCGTGACTTGCTAGGAACTTCACGCCGCGTGATAGACTTCCGTGAAATGTCGTTGTTCGAGATCGAGGTGCCCCAGACCAAACCGGAGACAGAATGGGTTCGCGGTCGGCCGCTGCAGAAAATGAGCCCAACGTACGACCAAGCGGTCCTGCAGCGCGTGTTCACCAAAGCGCTGGCCGATTGGGCCGAGGCCGGCGAGTACGGCCGGGTCGCGCCGGGCTGGCGCTTCCGCGTCGCTCCGCCGGACGACATCGTGCGGCCGCTGGTCCCGGACGTCGCGTATCTGTCCTACGATGCGCTGCCCGAGGATGCGCCGCGCGAAGCGCTCCAGGTGCCGCTCGGCACGCCGACCGTCGCGGTCGAGATCGTCTCTCCCGAAGACCGGCGTCTCGACATCAACGACAAGATCGACACCTACCTCGAGGCGGGCGCGGAAGCGGTCATCGTGATCGACGTCAAGTCCGAAACGATCGAGGTCCACGATGGGATCACGTCCGTCCTCGCCGCAGGTGATACGCTGACGCACTGCGCGCTGCCGGGCTTCTCGCTCGACGTGGGAGCGCTGTTCGCGCAGATTCGCAAATAACGCGCGTCAGGGTGCGGGGTTGAAGCCGCCGCTGACGTAGCCGCCGAGGTCGAGGGTGACGAAGCGGTAGCCGGCGGCCCGCACCCCGGCGACGATGTTCGCGCGCCGTTGCGGATCGGCCGCGGCGGCGATGTCCTCGGCCGGGACCTCGATGCGTGCGAGATCGCCGTGATGGCGGACCCTGCAGGCGCGCAAGCCCGCATCGTGCACGGCCTGCTCGGCGCGGTCGACTTGGCGCAGCAATTCGAGCGTGATCGGCGTACCGTACGGGAAGCGCGACGACAGACAGGCCAGCGCCGGCTTGTCCCATACTTCGAGCCCGAGCTTGCGTGCCAGCGCACGGACGTCGTCCTTGCGCAGCCCGGCCTCGTAGAGCGGGCTCCGGACGGCATGCTCGCGGGCGGCGGCTCGGCCCGGCCGCCAGTCTCCCTCGTCGTCGAGATTGTAGCCGTCGACGATCGACGCGATGCCGCGTTCGCGCGCGATTTCCGCCAACCGGCCGTAGAGTTCGCTCTTGCAGAAATAGCAGCGATTCACCGGGTTCGCGGCATACTGCGGATCGTCGAGTTCGTGCGTTTCGACGACCTCGTGGTGCACGGCGATGCCGGCCGCGAAATCGACCGCGCCGGCGTATTCGCGTTCGGCGAGCGACTCTGAGCGGGCGGTGATGCCGACCGCTCGAGCGCCGAGTTCCTGGGCCGCGACGTGGAGCACGAGCGCGGAGTCGACGCCGCCGGAGAAGGCGACGATGCAGCTGCCGAGCTCGCGGAAGATCGCGCGCAGCCGGCCTTCCTTCGCGTCCAATGTTTCGGTGTCCAGGTCGATCACGTGACGTTCTTCTCTGCGCAGGCTTCCACGATCCGCGCGACCTCAGCCAGCGCCAGCCCGCGCTCGCGCGCGATGCGCACCAGATCGTCGTATTCGGGGCGCGCGCGCGCGTGGCCGTTCGATCCGGCGCGCTTCGCCCGCACCGGTCCGTAGGGCGTGTCGATCGTCGTTTCGATGCGTTCGAGCAGATGCCGGCGTTCGGTGCGGACGCGTACGCCGAGCGTCGTGGTCTGAGCCAGGATCGCATCGGCCACGGCGCGTTCGTCGGCGGGGAGCGCGAGCGCCGAGAGGGTGATCGCCGGCCGGCCTTTTTTCATCACGATCGGCGTCAGCCAGACGTCCCGGGCCCCGGCCGCGAAGAGCCGCTCCAGGGCGAGCTCGTAATGCTGCGGCGACATGTCGTCGATGTTGGACTCCAGCACGACCACCCTGTCCCCGTGGTCGTCGCCGACGGGGCTTTCAACCGCGACGACGGTTCCGATCGAGATGCGCGTGACGTTGGGGATCGCGAAGTCGCTGCTGCCCGCTCCGTACCCGATCGACTCGACGGTAAAGTCCGGCCGTCCGCCGCCGACCGCGAGCGTCGTCAGGATCGCGGCAGCGGTCGTGGTGACCAATTCCGCCGCGATATCGACGCTGCGCGTCGGCCACCCGCGCAGCAGCTCCGCCGTCGCCGGCGGCGGGTTCGGGTACGCGCCGTGCGCCATTCCGATCGTGCCGTGACCGATCGGAAACGGCGAACAGCGCAGTTCGTCGATCGCGAGCAGGTCGAGTGCGATGCAGGTCGCCGCGACGTCGAGGATCGCGTCGATCTGGCCGACTTCGTGGAAGCGCGTGTGGGTGACATCGGTCCCGTGCACGCGCGCTTCGGCCTGCGCGAGCGCCACGTAGACGGCCGTCGTGCGCTCGCGCTGGCGCGGCGTCAAGCGGCTTCGCTCGACGATGTCGAGCACGTCGGCGAGCGTGCGGTGCGCGTGGGGACCCCCGTGGTCCGGCAGGCCGTGATGATGTGCGGCGTCGCCGTCCTCACCGGGCACGGTCAGCCCGGCGAGGGTCGCCGCGATTCCGCAGCGCACGACGCGGCGCGGCTCGAACGTCCAACCGTCGGGGATCATCGTGCGCAGTGCCGCCTCGAGCGCGGCGCGGTCTGCGCCGGCGTCCAAGAATGCTGCCAGCAGCATATCGCCGGCGGCACCGCCGATCATCTCGACGTACGCAATCCTCATCGCGAGGCGTTGACGATCTTGTGGGCCAGCGCCGCCGCGCCGAAGCCGTTGTCGATGTTCACCACGCCGATTCCCGGGGCGCATGCGGTCAGCATTCCGAGCAGCGCCGCGAGGCCGTCGAAAGCCGCCCCGTAGCCGACGCTCGTCGGGACGGCGATCACCGGGGCGCGAATCAGCCCGGCGACGACGCTCGGCAGCGCGCCCTCCATACCGGCGACGACGATCACCGCGCCGCAGCTCGCGATGTCGTCGAGCGCGTCGAAGAGCCGGTGGATGCCGGCGACGCCGACGTCCGTCGCACGGACCGCGTCGTGGCCGAACGCGTCGACCGCGAACGCCGCTTCGTCGGCGACGATCAGATCCGACGTCCCCGCGCAGACGACCGCGATCCGTTCGCCGGTACGCGGCAGCGCGCCGCGCCGCAGCGCACCCGAGCGCGGTTCGAGCACGGCGTCCGGGAACGCTGCCGCGAGCGCGGCGCGCTGATCGGCCGGAATCCGCGTCGCCAGCGCAAAGCCCGCGCGCGCGAAGAGCGCTCCGATCAGCGCGCGGTTCTGTTCGAGCGTTTTGCCCGCCCCGAAGATCACTTCCGGGATACCGGTGCGGCCGGCGCGCTCGGGATCGAGCCGGGCGCCGGCAGTCGTCTCCATGCCGTTTCTTACCCCGCGGCGCACCGGACGGCCCGCCGGTACAGCCGTGCGACGGGAACGCCGCCCTAGATCGGGCCCGCGGCGCTTCGTCGCCGCGCTAGCGCGGCACGCACGCCCGACGCGAGCGCCAGCGCGGTGACGCCCAGCAAGACGCCGCCGATGAGGTCGGTGACATAGTGCGCGCCCAGCGCGAGCCGCGACCACAGGATGCCGCCGGCCCAGAGGATCAGCAGCGGCGCGACCCACAGGCGAACCGGACGCGGGAGATCGCTGCGCCACACGAACCAGGCCCACAACCCGTAGACGATCGTTGCGAATAACGCGTGACCGCTGGAATACGAGAACGTCGACTCGTGGATGAGGCGCCAGTATTCCGGCCGGGGGCGGCGGAAGACGTTTTTCAGCCCGTCGCTCACCTGCCAAGCGACCAGCGTGGTGACGACCGAGACGATCGCGCGCGCGCGCCACGACGGCGAGCGAAACGCGACGACGAGCGCGACCGCACCGAACCCAACCAGCACGTACCACCAGCAGGACGCGGTGAAGATCAGCGCGAGCCGCGGCGCTTCACCCGCCAGCGCGCGGCCGGCGAGGTCGATCCCCGACGGCGCCGTGTGCGACACGTTCACGCCGAGGACGGCGTAGGCGACGGCCGCGATCAGCGCGACCGCGAAGAAACGAATCACTCCGCGAACAGATCGGTCTGGCTGGCGGGCTTCCCGAACCGTTCGGCGATGCGCTCGAGCTCGGCCGGCGACTCGACGGTCACGATGCGCGGCTTCGTTCCTTCGTTGGGTCCGACGACGCCGAACTCTTCAAGCTGGCGCATCAGGCGCACCGCACGCGGGTGGCCGATCGAGAAGCGCGCTTGCAGCGCGGCGGTCGATCCGACTGCCGGATCACCCTTCCCAACGCGCGCATCGAGCAAGAATCGCGCCGCCTCGTACCACAGATCGTCGACCTTCCGGTCGCCGCCGACGCGCTCGTCATCGTCGCGGAGCGGGACGATCTCCATGCCCTCGCTGCGGTCGGGTTTCGCTTGGCGTTTCCAAAAATTGACCAGCCGCTCGATCTCGGGCCCGGTTACCAAGGCGCCTTGCGCCCGGACGGGCTTGGGCGCGTCGATCGGAAGATAGAGCATGTCCCCGCGGCCGAGCAGGCGCTCCGCGCCGCCCATGTCGAGGATAACCCGCGAATCGACCTGGGATGAAACCGCGAACGCGATGCGCGACGGGATGTTCGCCTTGATGAGCCCGGTGATCACGTCGACCGATGGGCGCTGCGTCGCCACGACGAGGTGGATTCCGGTCGCGCGCGCGAGCTGCGCCAGGCGCATGATCAGCATCTCGACTTTGGCCGGTGCGATCAGCATGAGGTCGGCCAGCTCGTCGATGACCACGACGATGTAGGGCAGCTTCTCGTCGGGATACTTGGCGTTGTATTCTTCGATTTTGCGCACCCCGGCTTTGGCGAAGCGCTCGTAGCGCTGATCCATCTCGCGCGTGATGATCGCAAGCGCGCCGGCAGCGAGACTCGGGTCCGTGATGACCTCGTGCTTGAGATGCGGGATGCCGTTGTACACCGTCAGCTCGACCCGCTTGGGGTCGATCATCAGCAGTTCGAGCTGATCCGGCGTTGCCGTGACCAGCAGCGATGCGATGATGCAGTTCAAGCACACCGACTTGCCGGCACCGGTGGCGCCCGCCACCAGCAGATGCGGCATCTTGTTGAGATCGCCGAAGACCGGCTTTCCGGTGATGTCCTTCCCGAGCGCCATGGACAGCGGCGGAACGCCCTGCGGGATCCGTTCGAGGATCTCGCGCAGCGCGACGATCGACACGGTCGTGTTCGGCACCTCGATCCCGACCGCCGATTTGCCCGGGATCGGTGCTTCGATGCGAACCGACGTGGCTGCGAGCGCGAGTGCCAGATCGTCGGCGAGCGCTTGGATCCGCGAGATTTTGACCCCGCGTTCGGGTCGCAATTCGTAGCGCGTGATCGAGGGACCGCGCTCGATGTGCGTGACTTTGACCCCCACCCCGAATGAGGCGAGGGTATCCTCGAGGACGCCGGCGCGGCTCGCATCATCGATTTTCTGCGCTTGCGGCGCATCGAAGATCGCGGCGATGTCCGGGAGGCGATAGGCGATCCGCGCGGGCGCCGGCTCGTAGTAGCCGACTGCCGCCGGCGGCAGGTCCAAGCCGCCGTCGTCCGCTTCCTCGTCGGCATCCTCGTCGTCCTCGGCGAGGTCGTCATCGCCGAGGTCGTCGTCGTCGTCGTCCGCCTCGTCGGTGTCCTCGTCGTCCTCGTCCTCGTCCCAGTCGTCGTCGGCGGGTTCGTCGAGTTCTTCATCATAGAAGGGCGCCGGCGGCGGCTCGACGACGGTCAGCGTGCGCGCCGGCACGCCGCCGGCCGCTGCGCCGGCGATCGCCGCTCGCGGCAGCAGCGCCGGAAGGCGGAACGCGTCGCGCAGCGACCCGGGGGCGAATCGATCGCCCGGGAGACTGCGTTCGCGCATCGCAGCGCGCAGATCGCCGGCGCGCGCGACCAGCCAACCGACCGCGCGCTTCAGCGAGACGCCGGTGATCGCGACGCTCACCGCGAGTGCGGCCGCGATCAGCACGATCCAGGTGCCCGCATCGCCGACCAGGGCGTGGACGGCGCGGGCCATCAGCGTGCCGATCCAGCCGCCGTCACGGCCGGTCGCCGCCAGCGCGACCTCGGCGATCACGAAGTACGCGCAGGCAGCGCCGCCCAGCGTCGCGATCATGCGCGGCACGTTGATTTCGAGGAAGACGATTGCGGCGACGAGCGCGATCAGCACGACGAACAAGCCCGCGGCGACGCCGAAGAGCGCGTGCAGGCCCAAGACGGTCACGCTGCCGACGACGCCCATTCGTGCAGGCGGCGCCACCAGCGCAATGCCGAGAAACAGAGCGAAGCCGAGCGCGAGGATTCCGGCGACCTCGAGGTTCCAGCGCATCGAGGCGCTTGGCTTGCGTCGAACGCGTGCCATTAGCGCGGACTTCCCGCTCGACCGGTCTCGTCACCTGTGACGGCCGGCCGGCGCGACGCGTACCAGCGGACCTTCAAGCGGAAGCGGCGAACGGGGCGGCCCCGTGCCGAAGCCGACCATCGTCGTCCTCGAAGGCGATCAAACCGGACAGGAACTGCTCGTCGAAGCGCTGCGCGTCTTGGCGCCCGACGTGGTCGGATTCGAGGTCGCGTTTGCGTTCTACGATCTCTCGCTGGCGAAGCGCCGCGAGACCGGCAACGCGATCGTGTTCGAAGCGGCGGCGGCGATGCGTGAAACGAAGCTGGGACTCAAAGCCGCGACCATCACGCCCGAGGCGGCCGGTGACGTCGGCTCGCCGAACGCGATCTTGCGCAAAGCGCTCGATGGCAAGGTCATCGTGCGAACGGGGCGCCGCATTCCCGGCGTCCGTCCGGTGGCGGGGATCCATGCGCCGATCTCGGTCGTCCGCATGGCGGTCGGCGACGCCTATGGTGCCAAGGAATGGCGTGAGACGGAAAACGGCGACGAAGTCGCCTACCGCACCGAGCGCATCGAACGCTCGGTGTGCCGGATGGTTTCCGAATACGCGTTCTTCCACGCCCGGCGAAACGGCGCCAAAGTGTTCGGCGGCCCCAAGTACACGGTCAGCCCGGTGTATGAGGGGATGCTCAAGGAAGAGATGGACGCGGCCGCTGCGCGCTATCCCGACGTGCCGTACGAACCGCAGCTGATCGATGCCACCTACGCACTGCTGATTTCAACCGCCGGCGATGCGCTGGTCATCCCGTCGCTCAATCGCGACGGCGACTGCCTCTCGGACCTCGTCATGCAGCTGTTCGGCTCGATCGCCGGTGCGGAATCGACGCTGATGTCCTTTCGCGCCGACATGAAGCCCGACGTCGTGATGACCGAAGCACCGCACGGGACCGCACCGCGCCTGTTCGGGAAGAACATCGCCAACCCGATGGCGATGATCCTCGCCATCGCGGCGCTGCTGACGTTTGTCGACGAACGCGGCGCGGCCAACGCATCGCGCGCGATCTACGAGGCGACGCTCGAAACGGTCCGCGACGGCATCGCGACCAGCGATTTGGGCGGGCACGCGTCGACGACCGAGTTCACCGATGCGGTGATAGAAAAGGTCAAAGCCAAGCTGGAGATCTGGGCCTCGCTGTGATTCGCGCGCTGATCGCGGCGACCATATTGACCTTCGCGCTCGCCGCTGGTTCAGCGGTGCGCGCGCAAGCCGCACCGTCCGGGACGATCGCGCTCGACGTCGATGCCTCCGGCGCGGTGCAGGGGATTCTGCACGTGCACGAGCGGATGCCGGTCGTGCCGGGCCCGCTGGCCCTCGGCTATCCGAAGTGGATTCCCGGCACGCACGGACCCTTCGGAGAGATCCAGAACCTGGCGGGTCTGCACGTGCACAGCGGAGCGACGGAACTGCGCTGGCGCCGCGATGGGGTGCAGCTCTTCGTCTTTCATGTCGACGTGCCGGCCGGTACGACCGCGCTCGACGTCGATTTCGAATACCTCGGCGCGCAGAACAGCCCCAGCAACACGGATCGCTTTTCGACCCCCAACCTGTTCGCGCTCGACTGGAGTGGGGTCGTGCTGACGCCGGTCGGCCCGAACGACGCGTCGGTGACCTTGGAGCCGGCGTTGCGGCTGCCCTCACCGGCCTGGCACTTCGCAACCGCACTGGAGGTCGCGTCGTCGAGCGGAGGGCTGCTGCGCTTTCGTCCGGTCTCGCTGGAGATGCTGGTCGACTCGCCGCTCGACGCCGGGATCAACGAGCGGCTCGTCGATCTCGGCACCTGGGACGGCGCGCCGGTGACGATGGCGGTCTTCGCCGACACGCCGGAACAGCTCGCGGCGAGTGACGCACGGATCGCTGGTTTGCGCGCCCTGGCGACCCAGATGCACCTGTTATACCGGTATCGTCATTGGGCGCACTTCACGGTCTTGCTCACCCTGAGCGACGTGCTGCCGGGAAACGGACTCGAGCACGCTCAGTCCAGCGACGACGGCCAAACCGGACACTTCCTCACCGATGACGATGCGTTCGTGTATGGCGCCGATCTGATTGCGCACGAGCTCAACCACTCGTGGAACGGCAAGTACCGGCGGCCGTTCGATCTGGCGACGCCCAACCTGCAGGTGCCGATGGTCGACGACCTGCTCTGGGTGTATGAGGGGATGACGCAATTCTACGGCAATCTGCAGACCGAGCGAGCCGGCATGCGCAGCGAGCAGCAGTGGTTCGATAACCTCGCACTCCTGAGCGCCTATTACCGCTACGAGCACGGGCGGCTGTGGCGCCCGCTCGAAGACACCGCCACGTCGTCATCATTCCTGTACCCGGTAAGCTTCCCGTGGTTTTCCGAGCGGCGCGGCGTCGATTACTACAGTGAGGGCGAGCTGATGTGGCTCGAAGCCGACGTCATGATCCGCCGCCTCACCCACGGGGCGAAGTCGCTCGATGACGTCGCCCAAAGCTTCTTCGGCGGCGCGGCAAACGGGCCGCCCCAGGTGGTCACGTATACACGCGCCGATGTCATTGCGGCGTTGAACGCGGTTGCACCCTACGACTGGACGAGTTTCTTCGCGCAGCGCGTCGATGCGGTCGCGCCGCAACCACCCGACGCGCTGACGCCCGGCGGCTACCGGCTGATCTTTACCGATCAGCCCTCGGCGTACGAGAAACTCAGCAACGGCGAACGCAAGCGCGTCGACCTCAGCTATTCACTCGGCCTGTCGGTCGGCTCGGACGGGACCATCCTCGACGTGTTCCCGGACTCGGTAGCGTTCCGCGCCGGAATCGGCCCGGGTGAGAAGATCGTGGCCGTCAACGACCGGAGCTTTGTCGGTCAGGATGCCTGCGATGCCGCCTTGCGCGCGGCGCGCGACGGGTCGCCGCTGCGCCTTCTGCTGACGGCCGGCAACGTCTACCGCACGGTCGCGCTCCCGTACACCGGCGGCCCGCGCTATCCGCACCTCGAGCGGATCCCGAACACGGACGACGTCCTCGGCGCCATCGCCGCGCCGCTGCATCCGTAAGAACGCTGCCCTCTATAGCGCAGACGCACCCTGAGCCTTAGCGGGCGAGCGCGATGCAGATGACGCCGGTCAGGGCGATCGCGACGCCGACCCACTGGACGGGCACCAGCCGCTCGCGAAGCATGGCAGCCGCGAGGGCGACGGTGGCGACCGGATAGAGCGACGTGATCACCGCGACGATGCTCAGCGCGCCGCGGTGCACGGCCAGCACGTAGAGGATGTTCGCGGCCATGTCCATGCTGCCGCACAAGAAAAGGATGCGCATCCCGGGCCGGTGCACGCGCAGCGGCAAGCGCAACGCGAGGCCGCCGCTCGCTAAGAGTGCCAGCGACGTGACGCGTGTACTGAGCAGCGGATAGAGTGCGGAGTCGGTGTGCGTTTGCGCAAACGCAATGAAGAAGAAGCCGAACGCGAGACCGGCGCCGAGCGCTTCCGGGATGCCGGGCGGAAAGCGGTGGGGCTTGGGAGAGCGCGCGAGGGGCGCGTCCGCGCCTTCGGGCGGCATCGGTGCAACTGCCGAGACCAGGACGACGGCGACAAGCGCGAGCCCGATGCCCACGAGCGCGATCGGCGCCGGCCTGTCGCCGTGGAAGAATGCGAACGTGACCGGGACGGCGGCCGCAAGTACCGCGGTAATCGGCGAAATTACGCCCATCGTGCCGACCGCCAGCGCGCGGTAGAGCAGCCCGACGGCGGCCGCGCCGGCGACTCCGCACGCGGCACCCCAGCCGAAGTCGGACGGATGCGGCACGCCGGGGATGAACGGCATCACCGCGAGCAGGATGACGAACCCGACGGCCTGCGACCACACGAGCACGGCGACGGCGGGCATGCGCCGTGCCGCCAGGCCGCCGCAGAAGTCGGCCGCGCCGTAAAAGATCGCGCACGCAACCGACAACGCGACGACCACGTCAGCGCGTCTTGGGGTCGAGGGCGTCGCGCAGGCCGTCGCCGAGAAGGTTGAATCCGAGCACCAGCGTCGTGATCGAAAGGCCGGGAAAGATCAGCGCCCACGGCGCGGAGGCCCAGTAGTCGCGAGCGTCGTTGAGCATCGCGCCCCACTCGGGCGTCGGCGGACGCGCGCCCAGGCCGAGGTACGAGAGGCCGGCCGCTTCGAGTTCGGCGGTGGCGACACCCAGCGTGGCCTGCACCAGCAGCGGCGCGAGAATGTTGGGTAGGACGTGGCGTGCGAGAATGATCGGCGTCGGCACCCCGATCGCGCGCGCGGCTTCGATGTACTCGTTTTCCTTGACCGCGAGCACGGACGAGCGCGCCAGCCGCGCGTACTGCGGAACGTAGACGATACCGACAGCGATCATCAGGTTCGTGATGCTCGGCCCTAGGATCGTGGTGATTCCAATGGCGAGAATGATCGAGGGGAAGGCGAGCATGAGGTCCATCGCGCTCATGAGCACCGCCTCGGTACGCTTGCCGGCGTAACCGGCGATGAGCCCGACGAACGTTCCCACCGTGATCGCAAGGCCGACCGCCACAAAGCCGATACTGATCGAAATCCGCGCCCCGTAGACGATCCGGGAGAAGACGTCGCGGCCCAGCTTGTCGGTCCCGAACCAGTGCGCGGGCGAGGGCCCGTGCGCACCCAGTGCGAGGTTCTGCGCCAGTGGATCGGCCGGCGCGATCACGCCCGCGAACACCGCAACCAGCAAGATCGCGGCGACGACGGCGGCGCCGACGATCGACGCCGGCGTTCGCCGGAAGCGCCGCCAGACGTCGACGGCAAAGCTGCGGGGCGGGGGTTCGAGGCCGGCCGCCGCTGCCAGCTCGGTCGGCGTGGTCGAGGTCACGGGCGGCGTTCGTTCACGCGACCGTACGGTGGTCCCTCGCCTGCCGGTGCCGCGAGGGTGGGGAGCGAACCGGCCGACGAACGTCCTTGCGAGCGGTGCGGGCGACGCGTACCCTGACACACGACTTCTCTTGGAGGATCCCTGCCCGGTGATAACGGCTGACCCCTCGCTCCGCTCCATCGAACACAAGCTGGACGACGGAATCCCGCTCTCGCTCGACGATGGGCTCGCGCTCTTCCGCACCCAGGACGTCCATACGCTGGGACGTCTGGCGAAAGCCGCCAAGGAGCGGAAGAGCGGCGACGAGGTCTACTATGTCCTCAACCGCTACATCAATTCGACCAACGTCTGCTACGCGAACTGCACCTTCTGTTCGTTCGCGCGGGCCGACAAGGATGCGGACAAGGTTCGCATGTCGGCCGACCAGGTCGTGGCCAAGGCGCTGGAGACCGGGACGAACTTCAATCAGATCCACATCGTCGGCGGTCACGATCCGCGCCAGCTTTCGCTGGATTATTGGCTGCCGCTCATGCGCCGGTTCAAGGAACTGCTGCCGCACGTACAGCTCTCGCTCTTCACCGCGGCTGAGATCGATTACATGGCCCGCCGCCATCGCATGTCGTACGACGAGATCTGCCGGACGCTGCGCGAGGCCGGCCTCGACAACGTCAACGGCGGCGGAGCCGAAGTGTTCTCCGAGCGCTTTCGCAAGGAAGTGTGTCCGAACAAAGTCGACGCCGCACACTGGCTCGAGATTCACGAAACGCTGCACCGTCACGGTGTCGCTTCGAACGCGACGATGCTCTACGGGACGATCGAGACGCTCGAGGAGCGGGTCGAGCACCTGATCATGCTGCGCGAATCGCAGCGCCGCTCGCCCGGCTACAACGCCTTCATCCCGCTGGCATTTCATCCCGACGGAAACGCGCTCTCGCACCTCGGCTGGACCGGCGGACTCGACGACATCCGCATCTTCGCGGTTGCGCGGCTCATGCTCGACAATTTCGACCATATCAAGGCCTACTGGATGATCCAAGGGCTGAAGGTCTGCCAGCTGGCGCTGCACTTCGGCGCCGACGACATGGACGGAACGCACGGCTCGACCGACGAGGAGCTCATCTACCACAGCGCCGGCACGCGCTCGGGCCAGTACGTGGACGACCGCGAGTTCCGCCGTTTGATCGAAGAGGCGGGTTACGTGGCCGTGCGCCGCAACTCGACCTACGACGTCTTCCCCTACGATTGGAAGCCCGAGGACGGCAGCCCCAGCGAAAGCTACGCGGAAGCGGGCGCCGCTTGATGGGCTCGATTCCTTCGTGAGCGTTTTGCGCTACGGGCGGCTCGGTTTCGTCAACGTTGCGCCGGTCGAGACGGCATTCGACGCGGGCGCGGTCGTGCGCTCCGTCGAGGTCATCACCGACGTGCCGGCCCGTCTCAACGCGCGGCTGCTCGCAGGCGAGCTCGACGTAGCCGCGATCAGCTCGGTCGCGTACCTCGAGCATCGCGAGGCGTTCGAGCTGCTGGGCGACGTGTGCATCGCCGCGGCCGGTCCGGTGCGCTCGGTGCTGCTCGTATCGCCCGTGCCGCCGCCGCTGCTCGACGGCGTGGCGATCGCCGTCAGCGGGCAATCGGCAACGGGCCGGCTGCTGCTGCAGATCCTGCTCGAACGGGTCGAGGGTATTCGTCCGACCTACGAGGTCGTCGACGATGCGCCGGCCGCGGCCGCTGCCGGCCGCCCCACCTTGCTGATCGGCAACGACGCGCTCGCGGCGCGCGGCACCATGCCGCCGGCGCGCATCTATGACCTCGGCGAGGCGTGGTATGCATGGACGTCGCTGCCGTTTGTCTTCGCGGTTTGGGCGGTGCGAAAAGACGTCCGCGCCGCGCGGCAGGCCGAGGTCGACGCGCTTGCGAGCGCGCTAGCGGAAGCACGGGCCTGGGGCGCGCTCCATCGCCACGCCGTGATCGATGCCGCGGTCGCACAGCTACCCTTCCATCGCGGACTGTACGTCGACTATTTCAGCCGGCTCACCTATACGCTCAATGCCGACGCGCAGCGCGGCTTGGAGCATTTTGGCGCGCTCACGGCGCTGGAGAATCATGTCGCTCGCTGACGTCCTCGATCGCGCCGCTGCCGGCGAGCGCATCGATTTCGACGATGGCGTGCGGCTGTACCGCGAGGCTCCGTTTCACGCGCTGGGCGCGGCCGCGCACGCACGCCGCATGGCGCTCTATCCGAGCAACGACGTGACCTACGTCGTCGACACGACCATCAACTACACCAACGTCTGCAACGTGCACTGCACCTTCTGCGCGTTCTTCCGGCCCGAGCATCACACCGAGGGTTACACGATGTCCCACGACAAGGTGCTCGAGCGCGTGCGCTATGCCACCGATCAGGGTGCGACGCAGATCATGATCCAAGGCGGCGTCAACCCGGAGCTGCGGCTGCCCTGGTTCGAAGAGCTCTTCCGGCGCGTCGCGCGCGAACACCCCAACGTCGACATCCACTCGCTCTCGGTCTCGGAGATCGCCGGGCTCTCGCAAGTCGAAGAACTGCCGACGCGCGAGATCCTGGTGCGCCTCAAGGCCGCCGGGATGAAATCGCTTCCCGGTGCCGGCGCCGAGATTCTGGTCGAGCGCGTTCGCAAGCGGATCAGCGCGCGCAAGATCGTCCCCGATGCGTGGATCGGCGTGATGCGCGAAGCCCAGCAGCTCGGAATGCCGACGACGGCGACGATGATGTTCGGCTCGATCGAAAACGACGAAGAACGCATCGCGCACCTCCAAGTCATCCGCGACCTGCAGGATGAGACCGGCGGCTTCACCGCGTTCATCCCCTGGTACTATGTGCCGTACAAGACGCCGCTGCGCGGCAAAGAGGCGAGCGGCCTCGAGTACCTCCGCGTGCTCGCCGTCTCGCGATTGTTCCTCGACAACGTGCCGCATCTGCAGGCATCGTGGCTCACGCCTGGGCTCAAGCTCGGCCAGATGGCGCTGTTCTACGGCTGCGACGACATGGGCGGCACGATCATCGAAGAGCAAGTCGTCCACGACGCCGGCGGCGGCAACGAAGCGACGCGCGCCCAACTCGAAGAGATCATCCGCGGCGCCGGCTTCAACCCCGTCATCCGCGACACATACTGGAACCTGCGCTCCGACCTAGCCCTCGCGACGGCGTAGTCCGGCGCGGATCGTTCGCGAAGCGCCGGCGCTACGCGGCTTCGCGGATCGTTGCGCCGGCGAGGACTTCGGAGCCGTCGAGGTCGAGCAGCGCGACGAGCTGGCCGGGCGTGACCGCGCGCTGCGGTTCGTCGAACCGGACGTCGAGCGTGCCGTCGGCGTCGATCGACGCCGTTGCGCGGGCCGGCTGCGCGCGGTAGCGCGTCATCGTCAGCACCTCGACCGCACCGCGGGCGAACCGCTCGGGGCGAATGAGGTTCACTTCGTCGGCGGTCAGCGCGGTCGATTCGAGGTCGACGGCGCCGCCGATGACGATCGTGTTCGTCGCCGCATCGATGCGCGTGACGTAGCGCGCCTCGTCGCCGGCGGGAAGACGGCGGCGCTGCCCAATCGTGTAGCCGCCGATCCCAGCATGGGTTCCAACCGTCTCGCCGGCGGTCGTCACCACGTTGCCGGGCACGGCCGTGTCGGGCGCCAGCCGCGCCAGGACCTCACGATAGTCGCCGCCTTCGACGAAGCAGATGTCCTGCGACTCGGTCTTGTCGGCGACCGAAAGGCCCAACCGTACCGCGTGGGCGCGCGTCTGGTCTTTGGTCAGCGTGCCGAGCGGAAGCAGCAGCCGCGCGAGCTGGCCGGGCGCGAGCTGGGCCAGTGCGTAGGCCTGGTCCTTGGAGGACGGGCTTCGAAACAGGTGCGGTCCGTCGTCGCGCTGCTCGAGGCGCCCGTAATGGCCGGTCGCGACGTAGCGGGCGCCCAGACGGTCGGCATAGGTACGCAGCGTCCCAAGCTTGACCTCGTTGTTGCAGGCGACGCACGGGTTGGGGGTGCGGCCACTCCGGTAATCGGCCGCGAACCGGTCGATCACGCCGCGCCGGAACGTCTCCTCGAAGTCCAGGACGTAGTGCGGAATGCCGAGCGCGGCCGCGCTGCGGCGCGCGTCGTCGAAGTCGTCGGCACCACAGCATGATTTGGCGTGCGCAGGCTTCGTCGGCGCGTACATCTTCATCGTCACGCCGATCACGTCGTAACCCGCTTCGGTCAGCAAACCCGCGGCGACGGCGGAATCGACTCCGCCGCTCATCGCCGCGACCACACGCACTCGTTCGGCCATCAGTCGTTCACCAGAACCACGTACAAGGGAAACCGGGTGCACCCGCAAACGTGCGGTCACATGCCTGCGCTCGGGGATGAGTTCCGAAGCGCGCGGGAAGCGCGCGGGCTCACGCTCTCGGACGTTGCCGAACAGCTCCACATTCGCTCGGTCTACCTCAACGCGATCGAGACCGAAGATTGGAAGGCGATCGGCGCGCCGGTCTACATCCGAGGGTTCATCCGGACCTACGCGCGGTTCCTGGGCCTCGACGGCGAATCGGCGATCGGCCGCTACAACGAAACCGTGCCGGCCGAGCGGCCGAGTTCAGCCGCTACGGCGGTCCTGACCGCCGATGATGACGGCAGCGGCCCCTCGCTCTGGGCGGTGCTCGCGATCGTGGTGGCGATCGGTCTGGTCGGCTTCGTGGGCTTCGAGTGGTGGTCGTATGCGCAGGGTGGCGTGACGAAGGAACCGGTCGTCACGGCCTCACCGGCGCTGCCCACGTCGGTGGCTTCGACGCCGCCCTCGAGCGCGGCGCCGAGCGCCCAATCCGTTCCGGCAAGCTCAGCGCAACCCGCGCCGGCGAGCGCTGGTTCGGCAGTCGGGGCGGAAAACGGGCCCACGCCGCATCGCATCACGATTCGGCTCACCCAACGCTCCTGGCTCCACGTCGCGATCGACGGTGCCGCCCAACTCGAAGGCATCTATCCGGCGGGAACCCTGCGAACGTTCACCGGGAATGCGGCCGACGTCCGGGCGGGGAATGCCGGGGGTGTCACCGTCTCCGTCGATGGCCGTCCACCCGTCTTGCTTGGAAAGGACGGCGACGTCGTCGAACAGCGCTACACACTCTAACCGTCCACGGAAGGGCGCAACGGGGATCATCATGCCATCCGACGCTTCGTTCGACGTCGTCTCGAAAGTCGATCCGCAGGAACTCGATAACGCACTCAA
>Ga0182015_10002113_pt1 | contig 24705 bp, 24 predicted proteins | sample 712P3MmetaG_FD_120478 | JGI IMG/M metagenome (GOLD analysis project Ga0182015, IMG submission 120478) | Permafrost microbial communities from Stordalen Mire, Sweden - 712P3M metaG | ecosystem: Environmental > Terrestrial > Soil > Wetlands > Permafrost | place: Sweden: Stordalen | collected...
CTTATAAAAATAGCCCATGGATATGTTGTTGTACATCCCGGCGCCGATATTCGCTGACGCGACCATCACGGTGAAAGTGCATCGGAAACCCTGCTCAGCCGGTTTGTCGCAAGCCTCCTTCTTGAAAAAGGTGATCTTGATTGGCTCGCTGTTGACTACGCCCGGCGGGTGGTTCATGGCATACTCCATCGCGTCTTTCATCTGTGCTTCGGATGGTTCGGAGCCCGCTCCGCCACAGCCGGCGAGCCCAAACACCAAAACAGTACACAAGACACAGCAGTCAACACGCAAGTGCATCGTTAGTCGCCCCTTTTCTCGTACGTTCCTAGGTATGAATGAGCCGTCGAGGCGAAAACTTGCAACTAAGTTTTGCAAGTAATGTTCTCCAGCCGAACGTAGCTCACTTCCATTCCGAGCTCCATGCCGGTAGCCAGCATGGCCGCTCGCGTTTGGGCATCGGGCAGGGTCATGCGCAGCGTCATCAACGTTCCGGCGCCATCCGCATCGAAACGCGTTTCCACGTGATTATCCGGCGTCGGGTCGGGCAGGTACATCCGTTCCACATGTACGATTCTGCCGAAAGGCTCGAGTTCCAGATATTCACCGGTCAGATGAAATCCGCCACCTTTGCCGTTCGTCCATTCGTAGCGGATCTTTCCGCCCGTCTGAGCATCGCTGATGCAGACGGGCATGGTCCATCCCTCGGGACCGAGCAACCATTGCTGGATTAATTTCGGCTCGGTGTGCGCGCGGTACACAGCTTCCGGAGGCGCCGCGAAGCGCCTGGTCACCACAATATGTGTATCGCCTTCTGTCTTAAGCGTCAGCTTGCTCATCGCGTTTCCTTTCCTTTCTCTGGTTCCATAGCGGCCAGAACCTGGTCCAGCCGGTCGTAGTTTTTCGTCAGAGCTGTTCGCACCATCGCGAGCCATTGGTCCATGGCTTCGATACCTGCTTCAACCAGGCGGCGAGGGCGCTTGGTCCCGTCGACTCGACGGGCAATGAGTCCCGCCTGCTCGAGCACCTTCAGGTGTTGCGAGATGGCCGGTTGCGTCATTTCGAACGGCTGCGCGAGTTGCATCACCGTGGCTTCTCCTTGGGCAAGGCGTGCAAGAATCGCACGACGCGTGGGGTCGGCCAGGGCAGAGAAGGCGGCATCGAGATTTGACGTCATCTGCATAGTTAGTAGATTATATAAGTAATAAGTTATTGTCAAGCAAGTTCGCGCGGCCACCCAATGTGATATGCTTTGGATGGTTTGGCATGCTTCCCATCACGCCACTGAATCCGCGGGATAAGACCCCTCTTTTCCGTCAGCTCCATGCTCAAATGAAGGGGTTGATTGAGTCGGGTGAATTGTCCAAAGGCAGCCGCTTGCCAGCCACTCGCGAATTGGCTGGTCAGATTGGACTTTACGGGGTGAAATGCGGTTCGATAACATGGACGATGCGGTCCAGAACTTCGATGGGCGTCATCACGGGGAAAGGCATATGAATTCCCTCGAATCCGGGATGCATATGGCACCGGGGCATATGTAGTGGATCGTAAGTTTCCTTTGGGGCATTGAGGTCGATCCGAACGAATCGAAGACCACTAGCTGGAAGAAGCGAGAGATAAAACCGGTACGCAAGCAGAGTGCTTTGTGCGCCGTCGAAACGTAGCGTGACTCCGAACGCGAGTTGTGCGCCTGAACGGAACTGGATGCAGTTCTCGCACGGGTCGCGGAAAATCGTGGGACCAGCGTTAATCTGGGTGTCGCCGTTTCCGAGACTGTGCCGTGACAGGACGTGCACACCGTTTCTGGTACGCCCGCCGTCGGTGGCTCGCTGACGGTAAATGCGAATATCCCTGAAGTACTCATGCGGTGGGGGGAGGCTGATGTTGGCTAGGTCTGCTTCGGTTCTTGCCTCTAAGGCTTTGGCCGCTTCTACCCGATTCCAAGGCCTAACGGGCAAGCTCGCTTCTCCCCAAGAGGATCAGCCATTCTATGAAGTGTGGCTCAGAAGGAAGATCCCTATTTGCAGCTCGTTGAATTACCTCTGCGTCGCTTAGGTCGTAGTACCTTCTTAGCTGAGCCAGACGATCAGCGATCTCTTCGGGGCCCATCGCTGATGGATCGGGTGCGGCCACAAAGATGTTCGATCCCAAGAAGCTACGTATGTTAGGTGCGCTGTCAAGAAACCGGCCGGCTGTCTCCAAGTCGACGCTGAACACGAGAAAACTGCCGGTTTCGAGCCTACTTCGATTGACGTCCAATGAAGCAAATGTGCCCTCGTTCCATCCGTCGAAGCCGTGCATGAGCACTACGGCGTTTTGTATCTTGCGTAGTTGCTCGACCAGGGCGGGCACCGTTTCGTCCCTGACATCTATGACGCCCAGAGATCCTGCATTCTGAACGGCCAGCTCTTCTTGGAGGTCTCGGACCAGTCGTGGCTCGGAGGACGCGTCAACTAACATGCAGAATCCGGTCTCGCCCGGCGGTTGAAGGTCGATCAGCCGAACTATTTCAAATATGGGAGCCGACTTGAAGCTCATTCCGGATCATTCGAGGTTTGCGACAGAACCGTGGCCAATGCGGGATGCACTTCGTATCTAGACTCGGATTGCTCCAGAACCCGCCTGGTGATCAATAGCTCCATGCTTGTTGAATCAGACGGAGCAAAACCATCTCCCCGCAACAGTTTTCTGAGGTCCACCTTTTGGCGCGTACCAAGACCCAGCAGATAGCTGTTACCGAGTTGTTCAATTGCCCGGTCTACGTGGGATGCCTCGATATTATCAGCGTCCTCTAGATATGCGTTCTCTCCCGCATTCCGGGCGAGCGAGATCAGGTCGCGCAGGACGCCACCCGATGCCAGACAAAGTTTCTGCATCAGGTCGAAACGCATCAGTTCATCGGCACCTCTTGCGCGGAGAATGTCAATTAGGAAGGACGATACTCTCGGATCGGCCACGGCAGGTGGCAGGTAATGGACCTCGTCAAAATAGTCCTTGACTTGTCGACCTTGGCCGTAAAGGATCGAGAGCGGGCCAGCAGCCAATACCGAGACCTCAAGCGGCCTAATTGCACGGAAGTCTTGTTCCGCGACGGACCAAAACTGGTCAGCCTTTATCAGACGATCTAGACCGTCAAACACGGCAACGAGTTCGGTTCCCTGGTCTTTCAGAAAACCTGTTAGCTTCGACACCAGCCCCGCCAGGTCCTTTACGTCTCTCCGAAATGCCGGAAAAGGCGGCTTGAGCTTCCCGGGCACGTTGATCGTCTTCCAGTGTCCTGACTCGTCGTAGTCTTCGCGCCGATCGTAGTCGTCGAAATCGGGCTCGGGGAAATCTTCCACCCAAACTTGCTTTTGATGCCCAAAGGCCGCGTTCCTGACTGCGGTGTAAACCTCAGACAGCCCTTCGGGAGGATTGAACTTCGATGCGATTGCCCTCCAGGTATGCATTCCTAGGCTCGCCAGGAGTGCGCCTGAATTCACGGTGCTCAAATCGGTTTCAGCCGACACGTCGATATACAGAGGCGACATACTCTCGTTGCGAGCCAACTCTCGCTCGGCGAGCATTAGCTCCGTGGTTTTGCCGGAGCCGATTCCACCGACCAGAAGTTGCTGGCTACCGAGGGTCAAGTCGGCGCCTGCCGCAAGCTTCTTGAATACAGAACGTCCAGCGTGCTGGCAGATTAGCCCCTCCCCGATGGCAACCTTCGCCGACGCTGTTGGGTTGAATCGCTTCATGAATGCTCTGAAGCGTTGGCGTCGATCGAGAGGCGAGGTTGTGCTTGGCTGCTTCGGCATGAGGCCCTCGTTTGAAGTATACAGCCGAAGCGATGTGCCACCAGGGAGATCGCTCTTGCGATCGAGACTGCGCGTGTCTGAGGCTAGCTGAAACATAGGCGTCGGCTTGGCTATGGGTTATCTATGGCCCGCCACAGGGGGTATTCGATCCGAGCCAGAGGTCCCGTTTTCGGGGAGGTGGGGGGTTGGTCGTGGATGGCCACGCCGGAGACTTGACGCACCCGCCGGCCAACCAATGTGATATGCTTTGGATGGTTTGGCATGCTTCCGATCGCCCCATTGAATCCACGGGATAAGACCCCTCTTTTCCGTCAGCTCCACGCTCAGATGAAGGGGTTGATTGAGTCGGGGGCCGTTTCCAGGGGTAGCCGCTTGCCAGCCACTCGCGAATTGGCTGGCCAGATTGGACTGAACAGGACAACGGTCTCGGCGGCCTACGCGCTGCTCGAGTCCGAGGGCTTGATCACCGGTCATGTAGGGCGGGGAAGCTTCGTATCGGGCGGAACCAATTTCGAGCACGGCAGTGCGGCCAGTTGGAACGGCGCGGCGGCGTACTCGGGCCCCAGCAGCTTTTCGCGCTCGCGTCCTTCCGAGCTGCTGTTCCCGCTGGAGGAGTTTCGCAAGACTTGCGCTGAAGTGATCGCGAGCGATGACGCGGCGTCTATTCTCCAGCTCGGCTCTCCGTCCGGCTATCCGCCGCTGCGGCGCTATCTGCTGGAACAAGCGCGTGCCGAAGGCGTGGCGCGCGAATCGGACGACATCCTGATCACCAGCGGCTGCCAGCAAGCTTTCGACTTGCTGCAACGCACCATCGGTCAAGGGACCCCGGTGCTGATGGAGGACCCAGTGTATCCGGGTGCTCGCAGTGTGTTTGAGCGCGCGGGCGCTCGATTGATCGGCGTTCCAGTGGGCCGTCAAGGGATGGACCTGGAAGTCCTCGAGCGCACCATTGCGCGCGAGCGTCCGCTGCTGCTTTGCGTGACTCCGAATTTTCAGAATCCAACGGGTTCCACCATGCCTCTGGCCGCGCGCAAGAGCCTGCTTCGAATCACGCAGGCCGCGGGCGTGATGGTGATCGAGAACGACATTTACGGCGCGCTGGCTTATGAAGGCGAGCCGATCGCCGCGATCAAGCGGCTGGACGATACCGGTGATACGATTTTGCTGCGCAGCTTTTCGAAGGTGGCTTTTCCGGGGCTGCGCGTGGGATGGGTGATCGCGCCGCGTCCGCTGATTGAAAGGCTGACGGAGACGAAACAGTGGAGCGATCTGCACACCGATCAGCTCTCGCAGGCGGTGCTGCTGCGGTTCGCCGAGTCGGGTCGCTTGGAGCAGCATCGACAGCGCATGCTGGTGGCCGGGCGCGAGCGATTGGAGGCCGCGCTTGAGGCTTGCGCCGCGTATCTCCCTTCCGGCACGAAATTCACGCGTCCGCGCGGAGGGATGAGCTTGTGGGTGGAACTGCCCGGCGCTCTGGATGCCGCGGAATTGTTGCCGCGCGCCGAGCGCGAAGGCGTGACGTATTTGCCGGGAAGATACTTTGCGGTGTCGCGACCGCAGCCGAATGGTCTGCGCATCAGCTTTGCGGGGATGACGCCGGAGGAAATCCGCTCGGGGCTGACGATTTTAGGCCGTATATTTCAAGAAGAATTGGAGCGCGTGCGCGCGCATACGCCGCTGGCCGAAGCCACGGCGCTCGTATAGGAGAGGAGAACGTTATGTTTTTGGATGAAAGCTTTCGCCTGAAGGCTGGGCTGGCCGAGATGCTCAAGGGCGGCGTGATCATGGACGTCACCAACGCCGAACAGGCGGTGATTGCCGAGAAGGCCGGCGCCACCGCTGTGATGGCGCTGGAACGCGTGCCCGCCGACATTCGCAAAGAGGGCGGAGTGGCGCGCATGGCGCCGATCGGGAAAATCCGCGAGATCATGCAGCAGGTCAGCATCCCGGTGATGGCCAAGGCTCGCATCGGTCATTTCATGGAGGCGCGGATCCTGGAAGCCTTGGCGGTGGATTACATCGACGAAAGCGAAGTGCTGACGCCGGCCGACGAAGAGCACCACATCGACAAGCGGGACTTCAAAGTGCCGTTCGTGTGCGGAGCGCGGAATCTGGGCGAAGCTCTGCGCCGGATTGCCGAGGGCGCGGCCATGATCCGCACTAAGGGCGAAGCGGGTTCGGGGAACATCGTGGAGGCGGTGCGCCATATCCGCACCATCGTGAAGGAAATGAAACAGCTCACGGTGCTGGGGCACGAGGAATTGGTGGCCGAATCGAAAAAGCATCAAGCGCCGCTCGAGCTGATTGAATACGTAGCCAAGCACGGCAAGCTGCCGGTTCCCAACTTCTCGGCCGGAGGCATTGCCACGCCCGCCGACGCTGCGTTGGTGATGCAACTGGGCGCCGAGGCGGTGTTCGTCGGCTCGGGGATCTTTAAGTCGTCGGATCCCGAAGCGCGCGCCCGCGCGATCGTGAAGGCGGCCACTTACTTTAACGATCCCGCCAAACTGCTGGAAGCCAGCGAAGAGCTGGGGGCGGCCATGTTTGGAATCGACATCGCGAAGTTGCCGGAGTCGGAGCTGCTGCAAACGCGAGGCTGGTGATGGCCGGTAAGAAGCGCGTGGGAGTGCTCGCGCTGCAAGGGGATTTTCAGGCGCACCAGCGGGCGCTCGAGCGCGCGGGCGCGGAAGCGGTGGAAGTTCGCACCGCCGGCGATCTGGAGGGCGTTCAGGGGCTGATCATTCCGGGCGGCGAAAGCAGCACCATGGTGAAGCTGCTGGAAGAAGAGAAGCTGCTCGATCCTCTGCGCGAGTTCGGCCGGCGGCGGCCGATTTTTGGAACATGCGCGGGCGCGATCCTGCTCGCCACCGATGTTGCCAACTCACCGCAGGTTTCGCTCGGGCTGATGGACATCCAGGTGGAGCGCAATGCCTATGGCCGCCAGCTCGACAGCCGGATCGCCCATCTGAATCCTCAAGGAATGGACGGCGGTCTGGAAGCAGTGTTCATACGCGCTCCGATTATTCGGCGGGTTGGCAGGGACGCCAAGGTGCTTGCGAGTTACGAGGGCGATCCGGTGTTGGTGGAGCAAGGCCGGCATTTGGCCGCGACGTTTCATCCGGAACTCACCGGCGATGCCCGCGTTCACCTTATGTTCCTGGAGAAAATCCCTTAGACGGCTGAGAAGTGCGCGTGCTCCGGTAGACTAATAATCAGTGGCAATTACTCGGGTGTTATTCGTATGCCTCGGCAACGCTTGCCGAAGCCCAATGGCGGAGGCTTTCGCGCGCACGCACGGCTCGGACGTGTTGGAAGCGCAGAGCGCTGGACTTGCGCCAGCGCTGGCTGTGGCCCCGCTCACGCACGTGGTAATGCTCGAAAAAGATATCGACTTAGGCGATTTCTATCCCAAGGAGATGGGCCGGGGCATTGATCGCGTCGGGGGCGGCATGGACGGCGTGGACCTGATCATCAACATGTCTGGTTACGAGCTGCAGTTGAGAAATCCGGTGGCGGTGGAAGAATGGGACGTTCCCGATCCGATCGGCGAGCCGGAAGAAGTCTTCCGCGAGGTGCGCGATGAGATTGAGCGGCGCGTGTTGGTTTTGATTGAGCGGCTGCGGTCGCGCAAGACGGTGGGGTCGGAGACGGTAACGGCTGCCGTGCGGGTTGACAGCCGCAAGCGGCCTACTCGACAATAAGATCGGCCCACCATCCTGCGGATGTGGCGGAATTGGCAGACGCGCATGATTCAGGTTCATGTTCTCGCAAGGGAGTGGAGGTTCAAGTCCTCTCATCCGCACCAACAGAAAAAAAAAGAGTTGCAACGAAAATACCCTCCGTCACTGGAGGGCGTTTTTGAAGCGGGTAGCAAATGTGGTAGCAAATCTTTGGGCCGGGTAGCAGATCGGCGCTCGGATTTGCTACTGGCGGCCTGCCGCTTCGCGTTGCCGGATCACGGTGCGGAACCGTCACCGACCATGTGTTCCGCTCTGGCAATTCGGGACAACGCTTTTACTGGATTCTACTTCAGGTACTTCTTGTCCACATGATGGCTGGTGGGCTTCAGGAGGTACTTTTGGCCATGCACCGGACACTCAATCAGGATGCAGTGCTGAACGCCTAGCGGCAACGGCTCAACCTTTCGGTTCCTTGGCATTTCTTCAAGGGTTTTGCCGGTTGGCAGGATTATCTCCGTTGCGAAGTCGTGCCCGCCGTGAACGCGCTTCGATTCCAAGCCGCATTGCTTTCCCGTGATCAGGTCGTACTCGCCGCAGAAATACCTTTGCGCCATTCTTCAATTCTAGGCAAAATCCGCAGCCCCGGTTCGGGATCGATCCAGGGTCCGAGGTTATCGCCGTGCTGCGCGTCGGGCTAGTCGTCGCCAGAGATCTGGTCAAGTGGATGTTTGGAGATCAGTCCCCAGACTTCCTCGGTATCAGCGCGGGGTTGCTCCGAGCCGCGTGCTCCGGCTTCGATCAGCAGCCGTTTTGTTGTGTTGGCATCCGCCCCAATGACGCGAGATAGGGTGGAAAGCTTACGCCAGTCCCTTGTACCCAACATTCGGTGAAGCAGTTTTTTCCGCACCTCATCAAGTTTAGTTGCATTCCGAGTCTGCAACCAGTGGAGAACAAAGTTCCCAAACATCGTGAGTAGTGAACCGACCACGCCACCTATCAAGCCCTCCGACATCTTCGATCCCTCATATCAGCACCATATACTAAAAAGAACATCCTTGCTGGTTACTAATCTGAGATCACCCTACTGGGCGCTAAGGGATCTCTCCTTCTAATGGTCTGACGTTGGGAGTTGGCTCTTCAAAATGCTGATGAGGATGTCGGCGCAACCATCCACGACGGAGTTTTGATCCTTTCCCTCCGCACGCAGTTCTTGCGCTTCCCCCAAGAGGGCCGCGCGCTGCTTTTCGGATATTGTGAAGGCTACAGGCCTTGCATTATCGTCCTCGCCCTGTATGCGGAGAACAGAGAACGTACTCATCTTGACCCCTACCATCGTGAGGTTCCGAACGTCCTTTTGGAGGCTCTGGACGTTGGCAAGCATCTTCGCAATTCCCACCTGATCGATCTCCTCGGACTTTTCGGCTTTATATAGCGCCTCCATTGTCCCTACGAGTTTTGTGTTTATCTGGGTGCTGGTTTCGATGACCTTTAACAGCGTCTGAGCGCTGTCGGCAACCGTGTCGTCTTTGCTGTCCTTATAGTTCTTAAGCAGCAGCGCCGCGCAGCTATAGTCATCAGAAGCCGCTTCCGCGATTGTGTACATGTTGACGAGCTTGTGGAGTCGCTCTTGGTCGTTCCCGTCTAGGGGCGACTGGATTTTCTGCATTTCCGTTAGAGCGTACCGAATCCATTTGAGTGCTTTGATCTCACCTCTGATGTATGAGTACGGGTTATTAGGTTGCGGCTGCACTTCCGGTATACATACCTGTGCGAAGCATACCTGCGCGATGCCAAGCAAGAAAAGAAAAACCTTAGTCATGATCCTTTTGCCTCCGCTCCCCAGATAGCCCAACCCGGCCTCCGTACATTCTTTCTTCGGCGGTTAGCAGCTCGGACTTGAGGTAGGGTGTAATGCTAGCCTTAGACCCATGCCGCAGTACTTCAGGTACATGAAGCTGTACTGGACCAACCTGGTCCAGAGCAACTACGGGAAAGTGATTGTTGATCCAGTTAAAATCGAGGTGTTCCTTGGCCCGCGCGAATACGACGCACTTGTTGGACCGCGTGTTGTGGCCTCCGGAGCAGCAAGCACTCTTCTTCAGCACCAGCGAATCCGATTTCCTGAAGGACGCACATACCTGGCTTTGATTGCTCGGAGCGAGGAGCAGCCTGGTAAGCGGCAATACTGCGAGGATCACATTGATCGGGTGATCGCCCAGATGTCTGCAATTCTGTCACCGCGTTTATTCGAGATGGAGGTGTGGAGTGGATGGTTGTGCGATCCGACTAAGTTGTTCGGAGATTCGTGGGTCCTGACGGCTAACCCGGTAAAGTTTCGCCCCGAAAACCTGGAAAGTGGTATCGACGCCTTCAGACGCGCCGTGAGCGCCGATCCAGACATCGACGCACGGTTCACATTGATGGCGAAGCTATTTGCTCGCGCAATTGCGACGGAGCCAGGAGAAGAGCGCTTCCTCTGGCTATGGACTGTTCTCGAAGTATTTCCCATGAAGGATACGTCGGACATTGGAGCGATCAGCCAATACCTTTCGCAGTTGACCGGACGGTCAACCACTGAAGTCAAAGCGAAACTTGGCCTTGGTAGTTTATTCGGCGCTCGCTCGGATCTCGTCCACGATGGGAAGTTACCCCATGATCGAGAGAAACTTGGAGCCATCTTGACCAAACTGGAGGCAATCGCCTCCGCCGTGATCCGTTCTCTCGGGGGGTTGCCATACAACGGCTCATTGGAGCAATTCCTCACTTGACTAAAACGATACTGCTGCAAGTCGCGTTCGCACTGATGAATGTAATGCTAGCCGTGCTCCTGGGGCCATAAGCATGGCACGGCAGCCGATAAGTATTTGTTATTCAAGTGTACGAAACGGTGCTTCGGTTTCTTACGTCATTCTTGAGGTTCCCAGTAAAAGTTGAGCTAAAGGATTAGATTAACCGGGTCGAGCCCCGTAAGGATTGTAAATGAGCGCCTCGCGGCGGGGCCAAAATTAAAATGGAGTTGAGCGCTATGGAGGGCGCACCTATGCCACCTGAAGACTGGGATGCCAGATTCCGCGATGCCGCCTTTCTCCAAGAACTTGGTATTGACGATCCTGATTTAACGCGCGACATCGCCGAATGGGTTAGAAACCATCCAAAAGAGATGGCCGAGGTCCAGGCTGATTTTGACCTTCCTGAAATCATTGACAGAGCGAAGCGTGCAGTAAAAGCACACGAAGAGCGCAAGGCACGAGGATTAGATGCCAACGACTGAAGCCAAAAAACTGATCCTCGCCATTGTGCTCCATACCACTGAAGGTGTTTCACTTCACATACGAGGGAACCGTGACACCGGAAGACACTCCCGGTATCAGTCGCCAGATGACTGTGGAAATGTCTCTTGCTGATGCGCGCAAGCTTGCGATTTGATTGGTATAGCGGGCTTGAGGTGTTGTGCGACCAGAAAGCCGCCCGGCTGTGGCTCGCGCAACTCCTGCATCATCCGCTCCAGAGACCAGCGCATTGCTGCCCTGTCCGATTTTTTGCGGATATCCACAATGTGCGGCAGCACCCCCAACAGGATGCTGGCATGATTCCCGGCAAGGGCGAAGTGCCCTCCGACAATGAAGCGATCCCCGCCGCCATTGTGCGAGGTAAGGCCACCATTCCGCGCACTAGCAAAAATGCGTCAACGGGCGTCAAGGTCAGGTCGCTTGCAGGGCGGAAAGGCCGCGGGCTGGGGCAGAGTACTTTACTTGAGCTTGTACTTGTCACCACGCCACCTGAAGCAAATGGACGCAACCGGCACCAGCGCAAATCCATTGCGATGCGAGCCCAGGCGCGTGGAGGATACAATGCCGCAGGGATTCAGGTTTTAGTTCTCGCAAGGGAGTGGAGGTTCAAGTCCTCTCATCCGCACCAGTTGCAAATCAAGACTCTTAGTTGCCAGCGGGCCGCGACTACTCGGCTCTGAGCGCGGTCATTGGTGAGATGGACGCGGCGACGGTGGCTGGAATCAGGGCCGCGACCAGGGAGCAAATGGCGAGAGCGGTCGCAGCTAGTGTCAACGCGAGCGGGTCCCAGAAAGAAACATCGTACAACTGATTTGAGATCAGGCGTCCGGCGCCGATCGCCAAGGGGAGGCCCAGCCCAAGCCCGACTGCCACGCGAACAAAAGCTCCACGCAGTACGTATCGAACCACGTTTGCGCGGTCGGCGCCGAGCGCCATGCGAATCCCGATCTCATTGGTTCGCTGCGCAACCGTGTAGGCGGTCACTCCATAGAGTCCAACAGCAGCTAACAGCAGAGCAACGACCCCAAACAGTTCGGCCAGGCTGGCCACGGCGCGCTCCTGATCAAAGGTCAGCGAGACCTGCTGCTCCATGGTCCTCAAGCTGTTGATCGTCAGGTTGGGATCGAGTCCTGCTAAAATGCGCTTGATCGCCGGCTCAAGCACGCCGGGCGGGACCTCGGTCACCAGCATCATTCCGCCGATGAAATGGGACTGCACTTCCACCCTCTTCATGATCCTGTCTGTATAAGCGGCGTTCTGCGCCAGCGGCACGTAAAACATCGGAAGAGCCGGTCTTCTCATCGCCCAGCTCGCGAACTTCGCGTCCCGCACGATGCCGACAATGCGGAACGTTCCAGCGTTCTGCGGTAGATCCATGCCGAAATGCTGCCCCAGTGGATCTTCGTCGCTCTTGAAAAAGCGTTTGACGAAAGCTTCGTTGACGATTGCCACGGGCGCCGTCGTTTCGTTGTCCGCCATGCTAAAGTTTCGCCCGCGGAGCACTGTCATCCCGAAGTTCTGAAGATAATCGGCGCTGACGCGATCCCAAGAGGCGTCATCCTCTTCGCTCATAGTGGGCGCGGGATGGCCGGACACTAGAATCATCTCGCCCCAGTTGTTAGTCAGCGGGTTGTACAGAGCGAGTCCAGATCCTTTTATGCCCGGGAGCCCGTTCAAGGCTTCCTCTAGCCGGCGATAAAGGGCCTGCAACTTTGGCAGGGAGTAAGTAGCGGGCGGTGCGTTCAACGAAATTACGACGCGCCCTTCCGTCCGGTATCCGAAGCTCTGGTGCTCCAGCTTATTGAGACTGCGCGCCAGCATGGTTGCTCCGGCCACTAAGACCACCGACAAAGCCGCCTGCACGATCAGCAGCGCCTTGCGAGCGAACCCCGAGTGATCCGTGGTGCTGCGGCCTGAACCGCGCAACGCGTCCACCGGATCGGTCCGGGTAGCGAACCAGGCCGGAGCAGCGCCGAAAATGATTCCCGTCAAAAGGGCCACGCCGAAGGCAAACGCCAACACCAGCGGCGACGGAAGCACGCTGATGGGAAGAAAGTGCGAGCTTCGGAATGCCAGAACCAGAAGCAACCGTGCGGCGGCTACTGCAACCACGAGGCCCGCCAGGCCGCCGGCGACTGCCAACAGCACGCTTTCCAGCAGCGCCTGTGCAACGATCTGCCGCCTGCTGGCGCCGACCGCGATTCGTAGAGCGGTTTGTGTTCGACGCGCAACCGCGCGAGCCAGCAGCAGGTTCGCCACATTCGCACAGGCTATCAGCAGGACCATACCGCAGACGACGAGCAAAATCTGGAGGCTGCGGCCATACTCTTCCTTCATCTCCGCGACACCGGCGCCCGCGGGAACCACGTTGATCACTTGCTTGGGAAGCATTTGGATGATGCCCGCCATCCAATTGGCGGGATAGCCCGAGTCATGCTGCATCCACTGCCGCAGGATTCCGGTTAGGCGCGGCGCCATGCCGGCAGTGGAAGCGCCTGGACGGAGGCGGCCGATCATTCGCAACCATGCGGATATGGATTGATGCAGCAGCGCGCTGTCGCCGGCGATCATAGGCTCCTGTTGAACCGGCATCCAGATATCGGGCGGATTGCTCCGCAACGTGTCGCCAAAAAATCCCGGCGGAGTCACGCCGATGATGGTGAACGGATGCCCCTCTACAACGAACGTGGAACCCACCACCGAAGGGTCGGCCCCATAGTCCGTCTGCCAGCTTTGATGGCTGATTACTGCCACTGGCGGCGAGGACGGCTGATCGTCGACCGAGGTGAGAAGACGGCCTCCAAACGCCCTCACGCCCAGGGTGGAGAAATAGTTGCCCGTGACATACTCGGACCGCAGAGGTTTGGCCGCCATTGTAGCCCCCTCCCGGCGCACGCTTACCCGGTTGCCGGCCGCCTGAAACGCAGCCACTTCTTCGAATTCCGGTGTCGCTGCTTTCAAGCGCTCATACAGCGGGAAAGAGAACATTCCCCACCGGTCTTGCGGGCCGCCTTCCACGCAACAATCGTCGCCGTCACCGACACGATACAGAAGCGCCGGATCGGAAACGGGTAAAGAGCGTAGCATCACCGCATGGATCAACGTGAAGATTGCGGTGGTGCCGCCGATTCCCAAGGCCAGCGTCAATATGGCGGCGGTAGTAAATACCGGCGAGAGCCGGAACTGTCGCAGGGTATAGCGAAGCGTGCCGGACAGATTCTGCATTCGAGCCCCCTAAAGAAGATACGAGACTTATACGGTGAGGGCCGCAAAAAGTACCGAACTCCGAGCAGCGGATCATGGACTTTTGCGGTTCGGGCGGCCGTTTCGGGGTCCGATTGGACTGGTTACTGTTTAAACCGGTTGGACAAATAGTTTAGAATCGCGTCACGATCCTGGGGTTTGATTTGGGCGCCCCAGCCTGTCATCTTGTTAATCTCGCGGTCCCACTGTGCGCCGGTTAGACGTTGCTGCTGCATTAGGTGCTCATCATGGCAACCGAAGCAAGCGGCCTGATAGCCATCCGGATAGGAGGCTTGTGGCCCCGCCGATTCGGTGACCGCGCTGGATGGAGCTTGGGCCGAGATGGTAAGAGCGACCGGCTGGGCAACATTCCACAAATAGCCAGGGGGATTCCATTCCTGACTAAGCGGCTGCGTTCGTCCGGCCATGTTCGTCGCACGGGACATGAGCGTGTAACTGCCCTCGGCTGGCTTCCAATCATATTGCCAAATTCGCCAGCCGTATTGAGTTTGCCGGCCGATGAGCTTGGCCTGTTTCCAGCTCTGGCCACCATCGGTGGAAACATCGACCTTGCTGACAGGCGAAGTGTTGGACCATGCCGCGCCTCGAACGCGCACCGGCCCTGGCTTGGCCCAACCGGCGGGAGTTGCGATCACGGACTTGACGTTGAGATCGGTGACTGGCACCATCTCGGACGCGTCAACCGCCGTGCCCGGGGGGACTGGGCGCGTGGGATGCCGGTAGGCCGACTTCATCCAGAAGCCCTCGAATTCATGATCGAGCACCTCAATGTGCTGCAACCATTTCACCCACGAAGCGCCCGCCCATCCGGGCGCGATTACCCGCAACGGAAATCCATGCTGGACGGGCAAGCTTTGGCCGTTCATTTCGTAGGCCAGCAAGGTATCGGGATGGAGCGCCTTGGCCGTGGGGATGGTACGTTGAAAATCAGGCATCTTGCCGATTGGGACATCGGCGCCGTCAAACAGAATCTGCTGGGCGGAACTTTTGAGGCCCGTTTTTTTCAAGACGTCCCGAAGGCGCACTCCCGCCCAGCGCGCATTGCCGACCGAGCCGAAGGCCCACTGCGTGCCCGGAACGCGCGGCTGGTAGAAGCTTCTTCCATTGCCTGCGCACTCCAATACGCCAACCAGCTCCACTCGCGGAAGTTTTTTGAGATCGTCCATCGTCAGCGTTATCGGGTGTTCGACTACGCCATCTACCTTCAGACTCCACCCGCTTAGATTTACCGTGGGTGTGTAGGTATGACAGCGGACAAAGAATCGATCGATCGGTGTGATCCAATCGGTAAAGCCGTCCAGCGGCATCTCGAGATCTTCCGGCCGGGGCGACCGGACGATCATTCGCGACGGATCCGCGCGATCGGCTGCTCCCAAAATACTGGAAAGCGCGGCCGCGGCTGCGCCAGCGAACAGCCTCCGGCGGCTGATGGTCATTCTCTCCACTGGAACGCTCTCATTAACGGCGACTATAGACGAATCGAGGCCGCCGCCGCAACCTCCCCGGGTTAGTAATTATTACCGTCGACGCCAGAGCCGTGGAGATGGTTGGAAAAAATACCGTTAGGTAACGTAAATTCTTATTAGCGGCCCCAGCCAAAGTATCTCAAGTTCAAGCACATACGGATGGAACGTTAAGTCTGGACTCCCACTTGCTCTCGTTCCAGCAGCCCAGAATGCGCCTTACCTCGCGGCTCTCTTCTTCCCTCATCTGTAGCGTAGCTGCGGTGTCGTTGATCCTTGCGTATTACCAGACTCGCGCCGATACGCGGAGTCTGCATCACGAGCTGGATCGTGATGCGGTAGTGCTGGCTGAGTCCGTCGCCAAGTCGGCCGAACCTTTGGTGGAAAGCAATTCCTATGGCGAACTCCAAAATCTGCTGGACCGTTTCAAGGATCGTGAGCAGATCGCCGGCATCGCGGTGTACAGCGCGAGCGGTGGGCTCATAGCCATTACCTCCGGGCTCGCCGCGCGCCTGGACCGAGTGCCGCTGCCGATTGTGCAGTCGCTGGGCGATGGCTTAACGCACGCCGCTTTCCTGCAGTTGAGCGGCGATCCCATGCATGTTGTCGCGCTCCCGCTGCGCCACGATCCGAACGTCATCGGAAATCTTTCTATCTTCCATGACACGGCCTATATCGATGCGCAGGCTGCGGCGCTGTGGCGTCGCGCGTTGATCGGCGTGGCCATTCAGACTCTTCTGATTGGCTGCATCACGTTGCTTACCATCCGCTGGGGTCTTGGCCGGCCCCTGGCGCGCATGACGCAGTGGCTTCACGAGCTCCGCACGGGCGCTGCAACCGCGGGCCATAAGATCACCGAACGCGGCGAGTTCGAACCCCTGACCGAGGAAGTGACCCGCCTGGCATCCAGCCTGGTGGCCGCGCGCGCCTCCGCCGAGGAAGAAGCGCGCTTGCGGGAAACGGCGGAATCGAACTGGACCGCTGAACGGCTGCGCGTCTTCGTGCAAAGCCGGCTGGGCGGGGACCGGCTGTTCGCGGTGTCCAATCGCGAACCTTACGAGCACATGCGCCGGCCGGAGGGAATCCAATGCGTGGTGCCCGCCAGCGGTCTAGTGACGGCGCTCGAACCCGTTTTGCGGGCCTGTGCCGGCACCTGGATCGCGCAGGCCACCGGCGATGCGGATCACGAAATGGTGGACAAGATGGGCCGCGTGCGGGTTCCGCCCGACCATCCCCAATACACGCTGCGCCGAGTATGGCTCACCGCGGAGGAGGAACGCGGGTTCTACCTGGGTTTCGCCAACGAGGGCCTTTGGCCGTTGTGCCACATTGCGCATACGCGGCCAACGTTTCGCGCGGATGATTGGGAGGCCTATCAGGCGGTGAATGAAAAGTTCGCCGAAGCAGTGCTGGAGGAAATCGCGGAGGAAGAAAATCCAGTAGTCCTGGTGCAAGACTATCACTTCGCGCTTTTGCCGCGGATCATCAAACAAAGGCGGCCGGATGCGCGGGTTGCGATCTTCTGGCACATTCCGTGGCCCAATTCCGAAGGCTTTGGAATTTGCCCGTGGCAGCGCGAACTGTTGGATGGACTGCTGGGAGCGGATCTGATCGGTTTCCACATTCAGGGTCATTGCAACAATTTCCTCGAGACGGTCGATCGCGCGCTGGAATCGCGAATCGATTGGGAGCGTTTCGCGGTCAGCCGCGAGGGCCATTCTACTTTGGTCCAGCCGTTCCCGATCAGCGTCGCGATGGATCGCGCGGACTCCGCTGCGCCCTATGAGAAATTGCCTCATCTGGAGCGGGCGGCGTTGCTCGAGAACCTGGGCGTCCACGCCACTTTCATGGGCCTAGGCGTGGACCGCATCGACTACACCAAGGGAATTCCCGAGCGCTTTCGGGGCATCGAGTCCTTTCTCGAAAAGTGTCCCGCCTACAAAAACGAATTCACTTTCGTGCAGATTGGTTCGCCCAGCCGCACCGAGATCCCGCGTTATCACGACGTCATGCAGGAGGTGGTGCAGGAAGCCGAGCGGATCAACCGCCGCTTCCAGACCAACGGTTGGAAGCCGATCGTCCTGCTGCCGCGCCAGCACAGCCACGCCGAAATCCTGCCGTATTACCGGACCGCGGACCTGTGCCTGGTGACGTCGCTGCACGATGGCATGAATCTGGTGGCCAAGGAATTCGTCGCGGTGCGCGAGGATGAACAGGGCGTGCTCATCTTGAGCCGCTTCACGGGAGCCAGTCACGAGCTGACCGATGCGCTGGTTGTCAATCCCTACGATACGCAGGAAGTGGCGGATGCCATCCATCGCGCGTTGGAGATGGCTCCTGACGAGCGGCGGGTTCGCATGCAGCGCATGCGGGCGACAGTTCGGGAACGCAATATCTACCGCTGGGCCGGAAGCCTGATCGGCGAGCTGTGCGCTGTCCGGACCACTCACGGCGCGCGGAAGGCGCCGACCCATAGCGCGCCCAAAGCGCCCTCGGTTCACGCCGCCGCCGGCTGGCCGTGATTTCCGAGCCGCGAGTTTCCGTCATGCCCCACTTGTTCGATCACTGGAACCAGGTCAGCCGCCGCTTGCGGTCCGTCCCGAAAATCGCCTTGTTTCTCGATTTCGACGGCACGCTGGCCCGTCTTCGTCCACGGCCGGAGCAAGTGTCGCTGGATGGTTCCGTCAGACAAGCGTTAACCGCGTTGGCCAGAAGTCCACGCTTCCGCGTCTGGGTTATCAGCGGGCGCAGGCAAGCCGACGTCCGTGACAGGATTCGTATTCCTGGTATTCGTTATCTTGGCCTGCACGGGTGGGAAGGACGAGGAGGCGCGCTGGGGGCGGAAACTCTGCGTGGTCTGAAATGCCTTTTGCCTCGGCTCGAGCGCGCTCTCGCGGACGTTCCGGGCCTGTGGATTGAGGTCAAGGAGTATGCGTTCGCGGTTCACTATGCGGGCGTCGCCGAATCCGACAGGGTCCGTGCCCGCTCGATTCTCGACTGCGTCACCGAACCGTGTTCGGAACACTTCCGCATCGAGTGTGGCAAGAACGTGTGGGAAGTTCTGCCGTGGGAGCTGGAAGACAAGGGCGCGGCCGTCAAACAGCAGCTTGCTCTTCTCGGCGGCCGCTCCATTGCGATATACCTGGGCGACGACCAAGTGGACGAGCCGGCCTTCGCCGCTCTGCGAACCGGAGTCACGGTGCGAGTGGGGCCTCCCTGCCGGAGCGAAGCGCGCTACCGGTTGTCCGGGGTCGCCGAGGTGGGGACGTTCCTTCAGCGGCTGAGGGCGGAATTCGCGTGAGCGCCCGTGTTCTCATCCTGTTGAATAAGAGCCTCCAGCTAGGGCTTAGATAACCAGCTAGGGCTTAGATAAATCGTCATACCGGTAAACACCGCCCATCGGCGCGAACAGTCAACCGGGCGGCGGTATAGTAGGCTTGAGTGGCTTCATATACTTCCAGTCGCCGGACGTTCCTGACAACCACCCTAGGAGGCATGGCTGCCCTGTCGCAGCTCAGAGGGCAGGGAACTGCTGGCGCCATCGCGACCACCCCGCTTGCTGACAACCTCTTCCTTCTCACCGGAGCCGGCGCCAACGTGGTCGCGAGAACCGGTTCGGACGGCGTGGTGCTGGTGGATGGAGGCTTAGCCGAACGCGCGACAAATCTGGCGCAGGCGGTGGCCGCGTTGCCTGGAGGCAAGCCCGTTCGGACGCTGTTCAACACACACTGGCATCCGGAGCAGACTGGCTCCAACCTTAGCCTGGGCCGCGCGGGCGCCACGATTATTGCGCACGAAAATACCCGCTTGTGGTTGACCACCGACATCACCCGGCCTGGGGAAACCACGACGTATCGGCCGCTGCCGAAAGAAGCGCTTCCGAATAAGACCTTCTATGACAAGGACGCGCTCACGGTCGACGGTGAGCGCATCGAATACGGCTACATGCTGCAAGCCCACACCGACGGCGATATCTACGTCTTCTTCCCGCAAGCGAACGTGCTCGTGATCGGTGACGTGATTTCCGGGGCCGGTTGGCCCTTTATCGACTGGTGGACCGGAGGCTGGATCAACGGTATCGTGAGCGGTCTCGAGACGCTCCTGAAAGTGGCCAATGACCAAACCCGCGTGGTTGCCGGCCAGGGTCCGGTACTAACCAAGGCCGACCTGGAGACTCAACACAAGATGTTCAGTAACATTTCCCAACGTTTGCGAACCTTTATGTTCGGTGGCAAGAACGTGGACGATGCCATCGCCGCGCAGCCTACCAAGGAATATAATGATCGCATGGGAGACCCTAAAGACTTCATTCGATTGGCCTTCCAGAGCATGTGGGGGCATTTTACGCCCGATGCGTAAACCCCCTATGCGTAAACGACGGATTGGCTTCGTTTTTGCAATTGGCATACTCTGCCTGGGACGCAGCGCCTCCGCGGCGCCCACGTCCGCGTTCGTTGCGCAGGCGGACCGGCACTGGGGCATGCTGAAGACTTATTGCGTGGCTTGCCACAATGCCAAATTGCGAAACGGAGGCATCGCCTTCGATGAACTGGATCCAGCCGGCGTTCCCGAGCACGCGCAGACTTGGGAAAAAGTGGTCCGCAAGTTGCGCGGAGGCATGATGCCGCCTCCCGGTATGCGCCGTCCCGAGCACGCCGAATCGGATGCCTTCGTGGCGTGGATGGAAGGCTATCTGGACGCGGCAGCCGCGCTCAATCCGAACCCGGGCGATGTCGCACTGCATCGCCTCAATCGGAAAGAATACGCCAACGCTGTGTACGATCTGCTCGGCCTCAAACTGGACGCCTCCGAGCTGTTGCCGCAGGACGCTCAGAGCGACGGCTTCGACAACATCGCCGACGTGCTTCAAACCTCGCCCGCGTTTTTCAACCAGTACGTGGCCGCGGCGCGATCGGTAGCAGTGCAGGCGGTGGGCAAGCCCGACCCTCGGCCGGGAAGCCAGACCTATTTCAATCCCAACAAGGGCGCGCAAGCGTTCCATGTCGATGGTCTGCCGCTGGGCACGCGCGGCGGATTCGCAGTGGAACATTTGTTCCCGGCCGATGGCGAGTACGAGATGAACCTGCCGAGCCCGCTGCGTGGAATCTGGTTCATCGGTATCGAACACCAGTCGACGCTTATCGTCACGCTGGACGGCGCCAAGGTCTACCAGACCACCATCGGCGGTCCCGAGGACGAGCGCGCGCTTGACATCGATCAGTCCCCGGCACAGGAAAAAATCATCGCCAGGGTGAAGAACATCCGCTTCAAAGCCAAGGCTGGTCCGCATCAAGTGGCCGTGACGTTTCTGGCGCAAACCCTATCGGAGTCGGATGACAGGCTGATCAGCCAGGGCGACAGCACCGGGTTTGACCGCATGGCGCGAGTGTCGAGTTTCGAGATCCGCGGCCCTTACAACCCCACCGGACTCAGCATCACTCCCAGCCGTCAACGCATCTTTACCTGCTATCCGAAGGCGGCATCGGAAGAGCAAGCCTGTGCCACCAAGATCATTTCGACCGTTGCGCACCGGGCTTATCGACGTCCCGTGTCCGATGATGACATGCGCGGCTTGCTCGCGTTTTATGAAGCCGGCCGTAAGCGGGGAGATTTCGATGAGGGCATTCGCAGCGCTCTGACGCGCATTCTCGCCAGTCCCTATTTCCTGTATCGCCTGACCGCGACGGACCCAGAGAACAAGATCGCCGAAGCCACTTACCGGGTCCGTGATGTCGATCTGGCTTCGCGGCTGTCGTTCTTTCTGTGGTCGAGCGTGCCCGATGACGAATTGCTGAAGACGGCTGAAGCGGGGCGGTTGAAAGATCCAGCCGTGCTCGAACGCGAGGTCCGCCGGATGCTCGCCGATCCGCGCGCGCAAACTCTCGCCACCAATTTCGCGTACCAGTGGCTCCAGTTGGGAGATCTCGACCAGATCGTTCCCGACCCGAAAGTGTTTCCAGCCGCCGATGCCCGCGACGAAATGGTGCGCGAGGTTGAGCTATTCGTCGAAAGCGTGTTCCGCGAGGACCGCAACGTGGTGGACCTCATGACAGCCGACTACACCTACCTTAACGAACGTCTGGCGGTTCACTACGGCATACGCGACGTGAAGGGCGACAGCTTCCGCCGAGTGCAACTGGCCGATCCGATGCGTCGCGGCCTGCTCGGCAAAGGCGCGGTGTTGATGGTCTCGTCCTATCCCGACCGGACTTCTCCCGTGCGCCGGGGCGCCTGGATTCTCGAAAACATTACGGGCACGCCGCCGGTGCCTCCTCCGCCGGACGTATCGGCGCTCCTCAAGGACAACAAGGTCGGCGATAAAGTATTCAAGACCGTGCGCGAACGGATGGCGGAGCATCGCAGCAAGGCGAGCTGCAATCAGTGCCACGGCATCATGGATCCAATCGGATTCTCTTTGGAGAATTTCGACGCGGTCGGGCGCTGGCGGACTGTGGAGATGTTTGCCGGAACCGCGATCGATCCAACGGGCAGCCTCCCGGATGGAACGAAGTTGGCCGGTCCCGGCGATCTGCGCGCCGCGCTGCTGCGGAACCCGGAGCAGTTTGTTCAGACTCTGACCGAAAAGCTCATGACGTACGGCCTCGGCCGCAGGTTGGAATATTACGACATGCCGACGGTTCGGAGAATCTTACACACGGCGGCTGCCGAGAAGTATCGATTTTCTTCGCTGGTGATGGGAATCGTCTCGAGCGATGCGTTCCGCCTCAAGAAAGTAACCGACGGCGACAAACCTGCCGTGCCCGTTCAGACTGCGGCGCTAAAATAGAGGAGAGAGCGAAGCCCATGTTTATCACAAAGAAACATTTATCCCGCAGGGCCGTATTGCAAGGTCTTGGCGTGACCATCGGTCTGCCGTTTCTCGATGCGATGGTGCCGGCCGCGACGGCGCAATCCAAAACGGCGGCCAAGGCGATTCCCCGGATGGGCTTCATCTATGTTCCGCACGGCTCCGTGCTGGACCGCTGGTCCCCGAAGACCACGGGAGCAGCCTTCGAGCTTCCGCAAATTCTGAAGCCGCTGGAGCCGTTCAAGAGCCACCTGACGATCGTGAGCGGGTTGCGAAACAAGGCAGCGGAAAGCCCCGCGCCGCACGCCATCACGTCCGGAACCTGGCTCGGCTGCGTCCATCCAGCCGCCCAGCAGAGCCCGCTCGCGGGAACCAGTACGGATCAGATTGCCGCACAACACATCGGACAGGACACGCCGTTTCCCTCGCTCGAACTTTCCACCGAGGGCGGCACTACTTGCGATCCGACCTTCGGTTGCGGTTATGGCCACACGATTTCGTTCCGCACTCCGACCCAGCCGCTGCCCATGGAATACAATCCGCGCAAGGTGTTTTACCAGCTCTTCGGGCAGGGCGACACCACTGCAGAGCGCGGCGCCATTGTTGGCGAGACCAAGAGCATTCTCGATTCCGTTTTGGGCGACGCCGCATCATTACAGCGTCAGTTGGGCGCGCGCGACCGAGCGATGGTCGGTTCCTATCTCGACTCGCTACGCGAGATCGAGCGCCGCATCCAGACAGTGGAGAAGAGCAACCTCGCAAGCCTGGACGTCCCCGACGCGCCGGTCGGCGTTCCCAACGATTTCAACGAGCACCTCAACTTGATGTTCGATCTGCTGGCCATCTCCTACCAGGCCAATCTGACGCGCGTGTTCACGTTCATGATGGGCAGGGAAGTCAGCATGCGGACGTTCAACAATATCGGCGTTTCCGACGCGTTTCATCCGCTATCGCATCATGGCAACAACCCGGCGAACATCGATCGCCTGTCCAAGGTATTCGCGTATCACACCGAGGTCTTTTCGCGGTTCATCAAAAAGCTGGCTGCGATGCCGGACGGCGACGGTTCCATGCTGGATCATTCGATCATCTTGTACGGCAGCAACATGAGCAACAGCAATCTGCACAATCACGATCCGCTGCCATCCGCCGTGCTCGGCCACGGCTACGGAAAGATCAAGGGCGGCCAGCATGTGCAATTTCCGCAGGACACGCCGCTGGCGAATCTCATGTTGACGCTGCTCGATCGCGGCGGCATTCCGATCGACCATATCGGCGACAGCAATGGCCTGATGACCGAGGTCTAGTCCGGCAATGCCTCGAGCCTGGATCGCCACCATATTGGCCCTTGTCGGTTCGGGCTCGGCCTGGGCCGACGTCAACACGCCGGAAGCCAACGGCACCACGCCGCTGCATTGGGCGGTCTATCAGCAGGATGCCGCGCTAGTGAAGCGTTTGCTCGCGGCCGGCGCGAAGGTGTCGGTGGTCAACCAATTCGGTTCCACTCCGATGCAGGAAGCTGCGCTCACTGGCAATGCCGAAATTATCAAGATGTTGCTGGCCGCGGGAGCCGACGTGGAATCGGCCAATGCCGAAGGACAAACCGCGCTGATGGTGGTGGCGCGAACAGGTAACGTAGCCGCCGCCAAGTTGCTGCTAGTCGCTGGCGCCAAGGTGAATGCGATCGAGAGCTTCGGCGGCCAGTCGGCGCTCATGTGGGCCGCCGCGCAAAGCCAGCCCGCGATGATCCGCCTCTTGATCGAGTACGGCGCCAAGGTAAACGCACGGGGCGCGGTTCGCGACTGGCAGTCTCGCATCACCGCCGAGCCTCGTCCCAAGGACCGGCACATCGGCGGGTTCACTCCCTTGCTGTATGCGGCGCGCGAAGGCTGCGTGGAGTGCGCCAAGGCTCTGATCGAAGGCGGCGCGGACATCAACCTTTACACGCGCGACCGGGAAACGCCGCTGGTGCTCGCTTTGGAGGACCAGCATTTCGACCTGGCCAAGTACCTGATCTCGGCTGGCGTGGATATCGATAAATGGGATTTGTACGGGCGCTCGCCGCTCTATATGGCAGTCGATTTATCAACACTGCCGACAGGCGGCCGTCCCGACACTCCTTCAACCGACAAGACCACGGCGCTCGAGGTGATGCAGATGTTGCTCGACAAGGGCGCGAATCCGAATCTCCAGTTGAAGCTGCGTCCGCCTTATCGCAACGTGGTATTCGATCGGGGAGGCGATCAGGTTCTATCCACCGGCGCCACGGCTCTGCTGCGCGCTTCAAAAGCGGGTGATAATCCCGCCGCCATGCGATTGCTCTTGGAGCATGGTGCACTGGTCGACCTGCCCACGGCCGACGGAATCACGCCGCTGATGATCGCGGCCGGCATGGGGCATGGGAGC
>Ga0182015_10002114_pt1 | contig 24703 bp, 26 predicted proteins | sample 712P3MmetaG_FD_120478 | JGI IMG/M metagenome (GOLD analysis project Ga0182015, IMG submission 120478) | Permafrost microbial communities from Stordalen Mire, Sweden - 712P3M metaG | ecosystem: Environmental > Terrestrial > Soil > Wetlands > Permafrost | place: Sweden: Stordalen | collected...
ACGGCACAGATGATGGCCGATGCGACCAAAGCACCGCTCGAGATCGTCGAGCACATGGCTCGCGTGGATGGGGCAGTGTCGCTCGATCCGCGGGAAATTCAGCCCATGATCGACGTCGCCGCGAAGTACCACCTCATCTCGAACGGGTTTCCGGCAAGCGAGATGCTGCAATACGCCCCTAAGTAAAAGCCCGCACCGTTGTTCCCGCTCCCATATTCTCCGCCACGACGGTTTCGATGATCTCGGCGACCCGCGTCGTCAAGCGCGTGATCGGCCGCCGCGAGGGCGTCACCAGCGAGAGCGTCGTCTCGAGCGGCGGATCGACGATCGGGCGCAGCGTGAACCGATCCGGGCGGTACCGCAGGGCGCTCGCCGGTAACACCGCGTGCCCCATCCCGGCTTGTACGAGGTCGAGTACGGCGTCGCTGCTCCCGACCTCGGCGACCACGTTCAGGTTGATCTTTGCATTGGCGATCTCGGAGAGGATCAGACTGCGGCGCGTCTGGCGGTCCCCGTGCACGACGAAGCCGTACCGCTCGAGCTCGGCCACGGTGACCGGCTGTGGCCGTGGGTCCTCGGCGCCGGCGGAGTCGGCCGAACTCACGAGGTAGAGCCGCTCCGAGAGCAGGTGCTTGGCTTCGTGGCGAGTCGCCGGACGCGGATGGTGCGCGAGGCCCAGGTCGAGCCGGCCTTCGCCGATCTGCTCGACCACGTCTTTCGAGCGTAGCTCCGAGAGCACGAGCCGGACCTCGGGCAAACGCTCTTGGCACTCCCACACGAGGCCGACCGTGATTGCCCGGCCGACTCCCGGTGGAAAGCCGACCACGCACTCGCCGGTGAGAATTTCCGAGCCGTCGATCATCTCGCGGCGGGTCCGCTCGACCTGCGTGAGGAGCGCTTGAGCGTGGGCATGGAACCGGCGCCCGGCCTCGGTAAGCACCACCCCACGGCCGGTGCGTTCGAACAGTGCATGCTCGAGCTCGCGTTCGAGCGCCCGGATCTGCTTGCTGAGCGTCGGTTGCGGAACCCCGAGCTGATGCTCGGCTTGCGTGAAGCTCCCGAGCTCGGCGACGTGGACGAAGTAGTTGAGTTGCTTGAGGTCCATTGGCGCCTCCCGAGGTGATGCCGTTATGCCCCCAGAGAATATCAGGTATGGCTGAGTTGCCCTTTCCACGGCGACGCCGTTCACATATCATCCGAGCAGCATACGCACCGGGAGACGCCAACCATGACCATGCTCAATACCATGCATCCCAAAGGGGATGAGGTCGCCACCGCCACCCGTAACCTCGCCGCCGTCAACGCCCTCGACGACGCGGCGAAAGCCGCGATCGCGGCGCTCCCGCCGCTGATCTCGTCCGACTCGCACCTCATGGAGCCGGCAGAGATCTGGGACCGGCTGGCGTCGCCCTATCGCGAGACCGTCCTGGCACGCTTCGGCGGCGGGTTGTTCAAGCGCGAAATGCCGCCCGGTGCGGGGGAGCCGCACGAGCGTCTCAAGGTGCAAGACCGCGATGGAGTTCAGGCCGAGATCCTCTTCCCGAACAACGCGATGGCGATCTTCGGACTCGACGATCCGAAGACGCAAGAAGAAGCATTCAAGGTCTACAACGATTGGTTGACCGAGTTCTGCGCGGTTGCCCCGGATCGGTTCTTCGGCGTGCCGTGCGTGGCCGGCTACGACATGGACGAGGCCGTGCGCGAGATGCACCGCAACCTCGCGCGGGGTCTTACCGGTGTGATGATCTGGCAAGTCCCCGACCCGCAGTTCCCGTACACGTCGCAGCACTATGAGAAGCTCTGGGCGGCGGCGGCTGAAGCGAAGGCGCCGGTGCACATGCACATCCTCACCGGCCACTCCTACGCCCGCACGCAAGGGTCGTTGCACGGCTACGAGCGTATCCGCGGCTCGGTCAACAAAAAGCAGAACGATACGATCAACGCGCTCTTCGACCTGATTTTTTCGGGCGTGTTCGATCGCCACCCCGAGCTCCGCGTGGTGCTCGCGGAGAGTGAGTGCGGATGGCTACCGTTCGTGCTTCAGCAGTGGGACTACTATTTCGAGCGCTTTAGCAAGATCGAGGACCTCGGCCTCAAACGCAAACCCAGCCAGACGTTTGAAGAGCAAGTCTACTGCACGTGGCTCGAGGATTTCTCGGGCACCCGTCAATTTACGTGGTGGGGTCAGAACAATCTGATGTGGTCGAACGATTTCCCGCATTCCAACTCCACCTACCCGTACTCGCGCGAGAACGTGGTCTATCACATCGGCAACCTCGATACGGACCTGCAACGCAAGCTCGTGCGCGACAACGCGATCCGTCTCTACGGGTTGGAATCGCGCCTTGGGGAGAGCAAGTAACATGACAATCGACACGCAGGCCGCGCCGAAGGCGCAGACGTTCCGCCTCAAAACCGCGCTCTTGCGCACGGGCCGCACGCATCGCGTGATCGCGTCGACCGGTACCCCCGAGCACGCGATGAACATCGCGATCAAGTGTTACGCGGAGGGCGGGGAGAACGCGTTCCACAGCCACAAGGGCGAAGATCATACGTTCATCGTGCTCGCCGGTCGCGCGATCTTCCACGAGCCCGGCGTCGAGCCGAAAGAACTCGGGCGCAATGAGGGGATCTTGCTTCCGGCCGGCGCGCTCTACAAGTTCGAAGCCGTGCCGGGCGAACCGCTCGTGCTCGTGCGTGTCGGCAATCAGTACAAGCCGCTTGAGGGCTCGGGCGAGGTCGCCGATAGCGATCGCGTTGCGCCCGACGGCTCGCAGTTGCTTGGAACTTCCAAAGAAAATCTGCACGTTACCGGCGTGCCGATTCCCGGCGCGTTCTACGAATGAACGCACAGCTCTCTCGCTCGCGCGCCCTGGCTCTGGTCGGGGCGAGCGCCTTCGCGCTGGCGCCAAGCGTGGTGCGCGCGCAGGCGCAACCGATTCGCCTGGGGACGCTCCCCAACGGCGAGACCTATGCGCTCCCGTTCTATGCGCAAGACGGTGGCTTTTTTACCAAGGCCGGCCTGAACGTGGAGATCGTGCCGGTCGGTGAGCCATCGTCGATTATCGCCAGCGTCGCCGGCGGGTCGCTCGACGCCGGTTTTGCCGATCCCCCGTTGATCGGCAATGCCACCAATCGCGGCCTGCCGGTCGCGTACTTCGCCGGCGGCGGCCTCTACTCGACCGAAGCGCCGACAACCGTCCTCGTCGTCGCGCCGAATTCTCCGGATAAAACGCCGAAGGACTTTCACGGCAAAACCGTCGCGGTCGTCGTGGCCAAGTCCATCGGAGCCGCCGCTTTGACGTCGTGGATCATCCAGGGCGGCGGCGATCCCAACCAGGTCAAACTCATCGAGATGCCGTTCACCGTCATGGTAACGGCGGTTGAAAAGGGCGATATTGCGGCTGCGTTCCTCGCCGAACCGTATCTCACCAACGCGAAGAACGATGTCAAAGTGATCGCGAAGCCCTTCGATGCGATCGGGCCGCGGTTCCTCATCAACTCATGCTTTGCGTCGCGCGCGTGGATATCTGCGAACACTGTCGCGGCGGGTAGACTGGCTTCGGCGTTGGTCGAGACTTCCAAGTGGGTCAACGGCCATCACGACGAGTCGGCTCCGTCCCTGGCAAAGTCGAGTAAGGTGCCGCTGGACGTCGTCAAGTCGATGAACCGCGTGCGCTTCTCCGAACTCGATCCGAGACTGATTCAGCCGGTCCTCGATACCGCGTACAAGTTCAAACTGATGGCGACGCCCGTCAACGCGAACGACATCGTCATGAAGGTGTCGACGGCATAAGCCGGGCCGTGGAGTCCCCGTGCCTTCGATCACTTGCGGATATAGCTCGTCCTGCGATAGGCTGGTCGGCAAGGAGATTTATCCATGCAGTTACGATACGCGGCTCTTGCCGCATTGGTCCTGGGCTTGGCCGTTGCCTCGAATCAGGTTTACGCCGCAACCTCCGCGCCGCCGACTTCCGGCGCTGCGACATGCGCTTCGGGATTCACCCCGTCCCCGGACAATTGGAATGCCACCGGCGTGACGAGTTACGAGTGCAAGAGCGCGGCGCCCACCTGTGCGAACGGAACGGTCTTGAAGAAGGACGCCTGGGCGGCTAACTACGTCTCTTACAAATGCAGCGTTCCGGGAAAGTCGTATGGGGACGATTGGGAAGCGCCCATGTAGCGAGCAAACGGGCGCCCCGGCGAACGTTTCTTGAGCCGATGTTCAGCCGCCATACATCGCTTGGGTTTCCATGTCTAGGAGCTGTTGCACTTCGGCGCGATAGGCGGGGTCCATCTGGTCCAACACCGCGCGGACTTTGCTAATTGCAGCCTGCATTTTCGGCATATCGATCTTGCGGCAGACCAACCCGGTGCTGCCCATCGTGGCGTTGGGTGTATCGGTCGCTCCGGCCGCGCGACAAACAAGCGCGTTCGTCGTGGTGCCGTTATCCGCCGCGAGTAACATTGAGGGCACAGCGATTGCGGCGATGAGTGCCGCGGTGATAGCGAGTGTTTTCATGATATCTCCTAGTGTGGTGAGGGATGATTCAACGCTGGCAAACAGGTGATGACGCGATGCGTACGATCACGGCCGGCCTTGGCGATGGTTTGTTCATGGCTCAAGTATGGCAGCGCCCGGGGCACCCGCCATCGTCCGATTATGGTATGTTTTTCGCCGGGCGCTGCGCTAGCATTGGGGACGCGCTCGAAAGGGGGGACCACGGTGTCCGTTGTGATCCAGAGTCGACATTCATACGCCGACACGCTCGACCGATTATTGAAGGCGATCGCCGCAAGCGGGAACACGGTTTTTGCGACGATCGATCAGGCCGCGGCGGCGCAAGCGGCGGGGCTGACGTTGCGGCCGACTTTGTTGATCGCTTTCGGGAACCCGAAGGCTGGAACGCCGTTGATGGAAGCTTTCCCGCTCGCCGCGCTCGACTTGCCGCTCAAGTTACTCGTCTGGGAGCAAGACGGATCCGTGCGCGTCGCATACACACCGGCGTCAGAGGTGGCGACGCGGTACGGCGTGACCGGAAAGGACGCCCTGATCGCCGCAATGGACGCCGCGCTCGGCGCGCTGGCAGCTACGGTCGCATGACGGCGTTTGCGGCTTGACCGAGAAACCTCAGGGGAACATGGCACAACAGGCGCCCCAGCCCCCCGGCTCGCCGAAACCGCCCAACCAGGGCTCGATCTGGACGTGGTGGCTCATTACCATGCTGGTGCTGGTGGTTTGGAATGTCTTCACGTTGCCACGCCCGGCCACACAGGTGACGATCCCGTATTCGACCTTGCTCGCGCAGGTTCGCGCCGGCAACGTGACGCGCGTTCACGTGACGGGAGACGACGTGACCGGCGCGTTCCGGCTCCCGTTTGCACCGCCGTCACCGGTTCCCAGCAGCGCTGCATCGCCAACTCCCAACGCGAGCGCGCCCCCTAAGCCGCAGACCTATACGGATTTCGATACGACCTTTCCGCAAGCAATCGGTGACACCGGCTTCCTTCCGCTCCTCGAGTCGCAGCACGTCACCATCGACGTCTCGACGACGCGAACGAACGTGCTGGTCACGCTTCTGATCACCTGGGGACCGATGTTGCTGCTGGTCGGCGCCGTTCTCTGGATTGGCGCACGCGCCGGTCGAAGCATAGGCGCGCAATTCGGCTTTGGGAAGGCCAAGGCGCTTCGCTATACGAGCAATGAGGCAAAGGTGACGTTTGCCGATGTTGCCGGCGCCGACGAAGCGAAGTCCGAACTGCAAGAAGAGGTTGACTTTCTTCAGCGTCCGGAGAAATATCACGACATCGGAGCGCGGATTCCGAAAGGCGTGTTGCTATCCGGCAATCCCGGCACGGGAAAGACCTTGCTGGCCCGGGCCGTTGCCGGCGAGGCGGGGGTGCCGTTCCTTAGTCTCAACGCTTCGGAGTTTGTCGAAATGTACGTCGGCGTCGGAGCCAGCCGCGTGCGCGACCTCTTCAAACAAGCCAAGGAACTTGCGCCGGCGATCGTGTTTATCGACGAACTCGATGCGGTCGGCCGCCGGCGCGGTGCCGGCGTAGGCAACACGAACGACGAGCGCGAGCAGACGCTCAACCAGCTGTTGGGTGAACTCGACGGTTTCGATCCGCAGGCGAACATCATCGTACTGGCGGCGACGAATCGTCCCGACGTGCTGGATCCGGCGCTGTTGCGTCCCGGGCGGTTCGATCGCCAGATCACCGTCGGGCTTCCCGATCGCAACGGCCGTCGTGAAATCCTGAAGATCCACGTGCGTAAGCTAAAGATCGCGCCGACGATCGATTTCGAGACGATCGCCGGGCAAACGATCGGTATGAGCGGTGCGGATCTCTCGAACCTGTGCAACGAAGCGGCACTCGCGAGCGTGCGCCATGGCCGCCAACGCGTCGAGCCGGCGGACTTCGCCGAGGCGCTCGACCGGCTGCGCTTGGGCGTTGCGCATCCGCAGTTGATGGACGCCGAAGAACGGCGCATCGTCGCCTATCACGAGAGTGGACATGCGCTGGTCGCCTGGCTGACGCCGGGGGCCGATCCGGTGCACAAGATCACGATCGTCCCGCACGGTCAGGCGCTCGGCGTGACCGAACAACTGCCCGCGATCGAGCGCCATAATTTGAGCCGCGCCTACCTGCTGACGCGCATCGCCGTAATGCTCGGCGGCCGCACGGCGGAGGAAGTCGCGTTCCACGAAATCACGACGGGTGCCGAGAACGATCTCGCGGAGGCAACGCAGCTTGCGCGACAGATGGTGACGCGCTGGGGCATGAGCGATCTCGGACTAGCAGCGTTTCGCGCGGATGAAGCGCAACCGTTCCTCGGCTATGAGATGACGCAGGGACGAGATTTCAGCGAGGCCACGGCCGCCCGCGTCGACGCCGCCGTAGGCCAATTGCTCGGCAACGCGCACGAACAGGCGCTGACCCTCCTCACGGCTTCGAAGAGCCTGCTCGACGCTCTCGCCGAGGCGTTGCTCCGCGACGAGACGCTCGAACTGAGCCAGCTAAGCACGATCCTCGGGCCGCCGCCGTGAGGGATACCCCTAAGCCGGGAAGTCTCGCGGAAGATTTCGGAAACGCTGCTCGATGCGTGTCAAAATCTCGGTGATTGCAACGCTGATTACGACGAGAACGGCGATCGCAGCGTACGCACCGCTGGAATCGAAGTTGCCTGAATAAAACTCGATGAGGTAGCCCAGGCCGCTATTGGCAGAGATGAGTTCCGCGAGCAATGCGTTGGTGAACGCGTAGCGAACGGCGATGCGCATTCCGCTGAAGATCCACGGGAACGATGCGGGGATCATCACCTTGCGGATGACCTCGACGCGCGTGGCACCCATCAAGCGTAGCGTGCGTGTGAGGTCGAGATCGATGTTCGCAATGCCGTCACTCGTGCTGCTGTAGAGAAGGAAGAACACGGTGACGGCCACCAGGGCGACTTTTGAGGTAATCCCGATCCCTAAGAAGATGATGAATAGCGGGGCTAGTGCGATTTTTGGAAGGGCGTTGAGCGCCGAGAGATATGGCGCGAGGATTTGCCTCGTTCGGGGCAAGAACGCTAGCAATAAGCCGACCAGGATGCCGAAGATGCAACCGATCGTATAGCCGAGCGACATGACGAGCAGTGTCGCGCCGAGATGACCCCATAACGACCCGTCGGCAATCCAGCTCCCGAGTTTTTCGGCGATCTTCGCCGGGCTGCTCAACCAAAACCGCAGGCCGGCGCTAATTCCCCACTGCCATACCGCGAGAACGGCGAAGAGAAGAACGCCGCGCGCAAGATTTTGTCCAGCCGGGGTTCGAAGTAACGATGCGATCCGCTCGCGTTTAGACATCGGTTCCCTTGCCGACCTCGTCCTTGAGTTCATCCCACAGGTCTTCGTACAGGCCCGCGAACTCCGGTGCGAACCGAAGTTTGAAGACGTCGCGGGGCCGCTCGAATGACGAATGGCGCACGGCTCGAATGCGGCCTGGCCGGGCGCTGAACACGACGACGCGGTCGGCGAGGGTAATGGCTTCGCCCAGATCGTGCGTTACGAAGATCACGGTCACGCGGCGATCCCGCGTCAGCCGCTGCAGCTGATCGAGCATCAGCAGCTTGAGTTGCGCGTCGAGTGCTCCGAACGGCTCGTCCATGAGCAGTGTCTCCGGCTCGTAGATGAGCGTGCGCGCGAGCGCAACCCGCTTGCGCATCCCGCCGGAGAGTTCGCTCGGGAAGTGCGCTTCGAACCCGGTGAGGCCAACCGTTTCGATCATCGCGGCGACCCGAGCATCGATGTCGCCGGACGTCGTCGATCGACACTTGAGCTCTAGGGCGACGCGTACGTTTGCCTTGACCGTGCGCCACGGGAGCAAGTTATCTTTCTGTGTCATATAGCCGACGCTCCGATTGAGCCCGACGACCGGGGTACCGTCGTATAAGACCCGGCCTTCGGTGGGCGCGAGCAGGCCGGCGATCAGATTGAGGATCGTCGATTTCCCGCAGCCGCTTGGGCCGACCAGCGCGACGAACTCGCCCGACCCGATCTCGAGATCGATCGGCTCGAGCGCGCGCATCTCTCGCCCGCGCGCATCGAATCGCTTTCCGGCCCCCTGCAGAACGATCTTCGCCTGCATTGGCGCTGCTACGTCGCGTGTCGCCATTTGAGCATCCGCTTTTCGAGTTGGACGGCGGCTCCCGCAACCATCAGCCCCATCAATGCAAGGACGAATAGTGCCGCATACAACGACGTCATATTATATTTTTGAGCCGCATCGCTCAGCAGAAATCCCATCCCGCGGCGCGCCGCCAATATTTCTCCGGTCGTGGCCGCCACCAGTGCATACGGCAGTGCGATCTTGAGACCGCCGATGATCCACACCATGCACGCGGGCGCGATCACGTTCTGAAATATCTCGCGCCGGTTCGCGCCCATCAATTCGAGCGTGGCAATCAAGTCCTCGTCAACCGCTTGCGCTCCCGCCAGCGTGTTGAAAAACATGAGGAAGAAGACAACCAATGCGACCAGCACGATCTTGGGGGCCATGTCGAGTCCGAAAAACATAATGAAGAGCGGTGCCAACGCGATGAGCGGGACGCTATAGATGCCAAAAATCAACGGGCGAAGGATGTGAGCGAGGAGCGGCGCACGGCCCAAGACCAGCCCGGCCGCAATGCCGAGTACCGTCCCGAGCGCGAGGCCGGCCGCAACTTCCTCCAGGGTCGTGAACACGTTCACGTATAAATCGCCCGACAGCCAGGTCGAGAGCCGCGCCGTCACCAGCGCCGGACTGCTGATCCAGGTCGTGCCGATGATGCGTCCGAGCACGTCCCACGCCGCGAGAATGGCGACTCCCAAGGCGACTTGCCAGAGAGCGAGACGTACCGGCTCCGACACGACGCCTACTTCCGGGTCCTGGCCGTCGCGGTCGTTGCATCGGGACTTCCGAGAATGGCCGCTGCCGCTGCGCGCGCGACATCGGGATAGACGACCGCGTCGTATTTCACGTCAACGGTCTTTCCTGACAGGCGTGTCCAATCCAGCGTCCGCTTCAGTTCGTCGGGCGTGACCACCGGGCTCGTCGCAATGCCCGGAAGATATTGACGGAATGCCAAGTCGAATGCCGGTTCTTCGACATCGCTAAAGAACGGTCGCGTGAGACGACGCGCGACGTCCGGCTGATCGTGGATCAATTTAATGGCACGCGTGTACGCGCGCATCGCCGCGTCAAGTAGGGGGCGTTTGTTCTGCAACGTGTCGCGACTCGTGGCAAGGACGCTGTAGGGGACGTTGTCGAGCTCCGAGATCTCGCCGGTAAACGGGCTCGCAATCACTTCTCCCTGCTTGCGCAACGTAACGATCTGCGGCAACGGTGCGGTCCAGACGAAACCGTCGATGATGTTGTTTTCGAACGCTGCGAATAAGGCGGCGCCGTTGCCGAGGGGCCGGAGCACGACTTCTTGATCGGGATTAATGCCACGCTTGAGGAGTGTCGTCCGGATAAAGGCATCGGTCGACGAGCCGGGCGCGGAAATTCCGATCGAGAGCCCTTTGAGGTGGTGAAGACGCTCGTCGAGACTCATCTTCGGCGTGATACCGGCCTTCTTGACGGCGCTGTTGGAAAGCACGAGATTCATCGCGTAAATGTTGTAGAGCGTGGAGATGGCGACCAGTTGGCCGCCATTTGCGGCTGAATTCACCACCTCGGAGAATCCCAATCCGGCCAATTGGGCGCTTCCGCCGAGCAACGCAGCCGCCATCTGACTTCCCGAAGCGATATTGATCCATTCGACTTGCAAGCCTTCTTGCTTGAAAAACCCCGCCGAATCTGCGACGTGCAGTGCCGTATAGTGGAGACCGTCGCCGGCTAATGCAATGGTGATCTTCTGCAGCGCCGGCTGAGCCCGAACCGATGTACTCGAGAGAGCGAGCATGGCGGCGATTCCGCACGCCGCCAACCACGTGCGTGGATGAAGTTGCAAGTTCATTCTTCCCCCTAAAAGTCGCGGCACAAGTAATCTTCGACCTTGACGGATGCTCCGCCGGCGGCAGATGCATTAATGGCAAGCAGCGTCGCCAGCGTGCGCGTACCCTCCATCGCAGAGACTTTGGGCGATTCTTCGCCGCGGATGACGCGTGCAAAATGCCGCCACTGTCCCGCGTGCGGATCGGTCGGCACGACGTGCAGCCGCCGCCGCTGCATCAAATCGCCGCGCCCGCCATCCGTTTCATTTCTCCAGTGCTCCAACGTAGGAACGGTGAGCGAGCCCATCGTGCCTGAGAGTTGATAACAATGCACCGGCTGTTGCGGATACCACTCGGCGTTCTCCCAGGCGCACAGTTCCCACGCCCAGGGCGATTGCGCCACGTCGGAGATCGTAAACGTTCCGAGCGCGCCATTTTTGAAGCGCAACAGGACGGCGGCCGTATCCTCGACTGCGAACTTGCGGACATCGCTCGATACGAACGCGTGGACTTCCTCGACCTCTCCGCACAGCATACGCAAACAATCGATGTCGTGGATCGCGTTGATCATGAGCGGGCCGCCTCCGGGCTCGCGTCGCCATGCGGTCTCGAAATAGCTCTCCGGCTTTTGGCGGATCCAGCAACCGATGACCGCCGTCAGCCGGCCGATTCCGCCGCCGGCGATGAACGATCGTGCGCAATCGAGGACCGCGTTGTAGCGGCGATGATGGCCGACTAAAAGCGCGACGCCGGCTTGTTCGGCGGCCCGCGTGAGCCGCAGCGCCGATGCGATCGAATCGGTAATCGGCTTCTCGACCAACGCCGGAATCTTCCGCGCGACGCACGCCAGCGCCATCTCGTAGTGCATGCCGGTCGGCGTCGCGATGAGGACGCCGTCCGGTTTTTCCGTATCGAGCATGCTTTCGAATTCACGCTCATAATATGAAACGCCGTGCGACCGGGCATAGTCACGGGCCTTCGGCAGTGGATCAACGATGGCGACGAGCCGCAATTCCGGATTCGCGGCGATGATCTCGAGGTGACGGCTTCCGACGTCCCCGGCGCCGATTACGGCAATCCGAAGCGGCTCGTTCATGCGCGGTGCTATCGCGCGCCGGCGGCGTTGACTTCGGTCCGGTCGACCTCCATATCGAACGGAAACTCCGTCATGTAGTTGAGGCAGTTCCTCCCGCCGTCGAGATAGAGCACCTGTCCCGTTGCGTACGATGCATCATCGCCGGCAAAGAACAGCGCAACTCCCGCGACGTCGGCCGGCGTTCCGAGCCGCCCGAGCGGTATACGCGAGAGAACCATCGCACGCCGCCCGGGAAAGGTGTGCTGGTGCGCAGAGTTGTCGTTCAGGATCGATCCCGGCGCGATCGCGTTGACCCGTATGCCGTGAGGTGCCAATGCGACGGCCAGCGCCTTGGTGGCTGAAGAAATCGCACCCTTGGATGTGGCATAGGCGAACTGTCCCGGCGACATCATGATCGCGTTGATCGACGAGATGTTGATGATCGCGCCGCCTTGCTTGCGCTCGATCATGTGTTGCGACACGCGGCGGCTGCACAAAAAGACCGACTTCACGTTGACGGCCATGACGCGGTCGAAGTCGTCCTCGGAAATGTCGGGGATCGACCCCTGTGAGCCCAGGCCGCCGATACCGGCGTTGTTGATGAGTACGTCCACTTTGCCGAACGCTTGGAGTGTCTCCGACACGGCCGCGTCGACCTGCCCGGCGTTGGAAACGTCGCACGTAACGGCAATCGCCCGCGCGCCGTCGTGCCGCAGCGCTTCGGCGGATCGCTGCGCCTGTTCGCCCTTGATATCGAAGATCGCCACAGCGGCGCCCTCTTTTGCGAATCGCTGTGCGATCCCGAAGCCATTGTTTTGCGCGCCACCCGTGACGATGACGACTCGATCCGACATGCTCACAAGATCCGCCCCTCTGAGACGCTTGCCTTGGCGCTGAAGGCGCCGCGGCGCTTACGCAAGGGTACCGAAAGCGATCGAGGAATTTCAATCATGGAAAATACATTCATTGATGAAGAAACCGGATCGATGGATTGGGAGCAGCTGACCTATTTCCGCGCGACCGCGCGCCGCGAACACATGGGCCGGGCGGCCGAAGACCTGGGCGTCTCGCAATCGACGCTGAGCCGAAGCATCGGGCGGCTCGAGCAACGTTATGGGGTGCTGTTGTTCGATCGGGTGAAACGCGGACTGCGGCTAAACGCTTTCGGGAGGGCGCTCCTCGTGCGCGTGGAGCGGGCCCTCCTGGAGCTCGAGAACGGCGAACGCGAAATTCACGAGATCGCACAGCTTGCGGATCGTCAGGTGGCCCTCGGCTTTTTCGGATCGCTCGGTACGCGGCTGGTTCCCGAGCTCATCGTCTCATTTCAACGCCGCTATCCGGACGTTCACTTTCGCTTGTTGCAAGGCGACTTCGCCTTGCTGCGCGACGGCCTCATGACGGGACAGATCGATCTGTGCCTCACGTCCCCGCGCCATTTGGAACCGGAGTTCGCGTGGCAGCCGCTCTGGGATGAAGAACTGATCGCGTTGGTCCCGCACGACAATGCTCTCGCGCAGCGGGCGGACATCGATTTGCACGATTTGGCGCTCGAGCCGATGGTCGCGTTGCGTGAGGGTATCGGCTTACGCCAGGATTTGGACCGCCTCGCTCTCGAGGCTAATTTCACGCCGCGCATCGTGTTCGAAGGAAGCGAGGTGGCAACGCTGGTCGGCCTGGTCGGCGCAGGATTCGGCGTGGCGCTCATCCCGCGCAACGTCGCCGAATCGCAATCGATTGCGAAGGCGATCCGCATTCGCAGTCCGCGCTGCTACAGGAGGATCGGTGTCTCCTGGCGCAACGATCGCTTCTCCACGGAGATCGTCGCCGCGTTCCGCGAGCACGTAGGGGCCCACCACCCAAAAGCGTTCCTCACCCGTGGAACGGGGGAGACGACCCGCGATCCGGCGCCGCTGATTTGATGCCGGCGATGAGGCGATCGATTCCGTAGTCAAACGCCGCGTCCACGTCGCCGCCGAGTTTGAATGCGCCGGCCAGCGTCATCGTGATGTGGCCGTGAAGAAATGCCGTGAACGCGCGGGCAGCGTTTAGCGCGTGGTCCGCGCCCGCGACATCCCGAAGCGCTTCGAGCGCCGGTGCCGCGGCCGCTAGCCGGGCCTCGTGCGTGTCCGCGTCCATGCGTTCCTCGGGCGCGAATAGGAGCGCATACAAGCGCGGGTGCGCGAAAGCGAAAGCGCGATAGGAAACCGCCATGGCGCGCACGCGTGCCACGCTGCGGTGCCCATGGGCGCCGCCGACGACCGCCGCACGGAGCGTATTGTAGGCGTTGATTCGTACGCGCGCGAGCAGTGCTTCGCGATCTGCGAAGCGCTTGTAGAGTGAGGGCGTTCGGACCCCGACGGCCGCTGCGACGGCGGCCATCGAGAATTCCTCGCCTGCTCCTTCGATGAGCCGGCACGCCGCGTCGACGATTGCGCGATCGCTCGTCTTTGGCCGAGCCGGCATCAGGCCCCGACGCGACCGACGAGACCGAGGTGCGTTTGCCCAAAGCCCTCGCGCGACTTCAAACCATAACCGAGAGCGCGATCGAAGCCGATATGCGCGGCCCAGATGACGGCGAAAGCCAGCGCCGCGGGCGCGAACGTCAGACCCGCCAGCGCCGTGAAGGCCGGTCCGACGTAGGAGTGGGTAACGTTATATGCTGCCGCTCCGAGGCGTGCATTCACGGCATATGCCAGCAGCGCCACGTCGGGTGCCAAGAAGAAGATTGCGAACGTCATCCATGACCCGGAAATGTGGGCATAGAGCGCCAGCGCCACCAAGAGTTCGAACAGCCCTTCAGCGCGGAGCATTCCCCGGAGACCGTTTGGAGCTAACTGCATCGGATCGAGCCTTTCTGATTAAGGCTAATAATAATAGCCTTAAAGGCTTATATCATTAACCTTCACCCGCCGTCAAGGGGTCTCGGTCTCGTTCAGGCTCCGGGAACGACGCTTACGACGCAGGTCGGATTGTTGTCCGTCGTCACGATCGCGGGAGCGGCGTTCTTCAGCGAGATCGTGATCGCACCGTGCGTGTCGACGTCGTAGGTAAACGTGCTCTTATCGCAATTTGCCGACTGCGTCAGCTTAAAGTTAGCTGCCGGCGTGAAGTGCACCGTCACCGATGCCGGGTAGTTGAACGCGCAGAACGAGCCGTTCCATATCGCACCCCACGTGCCGCCCTCCCCATTGCACTGGGTCTGCGTTATGAGCGAGTCCCAATCCGCGACGCCGGAAGCCCCGGTCGTGACCTGCTGGTTCGGCGGTAGGAAGAGACACGCCGATGCCGCGGCGGCAGAACAAAACGCTTTCATATCGGCGGGTGACGAGGCGTATTGCGACGGCGGCTCGACCACGGGTTGCGGCGAAACTTGAAGCTTCCCGGAGGTCACGGCGTTCGTGTCCGCGCTACCGAGTGAATGCAGGCCCGTAACCTGCAGCGGGATCGGCTTGCCGTGCAGCAGCGATCCCATCGAGCTCGCCCGCGCTAATGCCGTCTCGCGCGCCTGGTGCGCAGCACGCAACGCTCCCAGGGTCGTCATTCTCGTACCGAGCTGTATGGCAGTTGAGTCCGGCAACGTGCTCAGGCGCTGTGCGAGGGAGAGCTTAGCGAGGGGAAGCGCGGTTGCCGCGCGCACGCCGGGAACATTGACCGAACCGGCCAGCGCAATGCCGATGCATACGGCGAGCAACCGCAGGGTCGTCCGAAGTGCCTTACGGCAACCTTTCATGCCTCGAAACATAGCTCAGCGCTCTGGCCCCGTCAATGCGTTGCCGGAGAGGGCGGCGGCTCGGCCTTCCCCGGCGAGCAAAAGGTGCTTCATTTCATACTGCGGTAGGCGCACGAGTCATGAATCGCGAGACGTTTCTTGCCGGGTCGGCAGCGCTCGCCGCGTCGCTTGAAGTCACGCGGCCGGCTTACGCGCAAGCGGGGATGAAGCTGCGCATCGCTGCCGCCGCCAACGACGGATTCGCCGAAGCGTTTTACGCGCAAGACATGGGGTTCTTCGCCCGCAACGGCATCGATGCGGAGATCACGACCTTCACCGGCGGCGCGCAGGTGGCGAACGGTGTCGCGAGCGGCGCGCTCGACATCGGAATCTCGAACGTCATCTCGCTCGCGAATGCCACGATCCACGGATTGCCGTTCGTGTACATAGCTGCCGGCGGGATGTACAATTCGTCCGCACCGACGCTCGCATTGTGTACGGCGAAAAATTCGACGATAACCGACGCCAAGCAGCTCGAAGGCATGACCGTTTCGGTTTCCGGGATCAAGGACATGGCACACCTCGTCCTCGTCGCCTATCTTACGAAAGGCGGCGCGAACCCGGCGAAGGTCAACATCATCGAACTGCCGTTTCCGCTCGTTAGCGCTGCGCTCGCACGCGGCACGATCGTGGCCGGAATCATTGCCGAACCGGCGCTCGCGGCGGCAATCGATGACGTGCGCGTGCTCGCGAAGCCGATGGATTTGGTCGGCAGTTCGATGATGATCGCCGGATGGTTCGTGTCGACGGACTGGCAAAAGAAGAACGTCGCGTTAGCACACACGTTTGCGCAAACGATCTACCAAACGGCTCGGTGGGCAAACGCGAATCAGGACAAGTCCGGCATCATCTTGCGGAAATATGCTAAAATCGAGGACGCAACGGCACGCAAAATGGTGCGCGTCATCTACGGTGAGAGTCTCAATCTCGATATGATCGATCCCACCCTCGAACTCGCTGCGCGCGAAGGCTTCACGTCACGGCGCGTTCATGCAAGCGAGATGGTCGCGAACGCATTCGCGGGAGGCCAATGATGGACGAGCATGAGGCCGGGCGCACGGCGCGCTTGCGGCAGCTGACGCAGAGTGGCCCGGGGACGCCGATGGGGACACTGCTGCGAAGGTTCTGGCATCCCATTGCGCTGACCGGCAAGCTGAAACCGGGCGCGGCGCGCGCGATCCGTATCATGTGCGAGGATCTCACGCTCTACCGCGGCGAGAGTGGAACGCCGCACCTCATCGGCGGACGCTGTGCGCACCGCTGCACGGTCCTGCACACGGGCTGGGTCGAAGCCGAGCAGATCCGCTGCATGTACCACGGCTGGCGCTACGACGGCGACGGGCAGTGCACGGAGATGCCGGCCGAGCGGGGTGTGCTGCCCGATGTGCGCATCGCCGGCTATCCGTTGCGCGAGTACGCCGGCCTGATCTTCGCCTATATGGGCGCAGCGCCGGCGCCGCAGTTCGATCTGCCGCGCCGCGACGATTTCGAGCGCGACGACTTTGACGTCTCGAACCACGAAGATGTCTGGGATTGCAACTGGCTGCAGCAGTCGGAGAACTCGCTCGACGCCACGCACCTGAGCTTCGTGCACCAGTGGCCGACCTCGACTCGGCTGGGCGAGGAGATCGGTCCGTCGATCCCCGAGCTCAGCTACGAGGAGACGCCGGCCGGAATCCGCCAGACTGCCAAGCGCGGCGAAAACAACATCCGCATCAGCAACTGGACCTTCCCCAACAACAACTTCATCATGTCGGCACCGCCGTTCAAGGGCGCGCCGTGGGTGCGCGTGAGCGCGTATCAGGTGCCGATCGACGACGAGCACACGCTGCGCATTTCGGTCTCGGGGTATCCGGGCGGCGAGGCCGGCGAGCAGGTGCGCCGCGCCGGCGGCGTGCTCTCCCGTAACTCCCAAGACTACGCGCAGCTGCTCTTCGAAGAGCATCGCGTGCCCGATATCCCGCCGGCCGACGCGATCATGTCGCAGGACTATGCGGCCGTGCGCGGACAGGGAACGATCGAGGACCGCACGCAGGAACGGCTTGGCGCCTCCGACGCCGGGATCGCGCTGCTGCGGAAAATCATCTTCCGCGAACTCGACGCGATGGAGAAAGGGACGTCGCCCAAACAGTGGAGGCGGATCGAAGGGCCGCTACCGATGCCCACGCCCGTCGGCGCGGCGTGAACGTTCGCATGCAGGCCGTCGCGTGTGCGCTGGCGCTACTCGTCGCTCTCGCCCTCTCGCAGCCTACCGCCGTGCGCGGCGCGGAACCGTTCGAGCTGTACGCGATCTCCGAGCTTACCGGAAGTGCAGGCTTCGTGGGCAAGAACGAAGTGATCGCCCTGCAGGCTTTCGAGAACCAGCTCAACGCGAGCGGCGGGATCGGCGGCCGGCCGCTAAAGTTTGTCGTCCAGGACGCGGCTTCGAACCCGCAGGTTGCCGTGCAGCTAACGAACCAGCTCATCGCGCAGAAGGTGAACCTCATCCTCGGCGCGTCGCTGGCGTCGACCTGTTCGGCGGAGCAGCCGCTGCTGAAGAACGGTCCGCTGGGCTTCTGTCTGTCGAACGCGGTCATCCCGACGCCGGGAAGCTACATGTTCGCCGCGTCGGTGACGACGGCCAACCACGTCGCGGCGGGCCTCCGCTTTGCCCGGCTCAAAGGTCTGCGCCGCATCGCGGCGATCGTCACGACCGACACCAGCGGTCAGAACGGCGAGGACGCTATCAACGCGGCGCTGGCCAATCCCGAGAATAAAGCGCTGGCCCTCGTCGATCTCGAGCACTTCAACCCGGCGGATCTATCCGTCACCGCACAGCTTGTCCGGATCAGGGCCGCAAAGCCGGACCTGCTGGTCATATGGACGACGGGCGTGGCCGCCGGCACCGCGCTCCGCGCCCTCACCGAAGCCGGCCTCGACGGAACGCCCGTGCTGATCAGTCCCGGTAACGCGACGTACGCCCAGATGGCACAGTACGCGTCGTTTCTCCCGAAGCAATTGTATTTCACGTTGCCGGCCGCGATGATGCAGGGGGAAGTCAGCGATTCGATTACCCGCGGTCTGATCAAGGGACTGCGCGACGCTATGGCGCCACTGAAGGGTCAGATCGATATCTCCGTGACGGCGGCTTGGGATGCGTCGTTGATCGCAACGAGCGCACTGAAGAAGCTTGGACTGAGCGCCACCCCCGAGCAGTTGCGTGCCTACGTGGCGAACCTGCGAGACTTCAACGGCGTCGCCGGACGGTATGACTTCGTCAAGTACCCGCAGCGTGGGATCGGCGAGGAAACGGAGTACATCGGACGTTGGGATGGAGCCCAAGGCGCTTGGCTCGCGGTGAGCAAGGCCGGGGGCACCCCGCTCTAGCATCAACACATTACATCAAATCACTGCATTCACCGTCGGAGGCGCCTCGTTTTGATCCCTGCTGATGTAGCACTTGCGCGGATCTTAAAGCAGGAGGGAGTCGAACAGATCTTCTGTTTCCCGACGACCGAGATTATTGAGGCGGCCGCCGGCGAGGGCATCCGCATCATTACGGCTCGTACCGAGCGGATTGTCGTCAACATGGCGGACGCCTACACGCGTATGCACAACGGCAAGAAGATCGGTGTGTGCGCCGTTCAAGCAGGCCCGGGGACGGAAGCCGCGTTCATCAGCATGGCGCAAGCATATGCCGACTCGGTGCCCATCCTGATGATCACGGACGGCTCGACGAGCAAGCGCATGGGGTTGCCCTCACTTTCGGATACGGTCGGCAATTATCGGGGCGTCACGAAATGGGCTGCGCGAATCAACAGCGCCGATCGCGTGTCTGAAATGGCAGCGCGCGCGTTCACGAAATTGCGCAACGGGCGGCGGCGACCCGTGCTCCTCGAGTTGCCGAAAGACGTCGCTGGAGCGCTGACCGATGAGACGTTGGAGCCCTATGAGATCGCGCGGTCCTATGCGAGTGCGGGCGACCCGAAGGATGTGACCGATGCCGTATCGTTGCTGCGCAACGCGCGCAAACCGATATTCTACGCCGGCCAAGGCGTTGCGTGGGGCGAGGCGGCGGCGGAGTTACTGGAGTTCGCGGAGCTCGTGGGCGTTCCAGTGATGACGACGACGATGGCCAAGGGCGTCTTCCCGGAGGATCACCCGCTTGCGCTCGGCATCGGCGGCAACGAAATCACGGGGATGGTCGACCACTTCTTGCGGGAATGCGATCTCGTCTTCTGCCTTGGCGCCAGCCTGACCGTCAGTTTGGCCGCAACGCCGATCCCGGCCGGAAAGACGATCGTACATTGCACGGCCGACGCCGGCGATTTGAGCACCGAACATCGGACGCCGCATGCCGTGATCGGTGACATCAAGCTCGTCCTGCGACAACTGATCGAGGAGATGCGCAAGCAAGGCGCTCGCGCGGACAGCGGCGCCGCCGCCGAGGTCAAAACGATCAAGGATGCGTGGTTCGCACAATGGATGCCGAAGCTCACCTCGGATGAGACGCCCATCAATCCCTATCGCGTCGTGTGGGATCTGATGAATACGATCGATCGATCGAATGCGGTCGTCACACATGACTCGGGCACGCCGCGCGCGCAACTGGCGCCATTCTATCGAGCTCCACTCCCGCGCAGTTACCTAGGCTGGGGGAACGCCCATCAATTGGGCTCGTCACTCGGTTTGATGTTGGGCGCGAAAGTCGCCGCGCCGGAAAAACTCGCGGTTGCGTATATGGGAGACGCGGCGTTCGGGATGTGCGCGATGGATCTCGAAACGGCCGTCCGCGAACGCATCCCGGTTCTTGCCATCGTCATGAATAACTCGTGGATGTCGACCTATTCCAATCGCATTCCCGTGGCGACCAAGCGGTATAAGGTGGGCTATATGTCGGCGAACTACGCCAAAGTTGCCGAAGGCCTCGGCTGCCACGCCGAACGTGTCGATACGCCGAGTGAAATCGTGCCCGCTATTCGGCGCGCGATCGCCGCGACCGAGAGCGGGACTCCCGCCGTCATCGAGTTCATGTCGAAGGTTGAATACTCGGCGACAAAACTCGGCAAAACGGCCCCGTAGAACCGGCCTCTCGCAAAGGAGCGATGATGGATCAACACGACAAGAACCACGCCGCGCAAATCGAGCTCCTCACGCAGACGGGCCCCGGCACGTTGATGGGTACGTTGCTGCGGGGGTTCTGGCATCCGATCGCGACCGCAGCAACGCTGACGGCGGGCACCGCACGCAAGCTGCGCATCCTCTCCGAAGACCTGACGCTCTACCGTGGCGAGACCGGTACGCCCTACCTGATCGGGGGCAGGTGTGCGCATCGTTGCACCGTGCTCCACACGGGTTGGGTCGAGAACGATCAGGTGCGCTGCATGTATCACGGCTGGCGCTACGACGGCACGGGAGCGTGCACCGAGATGCCGGCCGAGAAGAACGTCGACCCCGGACTCGTGCGGATCGCGGGATACCCCGTCCACGACTACCATGGATTGCTGTTCGCGTATTTCGGTGCGGGCGCGGCGCCGCCGTTCGAATTACCGCGCAATGCGGGTCTCGAACAACCCGGCGTCGATATTTCGACGACCGAAGAAGTTTGGGACTGCAACTGGCTGCAGCAAGTCGAGAACTCCCTGGATTCCACGCATCTGAGTTTCGTGCACCAATGGCCGCAGGCGACCCGCCTGGGCGCAGAGATCGGCGCCGCAATCCCCGAGCTCAAGTACGAGGAGACGACGGGCGGCATTCGTCAAACGGCGATTCGGCCCGGCAATGTGCGCGTGAGCGACTGGACGTTCCCCAACAATAATAATGTCTTCGGGGCTCCGCCGCGTCCGGGCGATCCCTGGCTCAACTCGGTCGTCTGGGCGGTGCCGGTCGACGATGAAAACACGCTGCGGATCGCGCTGAAGTCGTACCCGGGCGGCGAGGCCGGCGCGGAGATCCGCCGTAACGGCGGGGTCGCAAGCGCGCGCACGATGGATAACGCCGCCTTACTGTTCGGCGAACACCGGCTGCCCGATGTCGGTGCCTCCGATCGCATTCGAGCGCAAGACTACGTCGCGGTTCGCGGACAGGGCGTTATCTACGATCGCACGCAGGAGCGGCTTGGCGCATCGGATGCCGGGATCGCGTTACTGCGGCGCATCTTTCTCCGTGAACTGGAAGCCCTTCGCGCCGGTACGGCCACCAAGCAGTGGGTGAAGTCGGGCGAACCGGTCGAACTGCAAACGCTCGCAGCGTCAGCGCCGTAACGTCGCCGTCATGGAGTTCACGCGCCGTCACGCGATCGGAAGCGTAGCGAGTTTCCTCGGACTCTCCGCCGGCTTTCGGACTACGGAGGCGGACGACCTCACCCCAATTCGCGTCGGCACGGTGTCGACCGACCCCGGAATGCAACCGTTCTATGCGCGGGACCTTGGGTTCTTCAAGGACGCCGGATTCGACGCGAACGTCGCGATCCTCAACAACGCATCGAACATCGTCGCTGCGATTTCTGCCGGTAGCCTCGATGTCGGCCAAGCATCCGTATCGCCGGTCGCGCTGGCCCATCAGCATGGTATATCCATCCGCTTTATCGCGGCGTCCGGGATCTATACCGGACCGATCGGCAATACGATTCTGATGGTCTCCAAAAAATCGACGATAACGTCGGGTGCCGATCTCTCCGGAAAGACGATCGCGATCGGAATATTGAAAGACCTCACGCAGTTCGAGGCGTCAACCTGGATTGACGAAACGGGCGGAGACTCGAAGACCGTGCGCTTCATCGAGGTGCGGATCTCGGAGATGCCCGCCGTGCTCGAAGAGGGCCGCGTGGATGCAGCCGTGCTGATCGAGCCGTTCGTAACGACGGCTAAGACAACGGCCAAGGTGCTCGCGAATTTGAGCGACACGATGGGTGGACCGTATATCATCTCCGGCTGGGTCAGCAGCGACGATTGGATCCGCCGTAATCCTGAGGTCGTAAAGCGTTATGCCGCGGTGATGAAACGAGCGGGGATCTGGGCCAACGCGCATCCGAAAGAGTCGGCGGATATCCTGGTCCGCTATTCCAAAATTCGGCCGGATGTCGCCGCCGCGATGCATCGCATGCATTACGCTGAAGGCAGCACGATCGACCCCGTGACCGTGCAACGGCCGATCGATCTGCTCGTCAGATACGGCGCGTTAACACCGTTTTCGGCAAAGGACATCATCGCTGCGCAGTAGCGCGTCGGAGAAGAGGGACACGATGGACGAACATTCGGGGAACCGCACGGCGCAGCTGAACCTTCTCACCCAAACCGGCCGGGACACGGAAATGGGTACGTTGCTGCGGCTGTTCTGGCATCCGATCGCAACCGCGTCGCATCTCAAGGCGGGCACCGCGCGCAAACTGCGCATCCTCTCCGAAGACCTGACGCTCTATCGGGGCGAGGGTGGGACGCCGTATCTCATCGGCGGGAGGTGCGCGCACCGGTGCACGGTTCTGCATACCGGCTGGGTTGAGAACGATCAGGTTCGCTGCATGTATCACGGCTGGCGCTACGACGGCACCGGTCAATGCACGGAGATGCCGGCTGAAAGGAACGTGAATCCCGGACTCGTGCGGATAGCCGGCTACCCGGTCCACGACTACCACGGCTTACTCTTTGCGTACTTGGGCGACGGGCCCGCACCGCCGTTCGAACTGCCGCGCAAAGAGTCGCTCGAGCAGCCCGGCATCGATATCACGACACGCGAAGAAGTGTGGGATTGCAACTGGCTGCAACAGGTCGAGAATTCCCTCGATTCGACCCACTTGAGCTTCGTGCACCAGTGGCCGACGCCGACGCGCTTGGGCGCGGAGATCGGCGCCGTCATCCCGGAACTGGAATGCATTGAGACCGAGGCCGGCATCCGTCAGACGGCGATCCGGCCCAACAGCGTGCGCGTGAGCAATTGGACGTTTCCCAACAACAACAACGTCCTCTCGGCTCCGCCACGCGAAGGCGATCCGTGGGTCAACATGGTCGGTTGGGCGGTTCCGATCGACGATGAGAATACATTGCGGATCGGCTTCTACTCGTATCCCGGCGGTGAGGTTGGCGAGCAGCTCCGCCGCAACGGTGCAATCGTAACCGGGCAAGCGAAGGATCACGCCGCAGTGCTCTTCGACGAACACCGCCTGCCCGACGTCGGTGCTTCCGATCGTATCATGGCGCAAGATTATGCCGCGGTCCGCGGACAGGGCGTGATCCACGATCGCACGCGCGAGCGGCTCGGGGCATCGGATGTTGGGATCGCGTTGCTGCGACGCATCCTCTTCCGCGAACTCGAAGCGATGCGCGCCGGTCAGCCCACCAAGCACTGGGCGCCGGTGAAAGACCCGGTTGCATTGCAGACGCTCACCACTGCGGACGCACGATGAGCGTCACGCGGTGTCACGCGATCGGAGTCGTCGCCGGAATGCTCGCGATGGAGCGGGCCGCTGCCGACGAACTCCGGCCGATCGAGATCGGCACGATCGCGATCGATCCTTGTGCGCAGCCGTTCTATGCGAAGGACCAAGGGTTCTTCACGGCTGCCGGCATCGATGCAAAGATCACGATCTTGAACAATTCGTCCGCTGCCGTTGCGGCGCTGGCGGCCGGTAGCATCGACATCGCGAGTTCCTCGATCCCGAATGCTGCGTTTGCTCATGCGCATGGCATTCCCATCCGGTTCATCGCGCCGGCGGGAATTTACACGGGACCGATCGGCAATACCATCGCAATGGTGTCGAAAACTTCGACGATCAGATCGGGCGCCGATCTGGAGCGGAAGACGGTAGCGGTCGCTGCCCTGAAGGACATGACCCAGTTCGAGATGTCGTTGTGGATCGACAAGACGGGTGGCGACTCGAAGACCGTCCGGCTCGTCGAATTGCCGTATGCGGAGATGCCCGCGGCCCTCGAGCAAGGTCGCGCGGACGCGGCAGTGCTCATCGAACCCTACGTAACAACCGCGAAGACATCGTCGAAGATTCTTGCGAACTTGAGTGCTACGCTGGGTGGCCCGTATCTCGTCAGCGGATGGGTGAGTACCGACGACTGGATCCGCCGAAATCCGGACCTGCTGAAGCGCTTCATTGCGGTGATGCAAAAGACCGCAGCCTGGGCGAACCGTCATCAAAAGGATTCGGCCGATATTTTGGTGCGGTATAGCAAGATCCGACCCGATGTCGCGGCGACCATGAACCGCATTCATTACGCCGATGTCATGACGATTGATGCCGAGACCGTCCAGCGACCGGTCGATATGCTGGTAAAATACGGCGCCTTAGCGCCGATGTCGGCGAAAGACATCATCGCCTCGTGAATCGCGTATCGCAGCTCAAGCTTCTGACGCAAACCGGCCCGGACACCGCGATGGGCAAGCTGCTCCGGCGGTTCTGGCATCCGGTTG
>Ga0182015_10002115_pt1 | contig 24695 bp, 19 predicted proteins | sample 712P3MmetaG_FD_120478 | JGI IMG/M metagenome (GOLD analysis project Ga0182015, IMG submission 120478) | Permafrost microbial communities from Stordalen Mire, Sweden - 712P3M metaG | ecosystem: Environmental > Terrestrial > Soil > Wetlands > Permafrost | place: Sweden: Stordalen | collected...
GACTGGCTTCCGCCCATCACTCCCTCGGTCGACGAACGTCGGTTGCGTGACTTCCGGATCATGGATGGAGGAATCGCTTGCACCCGACCGCGACGAGAGCTGTCCGGACTAACGCGGCGGTGTGCTCACCGTGAGGCGGGGTCATTGTCGACATCGACAGCACCTTCGACGGCTCAGAACTTAAGATAATTGCTCGTCCGCGGTGAAGGTGTCAGCGAAGGTGTCTTTGGACGACCGACGCAGCCGTATGCCACTGACTCCGATTCAAAATGACCGCCTGTCGCCCTCACTGGACTAGGTTTGGTCCACCCGAGTTGGAGCGGTGACTCAGGGATTGACGGCGATGTATATTGCGGTGGCGTGACTTAGATCACATAAGAGGGATCCGCCGATCATCCCCGGGGGAGTCTCGCCCATGTACAACCACGACCACCCCACAGCAGGATATCGGCCGGAATCGATCCTCTCGGGTTAGTGATGACAGGATGCGTCTTCCAACGTCTTAGATCTCTACAAGGAGGTATCTATGTCTAGCGCCACCGCCCTCATACCCGGGAACCCGAAGCAAGCTCCAGCGAAGTCTGAGCGGCTTTCGCTGTTCCAACGGGTCGCCGACAAGGTCAGCTACGGGATGGGGACACCCACGAATATCGCCATCTGGATCGTACTGGTGGCGGGCTGGACACTGCTGTTCGCTTTTGGTGGATCGAGGATCGCCAGCGGCACGTGGCTGCCGGTCTGGTTCACATCCACCGGCTTCAACTTCCCGCTCAACCTCGTGACCACGGTCGCGGAACTCTACATCGGCTTCTTGGTCGGAGCATCGTCGAATCGCTCCGAGCGCAACCTCGAGGCAACGCTCGCCAGCCTCGGTGCGCAGGAGCAGCAGATCAGGGACGTTGAGCTCAAGCTCTCCAAGACGCTCGAGTTGAATACCACGCTCACGCGCGAAGTCAATGAACTCACGAAGCTGATCCATGCGGCGGTCACCGCATCGAAGTAGTCAGTACTCACCCCCCCGGGAGCAGATGCACTGGGCTCCCCAGGTACTGCGCCTCGAAGGTGATGGTGTTACCGGCATACGCCGACGACGAAACCCCGTAGTACAGATCCCAGTAGGCGCCGGACGCTCCCGGGTTGTATGTGGAAGGAACTTCAATCTGGAACCGCAGCCACGACCCGCGATAGATGGCGTCTCCGCTGTAGTTCTGTCCATATGCGTCTGTCGATGTCGTTCCCGTTTGCATGAACGCTGCGTTCGACGTATTGCAGGCATACCCGCTCGGACTTGCCGCGCACTGATTTGTCGCAGCGGCGGTCATGGTCACGCCGCTGCACGTGCCGGCATTCAGGCTTGTGCCGAGATAGTCAACCGTCGTGTTCCCATCGCATCCTGGAGCCAGGGTGGCGAACTGCTCGGGGTACGTTGTCGCTCCAGATGTGTAGCTGGGCTGAAGAAGGCCTAGATAGGCGTTGCCCCCACCGCCAACACCTGGGTTGAACACGGAGACCGTGATCACCTTGCCGGCGTAGGCGGACGGCACGTTGAACAAAGGCAGGCCGAACCCGGTCGCTGTGGCTCCGTCGATCGGGGTGTAGATGGTCATGTCCGCCAGTCCCGAGATGGTGCATGAGGCACACGACGTCGCTTCCAAGGAGTAGGCGTTGTGACCCAACGGGTAGTTGTCGGGCAAAGCACCGCTGTCGGTGGCCGGAGTGTTGATGCTGTCCGTCGTGCTGATCACCGCCCCATTCCACGCCAATGTATCCACACGGAGGCGGAAGTACTGTCCGCTCGCTCCGCCACTGAGCTGCCCGCCGCTCGTGTACGTCCCTTCACTGCCTCCAACAAAGTTCTGGACGTAGAGATTCGCATTCTGGCCAGTGAGATTTGGCGAAATCAGCGAAACCCACTGAGGTCCCTGCTCCGTGGCCGCGTTGGTATCGCCTGGCGGCGAATTGAACGTCGTTGGGACCCCTGCTTCCTGCTCAAGCGTCGCGGGGTATGTTGCGGTATTTGAATGCACAGGATTGCAGCCCGACGAAGAGGTACCTTCTTCGTAGTAGGAGTAGTCGGCTGCGGTCCCGGTGTCCAGATCGTATGCGTTGAAGGGGCAGAAGATGTCCTCCACCAGCGGAACGTCCGCTGCCCGATTGTCCAGTACGGGGACCGCGAACAGAGTGAAGCCCATGCTGTCGAAATCGGAGGCAACCGGAGTGTCCGCCGCGCTGATGCCGTTTAACGCGGGGAAACTCCCGTCGTTGTCGTGCAGCGTGTTCAGGCAACTGACCGGAGTCTGCGAACCGCAATCAGTGTCATTGCCTGGATCAAAGCTGGGGTTATAGACCTGAAAGTTGGTCGTCGTCCCGGCTGGGACGTAGATGAGGAAATTGGAGCCACCAACATCGTTGAGACAGAGCTGATTAGCCTGCCCGCAGTTGGTGTCCGTCGCGCCATTGGCGTCGTTCGCGCAGAGGTCATCGCCTGCGATGCAACTCACCTGGTGGACGTCCGGAGGGTTGGCGACACACGATGCCACGTTTCCGGGGCCCCCGATGTTAGGGCCGCAGTCACTCTCGTTGTCGTCTGGGCTGGGAGTGAATGCGTCTCCTTCGTGCCTGGGATTCCCCCAACCTTCGGTGCGCAGAAGATATTCGCTGCCATTGCCGAGATCGCCGGCGGCGGTCCCCATCGTCGTACCCAGTTCATTCCCAGGCTCGCCCATCTGAATCGGGGGAAGGTACTCGGCGACGGCTGAGCGCGTGACCGTATGGTTTCCGAACCCCAGCAGTCTGAGGAAGGTTGTGCTGACGCTGACCGAAATAGTGACCTCCAGCTGGTTGCTCGCCGGCTGGGAGGTGCTGACACACGGCGAGGGATTACCCGTACACGTGTTACCCGACCCGGCGTCCGCGTAGCCATTACGAGATGCCTCGACGAGCGCGGCATTTTGCGCGGCAGCGTAGTTGCCAGGCAGATAGGCAGCGCCGGCAAGGGCCGCTGAAGCGGCAGCTCGCTCGGCGTTGTTGCTCGACAGATAGCTGATGCCGGCATCAATCGCCAACCCCGCGACTGCGAAGATGAAGATGGAGAGGAGGGCGAACAGCGCCATCACCTGGCCGCGCCGGCCGCGGGTCCGCGAGGCGTATGGGCGTCGGTCCATGTCTACATCACTCCTCTGGTCCAAGCCGGACTACGGTGTAGGCGTTATCCTGCTGGTTGAAAAATCGCAGGGTTGGGGATGTATACGTGAAGAGGACCCTGACACCGAGCTCCGCCTCGTCGTAGGGGATCTGGCTGCGAAGGTCGAGGGTGTATTGAGGGATGTTTCCAGCAGTGATCGTGGTCCCGCTGATGGTGTACTTGTCGATCAACTCCGGAGTCGTGTAAGCGCCATTGTTCGGCGGACAGCCACTCGCGGTGCCGGCAGTGCCGGGGGTGAACGTGCCACCGTTGCTGCACGGGCTGGGCTGATAGATGTCAATCTCATTGACGACCGCGTTCGTCAGCTCGGTGTTGAGAATCGGCAGCATCTGATCGATGATGTCCGTGTCCACCTGCAGCGGACTGGTGCCGTCCCCGGTCTGGAAGTTGTTGTTGCCGATCTCAGCGGCATAGCGGGCGCCCGCGCGGGTCGCCTGGACAGCTGAGTTGTTGTCAGCGATGAGGTCGGACGCTGTCCAGCTGCCGAGGAAGAGGATCAAGAGCACGGGCAACAGCAGGGCCATCTCGACTGCTGATTGCCCGGCCATCCCGCACTGTTTCTTGGGGCTCACGACTGCGGCTCAAGGCGAAAGGTGTTCGAGCTCGTCATCTGGAAGGTGGCTGAGTTCAGCAGCAACTGATATTTGTAGGTGATCACGAGACGGGCGAAATCCGGGCCGGAAGCGCTGCTGGTGTTTCGGCTGCTCGGCTGCCAAGGCACCGTGCCGCCGCTGTTGAGGATGTTGCCGTTGATGTCGTAGCGGTCCTCGCACGCGCCGCCGCAGCCGGTGGTGTTGTCGTTGAGAGTCCCATTGCTGTTCTGGATTTCCTTCCAGACATCAATCTCCGTGACGTTCACCAGGGGGATGCGATTGAGACCGGCGAGATCCATGTAGGCGATCGCGACTTGATCCACGTTTCCGGGAGACGCGGGGGTCACGCCGGTAGGAGGCGGACCCGACACACTGCCCTCTGCGGCAATCTCGGCCACACCCACGTCGGCCGCGTAGCTGACCGCATTTCGCGCATACAAGAAGAACCCCGCGTTCACGATCGAGAAAACGACGAAGAAGAACAAGCTCGCAACCAGGGCGAACTCGACGAGTCCCTGCCCGGACGTCCGTCTCAGACGTCGCTTCCGACGTGGATCAACCTTCATGGCAAGATCATCACGGGGAACATGCGAGGCCAGAATGGGCGTCGGCGACTTGTGACATAGGTCACACAGCCGCGTAAAGGATCGATCTGAACTCAGCGTCTGGATTTAGCGAGGCGCCTGGGGTGGCGCGGGCAGCCCCGGCAGATCTCCGTCGTCGGCGAGATGGCTATGCGCCTAGTGGTCGGCCTTCATATCGATCACGAGCGGTGCGTGCCGTGAATGGTGGGGCGTCGAATGCGGAAGTGAACAGCCTTTCGAACTCGTCCTTGGTCTTCGAGATGCGCATCAGGACGATCACAAGACCGATCTGATTGTCAAGGTGCTGATTCCCCGTATCGACTTCCTCGAGGCCGTGGTGTCCGAAACCGCGGCGCCACCGATCCGTTGACGCTTGCTCGCCCGCACGTAGGTGGTCGAGGACTTCAGCGGGGAGTTGGTCGAAGACGTAGGAGTAGGCCCAACGTGCGATGGTCGGCGCTCGCTTGGTCACACCTGGGCGAGAGGGACAGCTTTCGAGCCTATACACCTGTGTGAAGAACTCATCGGGAAATCGCTTGGTCCAGAACAGCAACTCAGGCGCAATGTGCTTCGTGAGTGTCGCCGTCAGCGCCTTTCGGGCCTGGTGCTCCCGAAAGCCTGTTGACTCGTCGACCATGCTGACAATTCCATCCTCGGACAGAGCGTCGTGAAAGACAGACGCTCGTTGGGCGATGCGGAGTTGGCCGGGGCTGAGCACGTTGTTTTCGCGAGCGTGGAGATAGACCAGGCACACTGCGGGCAGGAGCCTGGCATCGTAGCCCCGTTCAAGGGTGCCCAACTCGGTCCGAAACCTGACCGGTGTGCTGTATCGCAACACCGTGTCGTCGATGTACGCAGTTAGGTTACCGGCCCCGAGGAATGTCGGAACCCAGTCTGCTGTAAGTCGCGTGCCAGCGCGCGGAGTTCGCGAGCGGCCGAACGCCAGCGCGTGCAGAAATGCGACCTGTGTGAGCACCCGTATGCCGTCGTCCAGCACGGCGCAGGGCAGCATGATCGGGCCCACCTGCAAGGTGCCGGAGGCGATCGCTCGTGGGAACGAGTTGCCCCATGCAGTCTTAGCCAATCCGCGACTGACCGAACCGTACGAGCCGAAGCGGCGCACTTCGCCTGGGCGCCCAATGGCCTGGGTCTCAGCCGGTTGTTCCATGGAGCAACTCCTAGCGTGATCTAAGTCACATGTGATCTAAGTCACACTTCGGAAATATACAGGCGGCCGGCCGTGAGAGAGCGGCTTGTTCGCAACATCGGGATCGTCCCGTATCCAGACCGCGGCTCCTGAAGTCCACCCAGTGCGACAAGACCGCGCCTTCCGGCGAGGCGCCGCACGGACTCAGCGGGAGGTGGTCACCGGCCGAGAAGAGGGAGCTCTTCGGGCAATGGAGTTGCTCTGAGGGGTTGAATGAACCGCGGATCTGATCGGCGTTCGAGGTCAACAGCGCCAGGCGCGCCTGCGGCTTCACGCCGCATTCGGCGGCTGGAGATCAAGAATTTACGGGAACCTGCCCGAACCCGAAGGATGGTGATTGGCAGGCGAGAGCGCGCATACGCCGTGAAGACGGGCACAGGTGGGCGCCGACACGAGAGGCGCTCGCTTCCGAGTCAGCCGCTCCGCCCACCGGGACCCGCCGCAGCGATACGTGCGAGCCCTGCCTCATCGATGACGGTGATGGATCCCGCGGCTGTTTCGATTACGGCATCCGCTCTCAGCGCGTTCAGCTCTCGAGAAACCACCTCGCGCACCGTCCCGACGGTAGCCGCCAAATGTTGCTGACTGATGTGTGCGACGAGTTGCCCACCCGCGTCACGAACGGACAACTCTCGGAGATGGCGAGCTACCCTTGTCCTCGTCGAGTGGCCGGCGTCGTGAGCGACGTCGCGCATGGCCTCGGTGGTCCAGGACGCGACGTATTCAGCGATTCTCCACGGTAGCTCTGGATTCAGGGCTGCCGCCCGCAAGAGGTCGTTGAACGTAAAGATGGACACATCGGCGTCTGTGACCGCCTCGGCGTTCCACTCGTTGTTGCGGGCGAGATATGGCGCGACGCCGATGAGGTCGCCGACTCGCGCGTAGTGCAATGTCAGCTCCCTACCGGGCCGCGTGGAGAGGAAGACTCGCACCACCCCAGCCTGCACCAGGGCGATCTGGGGGTTCTTCCCCTCACGGAAGATGAACTCGCCTTCGGCTAGATGGATCTGCCCCATGCCAGCACCGAGCTGCTCCTGCCAGGTCAGGACGGCGCCGGAGTCACTCCGAGAACGCCGCGGACGGACTGACCGCGACGTGCCTGGCTGCTGACCGTTCGGATGCAGGCGGGGCCGCGCACTCATCACTGTGCCGTTTCTTCAGGCGGAGGTGGTAGCCCCCATGGGCTTCCCGGTGTAGTCGGCAGCGGCCACAGAGAGCCTCCATGAGGAGCGAACGTGGGCACGGTGTCCTGTCCGTCATGATCCGTTCAGGTCTCATCGAACGCATCCGTAAGAGTTACGGATTCAGTGTGTTCGGGTCAGCCGGGAACTGGATGGAGGCTCGGCACGGGTGTCGAACGCCTTGGCGATCAACTCGCGCTTGGTCTGCACTCCGAGCTTGCTGCAGGCGCGCTCCAGATGCGTCTCAACTGTGCGCCGTCCAATGAAAAGTCGCTCCCCGATCTGCTTCGCCGTCAGCCCATGGATGGCCATGTTCACGACCTGGAGCTCACGATCGGTGAGCCCCGACGCTTCCAGCGAAGCTGCTGGGGCCCCCGCTCGGGACCCGAGCGGGACGGAATCGGCGAGACCGACAGGGTCCGAGAGTCGAACGGGTCGGCGTGTGTACGCGAGCGCAGCACCATAGCAAGCGAGATAGCTGGCCACCTCGACGACCGCCAACCCACTCGGGGTGTCACCCAGGACCGCTTCCGCGACCCGCGTGACCAACGCCAGGGCAAGGATGGCAGCCGACCAACGCCGGTCGAGATAGAAGCACGCGATCAGGACCGGCACCAGCCCCACGACCCCGGTCGGCAGGTCCTCTGGTAGCGGCAGCTCCACCACGAACAGGATCCCGATTGCCGCCACGAGGAGGATGACCAGCGCCGGCTTGCCGGGTCCGCGCGCTCTTTGGCGACGAGAAGGAGCGTACGCGTTCATGACACACCCTGGGTATTCGATGGACCAGACGACGACGTGCCGACCAAGGCCCTGTTAGGGCACGTCACCCTTGGCGACCAGGTCGGTGAGGAGATCTTATTAGCTCCGTCGCGCTTCTCCGCTCAGATGGGTCCACATTACCCTGCCTTGAGATATGTGACTTAGGTCACATGTAAGTTCGAAACGACCACGGAGCGGCCTGAGTCAAACTGACCGACTACCGCAAGGTGTGGTTCGCGAGTTGCGGCGGGTTCAGGTGTGAGTGCAGCGCGGCACTCCAGCGTGCAATTAACACACCAGAAGGCGGCCCATCATCAGACACCGCGGTGCACCACGACATTGCCGCAGATGAACCGGCAGTCGGGTCTGAGTTCGACTGCGGCGCCGACATCGCGGGCTTCGACGCACGGTGTCGGCAAATGACGTCGAGTTGGCGGGGGGTCGTTCCAATTCCTGCTCAAGGTAAAGAAAAGCCCCACATCTTGCGACGCGGAGCCTTCAGTACGGGAGGCGGTGCCTTTCGGTGGCCCTCAGGCTCGACCCTCGTCCGGATTGATGGGCCACCATCGTTCCGGGCCGTCCACCCGCCATTGCTGACGGGTGGGCCCGCAGCACCGAGTCTACAGGCTCGCCCAACCGTTCGCAACATCGCGGTGCAGGCGGTAGTGCCTCAGTTTGAGATGGCGTTCCTGTAGAGCTTCGGGAGCCAGCGGATCGGAAGACGCACGAGCCACCACACGACGACCCAGAGCTAACCCCCCAAGAACATGAACGCTGCTACCGATGTTGCTCCACGACGCTTTCCCAAACAGGAGTTCCCTTGGATCGCGTCCACCCGTAGGCCCGGCGTGACGGGATGAGTACGACGGCGCACGCCAGCATGACAATGGCCGCATCGAGGCGTATGAACAGAATGTAAGACCCCAGCGGGGCTGCCATCCCTCGATGCTAGGCGCCGCTCTGGTCGAGGAGGGAAGAGGTCGAGCGCCACTTCGAGCGAGACGCGGCTCGATGCTAAACCAGTATCGGAGAAGGCGCCGATCCGCAGTAATCTGCCCTGCGCAGGAGCTAAGATCTGCCTTCGGTTTGCTTCCGGCGCAGCCTCACGACCAGTGAGGTGGAGGGGAAAGACATGGAGCTTCCGTTAAGGATTCCGAGACTGGCTCTTGTCATCAGCGGCGGCGGTAGTCGCAGTCGTCTCCGTGAGAGATTATGCGGGCGCCGCGACCGCCAGCGCCGCCCCTGGTTGTTCGCTGCATTGGTAACCATTTTGATAGCAGCATCCGGGCTCGGCGCCGTGCGCGCTTCAGCGGCCACGTTTACCGTATGCCCAAGCGGCTGCGCATTCAACCAGATCGGCCCCGCCGTCGCGGCTGCGAGCAGCGGGGATACCGTGACCGTCGCCGGCGGCATCTATCACGGCGGATTCAGGGTCGACAAGAACCTGACACTGATCGGCGTGGGTGCTGAGAGGACGATAATCAGCGGCGGCGGCCCCGTGGTCACGGTCGGCATGTTCGCGGCCACGAGGGAACCCACTGTCGCGATTCGCGGCGTGACTATCACGAGCGGCCTGACGAGGTCCAGTCCGGTATCGACGGCCTATGTCGGAGAGGACGATGTATACGCGCTAGGCGGTGGCATCTTCATTCCGCCGGCAGCGAACTTCGCGACGGGTGCGACGCTCACGATCAGTGACAGTGTTATCACCGAGAACACCGCGGCGCCAAGCGCCTCAGTGGATTCGGGCATTGCATGCCCAGGCGGGGACGGGGAGTGCCCATTCGCCCAGGCCGGCGGGGGTGGCATCGACAACTGGGGTACGCTCACGGTTGACAGCTCGATCGTAAGCAACAACCAATCGTCGGGGCCAGTCACGAGTGACGCCGACGGGGCGGGTATCTACACCCAGCAGGGCAGCCTCACAGTGAACAAAAGCGTCGTGACTGGTAATCGGGATATCGCGAGCGCTCCCGACGGTCGCTACGCCGAAGGCGGGGGCATCATGGTCGACTTCAGCTTCTCCCCGCCTGGAGCGACGGCAACGCTGTCGATTCGGAACAGCGTTGTGAGCAACAACAGCGCCGACCTCACCAGCACCTTGCCTTCGTTTTTTGGCGGCGCACTCATCAATATGAACGCCAACGCTGGCGGCATCCACGTGGGCACGGGCATTCCCACAACGGTCGAGAACACGGCGATCACGGGCAACTCAACTAAGGCAACCGACCTGCGAGGCGAGCCAGACGCCATCGATGCCGGCATGAACGTCGGGAATAGTCCGATCGTCATCCAGAACGCTCAAATCGACGACAATACGGACACGACCACGTCGGCGACAACGACGGATAGCTTACCAACCGGCGATGCGCTCGAGCTTGACGGTTCCGGCACGATCAGCAACACGAGCATCGACGACAACGTATCAGTGTCGAGAAGTCCCGATGGTGCGGCTGCCGCCGGGGGTGCGCTGGGCGTGTTCAATAGCGGCACGCAGCTGGTGACCATGCTAAACAGTTTCATCAGCGGAAACTTGACCGAGGCGATCAGTGGGACAGGCTCAGCCACGGCTCTAGGGGGTGGGGTCTGGAACAACGGTCTGCTGCTGATGCGGAACGACCAGGTGAGCAACAATGTCGCACGGGCGGAAGGGCCGAGCGGCGCAGCCGAAGGTGGAGGCGTCTGGAACGGTGTTGATATTGCCGGTCCGACCGTGAAGTTGACGCTCAAGGATACGACCATCATCCACAACGTCGTGGACGGGAGCGTAAAAATCAGCCTTCAAGGCGGTGGTCTCTTCACAACCTCGCCCGTTACGCTCATTCACACGACTATCGCGCTGAACATCCCGAACCAGTGTGTTGGATGCTGACACGCCGGCGGACTGGAGCGACGCGTAGTGGCTCAACCTATCTCGGTATTGCTGCCACCACGGCGCCGCGGCACTGAATGAGCGAGCACGAACCGCGCAGCTCAGCGTAGTGAGGTCCGGCGTTCGAGCCGCTCCACCAGGCCGGTGCGCATCCCGCCCCAATTGGTCTGTTCTGTTTTCCGAGCTCGCCGCCGGTCCAGAGTGATGCCCCGGCAGCGCGGGGTCGTTATCGTGGCCAAGATGACGGAGTTTGTGGAGGTCGCCGACCGCGTCTGGGTGGCGCGCTACGAATGGGCGGACGTGAACGTCACCGCGATCGGCGGTGAGCGGGGACTGGTCGTCGTGGACACGCACGGCTCTGCTGCCGCCGGACGCATCGTGGTTGAAGACCTCGATTGCCTCAGCGTTGGTCCCGTGACCCACGTTGTGAACAGCCATTGGCATTGGGATCACACATTCGGCAATGTGGCCCTCCGAGAGGCCATCCGAGATGTGCCGATTCATGCGCACGAGGAGGCCGCTCTCTGGCTGGCCGACCAGGGGGAACGCATGAAGCAGAGATTTGCAGACTCCCCTGACGATCCCCACCGTGCGGAGGTTGCAGCCACCGAGATCGTGATTCCAGACAAGACCTTCGTTGATACGCAGATGGTGGATCTGGGAGACCGTCTCCTCGAGCTGGTGTTCTGCGGCCGTGGCCACACTTCGGGCGACATTGTGGCCCGCGTGGTGGACGCCAACGTCGTCATCGCCGCTGATCTCGTCGAGGAGTCGGCGAAACCTTGGATCGGGCTGGACTCGTGGCCCCTCGAGTGGCCAGCCACGCTCGACCTGCTGCTCGAGTCCATGACTGAGCAGACGCTGGTGATTCCCGGCCACGGGGCACTCGTGAATCGAATGTTCGTTCGGGCACAGCGAGACGAGATGGCCAAGATCGTCGAGATGGTCCGGTATCTGGCTGGACTCGGTATACCAGCCGATCGCGCGGCGACCGAAGGCGAGTGGCCCTGGGAGGTGGACGAACGGATCCACAACGCCGTTATGCGGGGGTACGAAGCCTTGCTGACCGACACCCGTGGCGCCAACGGATAACGCGCGAAAATTCCCAGCGTTGCCGAGACTTGGTAGTGAGAGTTGCGGCGCGGCATTGAGACGCCGGTGTATGCGGCTCAGGGCTCGTCAAGGCTCATCACCATTGCGCAGGCGAGCACCCGCCAATGTACCTTGAGGGAACCGCAGCGCCTCGTGCGCGTACCTTTGCCCTGATGCGACTGCTGGCTATCGCCGGTCTGCCCCTTGCGATGCTGCTGGCGGGGTGCGGGATAGCCGTCCTGGGCACGACGTCGACGGACCCTAGTGTGCGGATTACGCGGACTCCGGGGCTGTTCATCCTGCCACGACTTGACCAAACGATCACCGATAGCGGGACGGTCGCCCGGCTTAGGGCGGACATTGATCGATTGCCCGCCTTCCCTGCAGGGGCGATTTCATGTCCAGTCGACTTCGGTACGAGCTACACACTAGTATTCAACGACCCCGGCCAACCAGCCCTCCGTGCCGTGGTATAGGCGCAGGGCTGCAAGGGGGTGACGCTCAGTGACGGACGTGTGCTCTGGGCGCTGACGTCACCTGCGCTATACAGCGACCTCGGCTTCGCTCTGGGGTTGTCACCTGACGACCTGATGCCATTTCCATGCCCTGCGCCGCATGGGACAGTGTGCTACCAGCAGCCGGCGCCGAGGTCCTAGCCAGAGGCTCGCCGCCCGGGCGACAAGGAAACAGGTGAGTGCAGTGGCGAGCCGAGACCATCGGGTAACACAGCGCTGACCCAGGCGAGCATCCGTCGATGTACCCAGCTGTTGGACGGCCCGCCGGCGGCACCAGCCTATGACAGGAGTGTTTCCCCGACGACCTCCCAGGCTACCTCGTCTGAAATGTCGGTCGCTTCGATAACTAGCTGCCTCGTGTTGGTGAAAACCCCTTCCTTGGACACAATCCTGATGTAGCCGACTCATCCATACGATTGCGTATCGCCAACCTTATTGCAAGTCACGGTGACGGTCGACACAGGCGTAGGTGGAAGAGCGAGCCCCGCTGGTGGCGTCGTGTTGCCCGCAGGAGCCGAGTGGTCGGCGATCAGCGTGGGCAGCGAGATCGTGATCTGCGCCGCGATGGACGCCGACTGGTCCGTGGTCGGCACCGCGATCGGAGCGCTGCCGTGGTTTTTGGCGGACGGAGCCGCGACAGGCTTAGCAGACGAGTTGCAGCCCACAAGCATCACCAGCCCACCCACGGCTGCACTAGCGTGCAATTGACACACTTGAGCGGAGGGCCCTGAGGAGCTGGCCTCGTTGACGAACCTAGATCGCGCTTTGTACGACTCGGCGTCGTCCACGTACACGGCAGCAGGTCAGGCGCCCTCGATACGAGGACGCGACGATGAGGCCATCCCGGCACCCGACTCCGCGGGCGTGCCGTGGAGCACGCGCGCGGCGATCACACCTGCGACCATGCATGCCGCCCCCTGAAACGCGAGCACCGGGATGATCCCGACTGACTGACCGAGGAGAGCGGCGCCGATTGTCCCGACGAGCGTCGCCGCGCCTTCGAGAGTCGCCAGCGTTCCGAAAACGCGGCCTCGATACGAGTCGTGGGTGCTGCGTTGGAACAGCGTCATGAAGCCTGCATTCGCCAAGGCCCCTGGGAGTCCGACCAGCACCATACCCACCGCTGCGGGCCAGATGGCGACATAGATGAGCGGATAGCAGAAAATCGCCAGATCGACGGCGCCGAACGCGATCGCGCCGGCGATGAACAAGCGGGTCGCGGACACTCGCACTGCGAGGCTCGCAACGAGCAACCCTCCGGCAATTCCCCCAACTGCCTGGAGTCCGGCGATTAGCCCGTACGCCTGGTTGCTGCCGTGGAGCACGTGCTGGACGAACGGTGCGAAGAGAGTCCCGAAGACGCCCTCTCCGGCGCTCGAAACAAGAACGAAGATCATCAGCCCGCGGAGGACACGATGCGTCGCACAAATGCGTAAACCGGCGAGAGTATCGGCGGCAACTGCTCGTATGCGCCGTGGGAGTGACACCGCCATTGCCTTGGCCTCGGATGCTGCGTCGATACGCCCGCTAGTACGAATGCAGGCAATCAGCGCTGCAGATCCAAGGAAGCTACCCGCGTCGACGAACGCAACCGCCGCGATGCCTCCAGCCGCGGCAAGGACGCCTCCGACCGCCGACCCTATGAGCCGAGAGACATTCTGGTTCTGGCCCGTGACCGCATTTGCGGTGAGCAATTGATCATCGAGCACGAGGCGCGGCAGCATCGCCTGCTCTGCTGGTGCGAAGAACTGCTGCAGTGCGCCTTCGACGAGCATGACCATGAAGACGATCCAGACGTCCTTGCCGGCGTGCACAGCGAGCAGCGGCACAAGGCCAACCGCCAGTAGAACATCAGCAACGATCATGGTTCGCTTGCGGTCCCAGCGATCTGCAAACACTCCCGCCAGTGATCCCAAGGCCACCTGAGGCGCGAATGAGGCAAGCATCATCAGTCCGGTGGCGACCGTCGAGCCCGTGAGCGCATACACGTGATAGACGAGCCCAATCCGTAGGATCCAGTCGCCGGCCAGCGATACAAGGCCAGCGCTCAGGAGGAATCGCAGATCCCGTCGCGTCCTGAGCAGCCGCCACAGCGACAGCATTCAGCCGGTCCTCCCGAGTTCGGCTAACGGCACGATGAACATCGTGATCTCGACGGGAACCGAATCCAAGGGCTGCGAGGTAAGGTCGTCAATGGGACGCGCGTCAAGATATCGTCTAATGACGGCGTCGATATCCGCTTCGAGCTGATGGACTTCGTCCACCGTGAGATAGACATTCGACCGACCGTAGCCGGTATGCCTGCGCCACGCGTTCGGCCATGCCTTCCGGCGCCTAATCCAGTCGAGCAGGTGGGTCAGCGATTGTTCTGCTTCAACCGTCTCGAGGATGTCGACTGCCGCGGCACCCTCGGGCGTTGAGTGAGCATTCGACCAACTCTGTGATGTCGATGTCAGCTTCCAGGGCCGTTCCTTCCTATCCCTTCCTCGGACTTGCTCGAGAAACCCGTACTTGGCCAGCTGGCGCAGATGGTGGGATGCCAGGCCATGGCTGATGTGCATTTCCCGAGCTGCCGTCGCTGTGGTCAGGGTTCCCGCCCGTCCGACGAGGGACAGCAATTCAGTGCGCGCGGGGTGCGCGAGCGCCCGGATCGCAAGCGGATCTTGGAGCAAGCGTCGACGGTGACTCGGGGTCGCCCGGGCGTTTTCATGCTCAGATTCCAAGGACATGCTTGGAATCCTAGATATACGTACCGCCTACGTCAAACGAGCGTCTCTCGAGGCAAGCACTCGCACTGTCGATCCATCGAGGAACACCGCCCAAGATGGATCATGTTGTCGGTCTACGGACTTGCAGTCTTTGGACCCACGTGTGCGGTGAATATCAGTCCATCACTCTATCCGGTGTGGCGTATGGACAGCTGCAGGAGCTGCGCTGATGGAGTGCGCACCATCGGCAGCGGATGCGCCGCACATCGCTCAGCGATGGGTGCCAACAGCCATCAGCCAACGCCGGAATCACGGTGACGAGGTGACGACAGCAGCCGTGACCTGCAGCGATCGCGAAGGGGCCGAGATCAGCAGCCTTGTGACCAGGCGGGACTTCTCAAACCGTGTCCAGCCAGTCCAGCTGACCTTATGAAACTGACGTCCCTACCAGCCCATCCCCTCCGGAGGCAGCGCCGCGAGCCGGTATCCGGCCGCTTCCAACTTCGGGATCAGGATGGCAACCGCAGCCACTGTCTCGGCTCTCGTATAGCCGCCCCCGTCGTGGAGGAGGACCACCATCCCGTTATGGAGCGCGGCCAGGACCCGTAACACGATCAGTTCGGTCCCGGGGAGTTGCCAGTCTCCGGTCGTGTCGCTCCACAACTGCATCTTCAGACCGAGTCGTGATGCGATCGCCACGACCGACGGGTTGAAGGCCTCGTAGGGAGGCCGCCACAAGGTCGGCGTCACGCCCGTGAGCTCCGTGATCAGGTTCTTGTCTCGGGCGAGCTCAGCGGAGACGGCACTCGCGGACAGGTCGGTCAGGTTCGGATGCGTCCAGGTGTGGTCACCGACCGTGTCGCCGTCTTCCGCCTCCTGCTGTACCAACCACGGCCAGCGCGCCGCGTTCTCGCCGATGACAAAGAAGCTCGCGTGTGCCCCAGCTTCCTCGAGAAGCGTGAGGATCGCCGGAGTCCATACTGGATTGGGACCATCGTCGAACGTGAGATAGATCACTTTGGTGAGGGACCTTGCCATGACCGGGACGAATGTCGGAAGAGGAGGGACCGTTGGCGCGCTCGAGGGCGAGGCGGCCGTCGGACTCGGGTGAACAGTCGCGGGTGCGCATGCCGCGACGAGGACGACTGCGAGCGCCGCTACGACCGCGAGTCTCCGGGGGCTCCTGAACATGCTCATCTCCGGTTTCTACGTATCCCTAGCGATTGGTCTAGGTTATAAGGTGTCACGCGTCATCGGCGCGCAAATCCACTGATTTGTGTCGCACAGCCACGCCCGCCTTGGTCCCCCGCCCCAACCAGCGCAGATCGATAAATCAGTCGGCGATCGTCACAAAGGTATTCGCCAGATCCGACACGAAGGTGTGCGTCCTCAGCCAGAACGCCTTGTTCTCTGGATCGCCTGGGTTGAACAGATGGTCGTACTTGAGACGATCATCAACGTCTGGAAGCCGTTCTACGGCACGAAATGTAAATTCGCGCAGTTGACGCGCATTAGACAGCTCTGGACTGACCGCCACGTAAAAGAGACCCAGCCTCTCAACGGCGCGTACATCCTTTCCGAGGTCGCGACCGGCGACGCGAAATTGCTGTAGAGCAACCAGAATTCGATCGCCGGCGTCGAGCGGCGCGATCAAGTACTGGTTGTCTTTAGGCACGCGACTGAGAAGGTCAGTGCCTTTGGGGCGCGCTGCGATACGTTGTTTGAACTCGTCGAGACTTGAGCCGGAGCTGCCGGCGAGCACAAAGGCCAGCTTGGCGCCCCGTTCAGCAGCCGCGTCGAGGTATGGCAGCAGCGCCTCATACGGCCATGGCGCTTCCGGCTTTGCATCCACCTCATCGATGAGGCAGAGGCACCCCTCGCCGGCTGATTCGACGGTTGCGAGTAGGGCTCGAAACTCGTTCTCGGTGCACTTCGCGAGATTGATTTCTTGGTACTTAGTCCCTTCGACAGCTTGGGCAACCTGCTGAACGAAATACGTCTTTCCAGTGCCTGGGAAGGCCCAGATCAGGTGGTTTTCGCGCTTTCGACTTGGCTGCCGGCAGCCTTGGATAATCTTCACGCTCGCATCCTTCAGCGCGTTCCGAACTGCGTCGGAGTAGCGGGTATAGCCACCGACCACGCTGTAGTTCGCCAACTGCACACGATCGAGGCTGGCGACAACTGACCGGGCCTCACCATCATCCCCGGTTGGCTCAGGAAGCTCACCGTTGGCCGCGCTCTGGGGCACTGCACGGGGTTCCTTTCCCAGAAAGCGCTCAATCTCTCGGAGCGCGATCCCCCAGGCCGGCTCTCCCTCTTGTAGGAGGTGGTTCTGACTCTGAAGCGGCACGAAACGCGCGCCCGGGATGAGCGCGGCCAGTCGGCGGCCTGCGCTGAAAGGGATCATCGCATCGTCACGACTGTGGAGCACCAGGGTCGGAACCGCGATGTGCTGTGCGAGCTCGACGACGTCGATGTCGCCGATAGCAGTGACAATTCTGACCGCGTTCTCGGGTGTTGCCGAAACACGCTGCAGTTCATTGAACCAGCGCATTTGTTCCGAAGTCGCTTCCGGCATGAAGAGTGACGTGAACACTTGTCTGAATGCAGGGTTATCACGTCCCCACGCCTGCGCGGCCAGGGTCATCAGCGCCGACCCCTGCTCGGCTGTTCGAGACCCCTGCCTGAGCCAGCCTTTTGCAAACCCGCCGAGGATGATGAGCTGCGTGACTCGTTCTGGGTGGCGTGCGGCATAGGCGACCGCCACCGCACCACCTTGAGAGAGGCCCAACAGTGGGAATTGCTCGAGGCTAAGCGAGTCAACCAGCGATTCGAGGTCCTTTACCCACGTTTCGAGGGAGATGTCATCGCACTGCCAGTCGGAGAGTCCACTGCCTCGTTCGTCGTATCGAACCAGCTGGTAATCGGCTGCCAGCGTTTCGAGCCAGTGCCGCCACACGGGACTTCGCCACTCAAACTCGAGGTGACCCAGCCAATTGGCGGCTTTGACCAGAGGAGGGCCGGACCCGACGGTTGCAAACGCGATGCCGACGCCGTCAGCGGCAGTGAAAAAACGAATCTGCTGCTCCGTTTGTCAGGCCTCCCTGCCGTGCCGAGCTGGAACCGCAACGAGCTCCAATCTTATCGCTAGGAATCAGGGCATGACTGAGCCTTGTGGAGGGGCCACTGACCAGGCGACCTTCACGACGGCTTTCGCAACCGGGACGCACTCCATCACGGCCACCTACGACGCAGACGCTGATTTTGTCACCAGCACATCGGCACCGGCAGCGCTCACCGTGGCGGAGGGTGCGACAGCGGTGACCATGCGGTCGTCGCCGAATCCCGCGATTACGGGTGAGGACGTGACGCTCAGCGCCACTGTCACCCCCAAGGCGCCGAGCACGCAGGCACCGACGGGCAGCGCGCAGTTCTACGACGGGACGACCCTGCTCGGCACAGCACCTCTGAAGGCGGGGGCTAGAAATGGAGCCGCCACCGCGACGCTCGTGACCGTCTTCGCAGCCGGCTCGCATGAGCTCGACGCCGTGTACGACGGGAACGCCGCTTACTCGAGCGCATCGACGACAGCGCATTCCGATGTAGAGGCGGTGACCGCGGTCTCCGTTCCGTCCACCGGCGCCGGAGCATCATCGATCGTTCAGCTCGGAGCGCTGCTCATGCTCGCAGGGCTTGCCTGGACCGGCGCTGGGATACGCCGCCGTCGAGCGCTGCGACGCGTGCCGTAGCAGTCCGGAACGCCGCGCTCCGATCGGATCATCGCGGGACGCGGCCGCCAGGATGGGGGACCGACACAAGCGGCCGTGTGCACGCCGAAGCGGGACGTCGCAGCGGGCACCCCAGCCCGACGCGTCGCGGGGTAACGACTCTCAGTCCTCGCGTTGCTCGCTGTCAGGGTAGATGCGTTCACCGCAGTCTGAGCACTTGGCCACAGCCCCTATCGGCTCGTCGCTGTCGGTGACCTCAGCATCCCTGCCGGAGACCGTCGTAGGCGTCAGCGGTACCAGCCTCGTCGAGCCGCATTTCGGACACTCATGTACCACGAGGCCATCATTGGCACGTCGGTATCTGCGCTGTCAATACGGCGCCGGAAGGGACCATCGCGTTGCGGGTGGGTAGAGACTCACGTACAAGGCCCTTGAGGTACGTGCTACTTCGCGGGACCGGCGATCCGCTTCTCGAACCAATGGTGTGCGTAGGGTTCGTCGTTGAAGGGGGCGACCTCGACGTAGCCACTCGATCGATACAGGTTGATCGCCTCCTGCAGCGCCCTGTTGGTTTCGAGCCGGAATGTCGAGGTGCCATGAGCAGCACCCTGAGCCTCGAGGTCGTTCAGCAGCCGCCGCCCGATGCCAAGGCCGCGGGCCGAGTCGCTCACCCACATCCGCTTGATCTCGGCCGGTTCCTCGCCGTGAAACTTGATCGCCCCGCAGCCGATCGGGTTCCCGTGCAGCGAGGCCAGCAGGAAGATCCCTGATGGCGGCCGCAACTCCGCCTCGGCTGCGGAGATGCTCCGTGACGGATCCCATCCGGATTCGAAGCGGAGGTTCAATTCACGGATATACGACCTGAGGCAGTATTGCGCCCTGGGATCGGAGGGATCGATCGGAGCCATCTCGACCATCGCCGCCGTCATCAGGCGTTCGACGTCCGCCATCGCAGCAACGAGCCGAACGCGTTGCACCGGAGTCAGCGGAGCGAGCAGCGATTCGGCCCGACGCTCGGCGCGATCGTCGAGCACCGCCCGCTCGACCGATCCTGCAGCCGTCAAGCGCACGTTCCTGATCCGCTTGTCGGTGTCGCTCGCGCCGACTGTGACCAACCTCGCAGCCTCGAGCGAACGGAGGAGACGGCTCACGTACCCCGAGTCGAGACCAAGTCCCGTGCGCAACGACCGCACGTCGCGGCCTTCCGGCCCGATCTCCCAGAGCATCCGCGCCTCGCCGAGCGAGTGGTCCCGAGCGAGAAACCGATCCTCGAGCGCCCCGACGCGCTGAGTGACGATCCGGTTGAAGCGGCGGACTTGCAAGACCATCGCCTGATCCATTCTCTGACTATAGTCAGAGAAATTCTCGGAAACAAGGCGCGACGTGCCCGCGAGAGTTGATGGCGGACCGCACCGATCAATCCCGGACGTGTCCCCGCCCCGGCAGTGAGAACGAACGGCATGTTTGGCTCGCTCGGCGCCAAACATGCCATCCCTTCGATCAGGGTTTGAAGACCTCCACGCGGGCGTTGCCGTAGTCGACCACGTAGATGTCGCCGGTCGAGTCGATCGTGATGCCGAGCGGCCGATTCAGGTCGCCGTTCGCGGTTCCGGCCTTACCGAAGGTGCCGATGTACGGGTAGGGCCCGGCGGGCGTTGCGATATTGAACTCACTGACCCGGTTACCAGTTGCCTCGGTGACATAGAGCGTGGTTCCAGAGATGGCCACGTCCCAGGGATCGGCGAGGCTGCCGGCGGGTGCCGTGGATCCCAGGGTGCCGATCTGCTTACCGGCGGAGTTGAACACGTTGACCACCGAGTTGCCGGGAGCGGCGGCGTAGATGTTGCCCTTCGAGTCGACGGCCGCCCCGGTGCACCCCGTGTAGCCACCGTAGCCAATACCGCTACCGCAGGCCACCGGGAATCCGGCGACCTCGACCCCCGCCTGGGTCAGCACCTGGAGGCGGTTGTTGGCGCTGTCAGGGATGACGATGTTGCCGTTGGCTTCGATGGCAATCCCGATCGAATAGAGGAACTGGCCGACGGCCCCGCCCGGACCCCCGAACTCGCTGATGAACGTGCCAGTCGACGAGTATTCCTTGACGTAGCCGGAACGCGTGTCATTGACCCAGACATTGCCGTTGCTGGGGTCGACGGCAACGCCGCGCGGGTAGTCGAGCGCGTAGGGAGCGGTGAGTTGCGGCAGCCGACTGCCCCACATCCTGATGAACGTGCCGGTGTTGGTGAATTCCTGGATGCGCTGATTGAAGGTGTCAGCGACGTACACGTCGCCCTTCGTGCCGGGGAAGCTCGATACCGCGACCGAGGTGGGGTTGTTGAACCCGCCAGCTGGCGGGGGGATCGGCGTGGCCGGGATGGAGCTGATGAAGGCTCCGGGCGTCGAGCTGCTCAGCGGGTCATACGCGTTGACCCACCAGTTCGTGTAGTCGCCGACGTAGAGCGTGCCGTCTGTACCGACCGTCACACCGCGTGGTCCGGCGAGATCTCCTGGATCGGAGCCGGGCGTTCCGATCCTGCCGAGGAAGGCGCCCGAGGTCGAGAACACGACGACGTCCTCGTTGGCCGCATCCGAGACATAGACGATGCCGTTGGCTCGGTCGATGCCAAGGTCACGCGTGTTGCTGCTCAGCTCCGACTTGTTGCCGAAGCTGCGGACGAACGTGTTGGCGGTTGTGTTGGTGTTGAACACCTGGATGCAGTGGTTCTGGACATCGTCGACGTAGAGGTTGTTGCTCGAATCGACATCGACGCCCCGGATCAGACCGAACTGCCCGGTGCCACAACTCGTTCCCGTCGTGCCAAACGAGGTCAGGAAGTTGCCCTCGTTGTCGTATTCGTAGATCGTGTTAGGCGTATGGCTGTAGAGGCCGAGGGACTGGACGATGAAGAGGTCACCGAGCGAATTCACGGCAACATATGGCGCGTAGTAGGCGCCGGGCGCAGCGATCGTATAGAGGGCGACACCAGAACTCGTGAACTTCTCGACCCGCTTGTTGTTCAGATCCGCGACGTAGATCGAACCGTCATTGGGATCGACCGCAAGTCCATAGGGCTGCCCGAACTGGCCAAGCGCGGTGCCCCTCGAGCCGAATGTTTTCACGAGCGTGCCCGACGGCGTGAAGATCTTGATGTTGTAGTTGTTGTAGTCGCCGACGACGATATCGCCGGCGTATGTGCCGACGGTTTCGGTCTCCATACCCCAGGGGTAGACGAATGCATCCCCGGCGTGGCCGATGGTACGGACGAACGTTGGCTTCGTGAACGCTGTCGCCGCCTGCGCCTGACTGCCCGACACCGCAATCGTCGCTACGAGCGTGCTCAGTCCTATCGCCGCCACGACACCCCGTCGCCGCGCGCGATTCCCAACATATGGGTGTCGCATTACACTGCCCCTCTTAGTCTCTCCGTCCTGAAGTCGTGCCGGCATTGTACGCGCTCCAGCGATTCATCTGTTTGGCGTGTATGAACGATCTGGGATTCTCGGGCCGTTACGCCTAGGCAGACGGGGTGAAGCGAGGTTGTGCGCCGTTTGGGCCGACCAAGCATCCGCTGCCCTCAAGAATGCCCCGCTCGCGTGGTCATCACGCCGATTTTCGGGACCGGATCCTGTCGTGACAAGGGGCTGCCCTGCTTCCGAGCGGAGTGGCAGTACCACCGCCAAACCGCGTGTTCCCCACGGAGCTGGGGGCTTGGACGGCGTCGCCGAGCGGCAGCTGTCGTGGCGGCCCTTCCCCGACAATTCTGTAGTACTCTGAATTGCCGGTCGCCCGAACCCCTCCGGCACTCGCGGGACCCGCGTCGACGTGTGCGCCGTTATAGGATAGCTATAAGGTAATCGTACAGTCCCCGATGGTTATGAGGTCGGGGAGGGCGGCAAACTTTGGGCGCCCCGACAGCGGTGTCGGGACTCCTTACGACGTGCGCGTGGGGCACGCCGCTCGCTGTCCGAGTTGGAAGCCCCGCAACCTTCTCGTGGCCGACCTGGCAGGTCAGGGATGACCCCCGAACAGCGATTTCGTCCAGGACCCATCCCGCCACGCCGGCTGCCGACAGCATCGGGTCGATACCGCGCCAACGCCTCGACGACCCCCGGCATTGCCGCCGCCCACGCGGCTGCGCGTATGGAACTGCGCCGACGGCGCGCCAGTGCCTACCGCCACCTCCGCACCCCTCGCAAACGCGCACGCGCGCTTTGGATCGTGGTCATCGGACTCACCTTGTTCGCCGCGATCGGCGTCGGGGCGGTAGGCGCTGCCTTCGCAGGGTATGACGCCTACAAGGGCGAGCTTCCTGACGCGGCGACCATAACCGACATGGAGCCGCAGATCGACACCGACGTCTACGACTCGACAGGCGGGCTCATCCACGTCTTCCACAACGAGAGCTACCGCCACATCCACGTCGACCTCGACCAAGTCTCCCCCTATTTCAAGGAGGCGATCGTCGCCGTCGAAGACCACGATTTCTACAACGAGGGGTCGTGGGATCTCGCCCGTCTTGTGGAATCGGGCTTCGACGACGCCACCCATCAGGGCGGCACGTTGCAGGGTGGCTCGACGATTACCGAACAGCTCGCGAAGATCAGTCTCTACGGTGGCGCGGACCCGCCCCAGAGCATCGACTACAAGATCAAGGAGATCGTGCTCGGCAACGAGATCTCGCTCAACTTCACCAAGGACGAGATCCTCGATATGTACATCAATCGGATCTTCTACGGCAACTACGCCGTCGGCATCGGGAGTGCGGCCGAATTGTATTTCCTCAAGCCGGCGAGCCAGCTGGACCTTGCCCAGGCGGCTCTGCTCGCCGGCCTGCCGCAGTCGCCGACCTCGTACAACCCGCTCAACCACAACGCCCACGACGCCATCAACCCGCTCGCGAAGTCGCGCCAGAAGGCAGTCCTGCAGGCTATGGCGGCGAGCGGCGACATCACCCAGGCGCAGGCCCTTGCCGCGTACAAGGAGCCACTCACGGTGCATCCATGGACAGCGTCCGAGCCTAACTCCGACCCCGATTTCGTCGACTACCTCGAGACCTACCTGAACGCCAACTTCCCGCAGTATGCGGACCCGGGCGGCTACCAGATCTACACCACCATCAACCAGGGCGACCAGAACCTCGCCCAGGGAACGGTGACCAAGCTGGTGTCCCAGGAGCGCGTCAAGGAGAACATGGGCGACGGTGCCCTGGTGAGCCTCGACCCCCAGAACGGTGAGGTGCTCGCCATGGTGGGCACCTGGAACTACAACGACCCCTACTTCGGCCAGGTGAACGAGGCAGCGGCGGTGCAGCTGAACATGGGCTCGACGACCAAGCTCTTCACGTATACGGCCGCGATCGCGTCGACGAAGTTCACGATGACGACGCCGATGCTGGACGACTACTACAGCTTCCCGATACCGGGGAGCGCTCCGTATAGACCGTTCGACGACGACCGCCGCACGCACGGAGTGTGCCAGCTGAAGTCATGTCTCGGCAACTCGTTCAACATCCCCGCCGTCAAGACCGAGTACGCCACGGGCACGCAGTACATTGCCAACACAGAGTTGGCCATGGGGGTGAGCTCGCTCGACGAGAACTGCGGACCTGACGGGCAGGACGTGAACTGGCCGACTCCCACCCAGTGGGCGGCGACGCTCGGCTCGCTCACCTGCGGGATCACGCTGCTCGACCTGGCCGATGGCGCTGCGACGCTCGGCGATCTCGGAGTCCAGCACAACCCGATGCCGGTGTCGAAGATCACGGCTCAGGGGACGAACCAGACAATCTGGACGTACAACCCGGCTGCGGTTGGACGCCAGGTGATCCCCGCGAATGTCGCGTACATCATGGATGAGATCACGAGCAACGACAACAACCGGACGCAGGAGTTCGGACGCAACGGCTTATTGACTCTGAACCCCCGCCGGGTCAGCGCCAAGACCGGAACGTCGGATTACTACATGGACAACCTGACGGTTGGATGGACACCGAATTTCCTCACAGCCGTGTGGGTCGGCAACGCGCAGCGAAGTTGCCTGCAGCCCCAGGACTACGCCTACATGGCGAAGCAGATCGCCAGGGGCAACACCTACAACGGCGACAACATCGGCAACACCTTTCCATTCAGCCCGCAAGACCTTGCTCACTACGGACTGAAGCCCGCGCACCCCGGCGACCCGGACTGCGGTCATCTCGACGGCGTTATCTCGGGATACAGTGGTGCGGCCCCGATCTGGCACGTGTACA
>Ga0182015_10002116_pt1 | contig 24688 bp, 16 predicted proteins | sample 712P3MmetaG_FD_120478 | JGI IMG/M metagenome (GOLD analysis project Ga0182015, IMG submission 120478) | Permafrost microbial communities from Stordalen Mire, Sweden - 712P3M metaG | ecosystem: Environmental > Terrestrial > Soil > Wetlands > Permafrost | place: Sweden: Stordalen | collected...
GGCGCGCAGGGCGCGACTGGTACCGCCGGAGCGCAGGGCTTGAACGGCTCGCAGGGCGCGACTGGTACCGCCGGAGCGCAGGGCTTGAACGGCTCGCAGGGCGCAACCGGAGCCGCTGGAGCGCAGGGCGCAACCGGAGCCATCGGTTCTCAGGGACCCCAGGGTGCCACCGGAGCGCAGGGCTCAGCAGGAGCCGCTGGAGCCCAAGGCACGACCGGAGGCAGCGGGGCGCAGGGGGCGACGGGCGGTAGCGGAGCCCAAGGCGCGATGGGAACCGCAGGTTCTCAGGGTGCCCAAGGCGCCACCGGAGCCCAAGGTGTAGCCGGCGCTGCCGGTTCGCAAGGTGCCACCGGCTCAGCTGGCGCGCAGGGAGCGGCCGGAACCAGCGGAGCCCAGGGCGCAACGGGAGCCATAGGTCCGCAGGGGGCCCAAGGTCCTCAGGGCGCGGCTGGTTCAGCCGGAGCTCAGGGCGCGACCGGAGCCGCCGGAGCCGCGGGAACCGCGGGATCCCAAGGCGCGACCGGAGCCGCCGGATCCGCCGGAGCCCAAGGGGCCCAAGGCGCCAGCGGAGCCCAAGGGGCCGCCGGAGCAGCCGGAGCAGCCGGAGCCCAGGGAGGCGCCGGAGCCCAGGGAGCCAGCGGAGCTCAGGGAGCCGCCGGAGCCCAGGGAGGCGCCGGAGCCCAGGGAGCCAGCGGAGCTCAGGGTGCTCAGGGAGCTCAGGGAGCTGCCGACCTGCTCGCGAACACCACGACGGTGGTGACCACGGCGAGCGGGAGCACTGCCACTGCCCTCTGCGACGCGGGTTACGTTGCGATCGGCGGCGGTGGAACGAGCAGCGCAGGCGACGTCCTGCAGACCTCGGCACCGACGACGTCGGGCGGAGCCATCGTCACCACCGGGGAGACTCCTGGGGGCTGGCAGGTCACCTTCGCCGGGACGAGCACGATCACGGCGTACGTCGTCTGCTCGAAGTAGGGGGTAGCAGACAGCGACACCGAGATTGTGAGCAGTACGAAGGGGAGGCCCTCCGGGGCCTCCCCTTCGAGGTCTCTTGATCCCAAGTTCGGACGGTGGAACGAAAGCCCGAGGTAGAGGAACAGATGAGAATCTCAATCTTCACACCGACCCACAATCCCCGATATCTCGAACGCTGCTACGAGAGTCTTTGCCGGCAGAGCTACACCGAGTGGGAGTGGGTCGTCCTGCTCAATGGTGTGGCGCGGGAATGGAGGCCACCGAAGCGGGACGAGCGCGTGCTCGTGTCCCGGGACGGGGAGGCGCGTGGGGTCGGCGCCGCCAAGCGTGCTGCATGTCAGCGAGCTACCGGTGACGTGCTCGTCGAGCTCGACCACGACGATGAATTGGCATCGTCATGCCTCGAACGCGTGGCCGAGGTGTTCGAGGACCATCCGGAAGTGGGCTTCGTCTACTCTGACTGCGCTCAGATCAATCAGGACGAGAGCAGGAACGACGGCCTGTTCGACCTGTCGTATGGATGGGAGTACTCGGAGGCGGTAGTCGACGGAAGGTCGGTGCTGCGTTGCCACTCGATGACACCTACGCCGCACAACGTGAGCTACATCTGGTATGCGCCGAACCACGTCCGAGCATTCCGCCGCTCCACCTACGAGGCCATTGGAGGCTACGACCCCGCGCGGACCATCCTCGACGATCAGGATCTCATGTGCCGGATGTACGAGGCAGCACCCTTCTTCCACATCCCCGAATGCCTGTACCTCCAGCGTGTTCATCCTGACAACACCCAGTCGCAGCTGATCACCAACCGCAGGATCCAGCGGGACACCGTCGAGCTCTACGACACCTACGTCCAGCGACTCGCCCTGACCTGGGCACGAAGGAAGGGCCTGCACTGCCTCGACCTCGGCGCCGCGCACAACAAGCCTGACGGCTACCTCGGCGTTGACCGCTATCCGGCAGCCGGCGTCGACATCGTCGCCGATGTCACCAAGGGGATCGACCTCCCCGACAACAGTGTCGGGGTGATCCGCGCCGTCGACTTCCTCGAGCACGTTCCGGACAAGATCGCCATCTTCAACGAGATCCATCGTCTCTTGGCTCACGGAGGCATGCTGCTTTCGCTCACACCGAGCACCGACGGCCGGGGCGCATTTCAGGACCCGACCCACGTCGCGTTCTACAACGAGAACAGCTTTTGGTACTTCACCGACCGCAGCTACGCGAACTTCGTCCCCGAGATCACCTGCCAATTCCAGGTCGGGCGCATGGTGACCCAGTTCCCGAGCCCGTGGCATCGCGAGCATCACATCAGCTACGTGAATGCCAACCTTGTCGCGCTGAAGGACGGGCCCCGCCAAGGCGGCATCTGCAACTGGTAGCCATCCGGGACTCTCACGCCCTCGGGCCTTCGCATCGAGGCGGAGCTGTTCGAACTCAGCAGAGGAGCGCACCACCTTGGCGCGGGCCGTCCTTGATGGCGAGGAGATTCGCCTCGACATAAGGAACCTTCGCCTCCTCATGCCAGTCGCTCGGATAGTACGTCTGGATCCGGCTCACCTGGAAGCGGGACCGCAGGTGCGGCAGGCTGCGGAAGAGGGCGGCTTGGGTGAGATACCAGAAGCTGTTCTCGTTGTAGAACGCGACATGGCTCGGGTCTTGGAACGCGCCGCGACCTTCGGTACTCGGCGTCTCGGAGATGAGAAGCCCGCCGTGGGCGAGCACCCGGTAGCACTCGTTGAAGAGCGTCGTCCTCTCGGGAACGCGCTGCAGTAACTCGACTGCTTTGATCACGCCGACGGAATCGGCGTCCAACCCGACGGCTGGGTCGCTCGGATCGATGACGACGATGTCGCCGGGATCAGTGTCGACGATCGGGGGAGAGGTGTCGGTCACGAGCGTCACCACCGCCAGCCCTTGCCGCCGGCTCCACGCGGTCGCGAGCGATCCGATGCTCGCGTCGTAGTTGCGGACGGTCTGTTCTTGGATTCGAGCGTTGTTGGATCGCTCGCGTTGGGTTGTCTTCTGCCGCACGCGTTGAAGGTAAAGACAGCGGTCGACGTGGCGAAACGGCCCCGCGACGTAGAGCCTGGTCATCAGATCCTGGTCATCGAGCACATCGAGCATGCTGTCGTAGCCGCCGACCCCCTCGTAGGCGGTTCGGCGGAACGCGCGCACATGGTTCGGCGCGTACCAGATGTAACCGAGGTTGTGAGGGTACGGCTGCAGGGCGTGGCATCGAAGGTAGGTCGTGCCGCCGATCTCCACCTCGCTGTAGCGCCACCCCGCGGCCTCGTCGAAGCGGTCGTCGTCGCGACTTCCGTCCTCGTTGATCTGGGTCCAGTCGGAGTAGGCGAGCACCGTGTCCGGGTGCTCCGCAAAGGCGGTTCGCAGATCCTCGAGGCAAGTCGGCGCCAGCATGTCGTCGGGGTCGAGTTCGACGAGCACTTCCCCGGAAGCCCGGTCGCACGCTTCTCGCTTGGCTTCGCCTCCACGTCGCGCGGTCGTCGAGCGCACGATCTTCACGCGCTCGTCGGTTGCAGTCGGACGCCACTCCTTGCTGCCCCTTTTGAACGAGACGATCCATTCCCAGTCGGGGAGCGTCTGGGCTCTCAAGCTCTCGTAGCAGCTATCGAGAAACCGTGGATTGTCGCTCGCCGTGAAAACCGAAAACAGCATCTCACCAGCCTTTGCAGAGGGGACCTGAGATCAGGAGGGCCGCGCGCAGCACCACCATGGTCGGAGGCTTCCGGGCATGTGCGTTCCTCAGGCGCCCTTGGGAAGAGTCGTACCTTTTGGAATCTGACGCTTCAGCGAAGGCTCGGCTTTCAATGCCGCGGTCAGTTGCGACTCGCCGGCCTTCACCCGCCCGACGTGCTCGAGCACCAGACCGAAGTTGAACTCGACGTTGGGATCCCTGGGATCGATTACCTCGAGCTTCGCGAAGAGCGGAACCGCTCTGGCCGGTTCACCGCTCGAGTACAAGAGGGCGAGGTTGTACAACGCAGAGCGAAACTTCGGGTTGACCGACAGCGCCCGGCGGTAAGCAGCGGCCGCCGCGGATGTCCGCTTGAGCGCTGTGTCTGCGACGCCGAGATCGTAAGCGGCCAAGTAACTTCGAGGTTGAAGTTGTAGGACGGCCTCGAAGTCGTTGACACCTTGCTGATATCTCGCCTGTTGCTCGGCGGAAAGGCCGGAGTTGAACAGTTGGGTCGCCGGCGCCTCGGTCGTCGTGGTTGGGCCGCCGGCCGCGCCGCTGCTGCAAGCGGCCACCGCCAATCCTGCCGCGACGAACGATCCCGTTCGCAACGCGGCGCGCCGCGCCCGGGTCGCGTCGACAGGGTGCGCGTCCCTCCGGAAACGAGCCAAAGTCCGGCCGGGCATGGGCACATATTAGTGCCTGTGGACTTGGCCGGAAGACTCTTTCATCTGACGTCCTTATCCAGATGCGCGGGCAGTCGTCAATCAGGATCTAGCATCTTGCGGAGAAATGAGCCCCCCCCGGAATTCTGTGCGTTCCGCGGTGCCTCGGTTTGGCCCGTGGATAGTTCTCGCCGTGTCGGTCGGATACGGACTGTATGTGGCGCGTGCCGAAACCTCGGTCGTTTCCTATTTGAATGACGAGGCTTTTCACCTCGGCATGGTCGACTTCGCTTCGAGCCTGCTCCGGATGGGACGTGACCCGCTCTCATCCTGGTACCCGTTGTTGAATCTCGGGTCACCGGAGTTCCTTCACTACCAGGGACTGCCGGCGATCGTGACCGGCGCCGTCGGAATCGTGACGGGAGACGCGCGGGCCTTCGCCTGGTCGAAGTACCTGCTCCTTGCGAGCTGGCCGATCAGCATGTACTTCGGATCCCGCCTTCTCGGATGGAGCCGCTGGACCGCGGCCGCGGTGGCTTGCGCATCGCCGCTGATCATGGACGCCGCCGGAGTGGGTTACGGGTACGGGAGCTACTTGTGGATCGGCTGGGGCGTCTGGACCCAGCTCTGGGCGATGTGGACTCTTCCGTTGGCGGTCGGCTTCTCCTGGCAGGCGATCACCCAGCGACGCCACCTGGTCGCCGCCGTGGTTTTCACGAGCCTCACGATCTCGCTCCACTACCTGACCGGGTACCCGGCCGTCTTCGCGATCATCGTGCTGGGGCTGTCCGGTGCCTGGGGCAAAGCATTCCGGGAGCGGTTCGGCCGCGCGGCCCTGCTCGGAGTGTTCTCCGTACTGGCCGCGGCCTGGGTCCTGGTCCCGGTGATCACGCAAGGCAATTGGGCGGCGAGGAACGAGTTCCTGCAGCACACCGTCGAGGCCGACTCGTTCGGTGCCCGTCGCATCTTGAGCTGGCTCGTGACCGGGCAGCTGCTCGACAAAGGCCGGCTACCGGTGCTGACAGTGTTCCTGGCGATCGGGCTCGTCGCTTGCGTGATCCGCTGTCGCCGCGACGAGCGCTATCGGGTGCTCCTTCTTCTGTGGATCGTGTACCTGGTGGCGTTCTTCGGCAGGCCGACGCTCGGTCCGGTCATCGACCTCGTGCCGGGCAACAAGGACCTTTTCCTTCGCCGTTTCGTTTGCGGATTCGACTTTGCGAGCCTGTTGGTCGTCGGCGTCGGAGCGATCGAGACCGCTCGGCTCGCGACCCGCTTGGCCGCGCGGATCGCGCCGCGCCTTGACACGGCGGTCGTCTCGGTCTGCGCCGTCGTTGTCGGGTTCGGGGTCTTGGCGCCGGCTTGGACCGAAGTGGCGAACTACACCGCGCTCAACGCCCGCGACATCAGCTACCAGGTGAGCGCCGACGCGACCCAAGGTGCCCAGGTCGATTCCCTCCTCCGCGTCGCGGAAGCTCTCGGCGGCGGCCGCGTCTACGCCGGCCTGCTGACGAACTGGGGAAAGAACTTCCTCGTCGGCTACGTCCCCGTCTACCAGTACCTCGCCGACAGCGCGGTGGACTCGATCGGCTTCACCCTTCGCTCCGCCTCGCTCATGTCCGACGCGGAGCCCTACTTCGACGATGTGATTCCCGGGGACTACGCCCTGTTCGGAGTTCGCTACCTCCTGCTCCCCGTTGGGATGAGCCCACCCGTCCCGGCCGACCTCCTCCTTTCCTCCGGCCCGTATGCACTCTGGACACTGCCGAACGTCCACTACGTGCAAGTGGTCGATACGGTCGGATCGATCGTCGAGAACCGGACCGACATCGGCAAGAACTCCTCCTCATTCGTCCAGTCAGCCGCGCCGGGCGAAGGTCGCTACCTGTCCGTCGCCTACGCAGGTGCCGCCGCGGCGCCCCCGACGCTGCCGTCCTCGGTCGCGGCACCGGGACCGGCCGGCACGGTCGTATCGGAGAGTGCCGACCTGGCGCAGGGAAGGGTGACCGTGACGGTCGATGCCAGCCGGACGGCGATTGTCCTGCTGAGCGTGTCGTACGACCCCGGCTGGAAGGTGACCGTCGATGGCCGGCCGACTTCCACCGAGATCATCGTTCCGGCGATGCCCGGCGTGCGCGTAGCGCCCGGCCGACATGTCGTCCGCTTCACGTATGTGGGCTACCAGCACTATTGGGAGCTCTTCTTGGTGTCGGGGTCCTCGCTCGTCGTCGCCGGTGGCGTGAGCGCGAGATGGAGGCGCAGACCTGGAGCAGAGGACGAGTCCGCGAAAGGCGGCGAGTCGCTCGAGGGGGCCGAGCCAGGGGAGGCCGAGTCAGAGGAGCCGGAGTCAGAGGAGCTTCCGACACCAGCGGGGGACGACCAGGAGGCCGAGGATACGACCGACCAGCACGAGGAGTTTTCCGTGCCCGCCGAGTCAAACCTCTTGCCGCGAGTCGAGGAAGAAGTCGCGGATAGCAGCGATCCGCAAGCGGTGCCGCCCGCGGTGGGCGAGGCTGCGATTCCTGCGCCGGCGCCGCAGCGTCCATTGATCGAGAAAGGCAAGAGAGTTCACCGCAAACGGCGATGAGGCGCAACCCGTGAATATCGGTGCCCCGTGGTCACGTGGCAAGAGTTTGTTCTGAGGGTGCGCTTCGTTGCAGTACAGTTGTGATATGTCGACCGAATGTCGTAAAAGCGCGTTACGCCATATCTGCGAGACGGAGACATCCTTTGAGGCTCCGCGACCGGCTGCCGGTGCAGAATCGTGCCTGCGGTCGCTGGCCTCCCGGTCCCCCCGGTGGCCGGGAAGAGGGAGGAAAAGGCAGCCGATGTACCAACGTCCGGTCCTCGCCGTCATCATGCTCGTCGGACTCGCGCTCGGCGCGGCGGCGTGCTCGGCTTCCTCCTCGCCAACGACGACGACGACCACCGCGGCGCGGGCGAACACGCCAAAGCTACTGTTCAACGAGGGCATCAAAGCGCAGGACGCCGGGAACCCGGTCGCAGCGCGCAATGACTATTCCGCCGTCATCGCCCTGGATCCACAGAATCACGCCGGTGAGAACCTGTACGCCTACTACAACCTGGGCGTCATCGATCAGGACTCGAACCACCTGCAGGCCGCCGAGACCGAATACGCGACGGCTCTTCAGATCAACCCGAAATACCTGAACGCCATATACAACCTCGCCGTCGCAGAGACGACGACGTCGCCGCAAGCGGCAGTCGCGCAGTACCGCCTGCTGCTCACGCTCAAGCCGCGGGACATCAACAGCACCTACAACCTCGGGCTGCTGCTGTACGACACCGGCAAGGTCGCCCAGGGCCGCGTGCTGCTGAAGCAGGCGATCAGGCTCGACTCCGCTCTCAGCGCCAAGCTTCCCAAGAACGTGAAGCTGTAGCGGGCGGGGCGTGCTTCTCGGCCGGCCTCTAGCCGAGGGGACACCGCTCGAAGGCGCGGCTGCAAGCACTGTCGGCAGCGGGCCGGAGGCGCCCGGAGACTCGGCCGTGCCGGCAGGTGATCTCGTCGCGACGACGCTTGGCGAACTTGGCAGCCACGACTCTCGCGCCGGCGCTGTTGAACCACGTCACTCGCATCGGGGAATCGGTGCCCACAGTGCTCGCAAACGCGGTAAGCGGCCGCTCGTCGCCGCGGCTGTGATCGGCCTGTTGGCGGTCGCCTTTGCCGCGCCGCTGCCGGCGATGCTCGCCTCTCCAACCTGGGCCCAGGATGAGGGGAGCTTGCTTGCCTTCCCCTCGCTGGTGCTCAAGGGTGCAATCCCCAATCACACGTTCTTGTCGATCTACGGCCCGGCGAACCTGTACGCGATCGCCGCGGCGTTCCTCGTCGGTGGGCAGAGCGTCTTGACCGAACGGCTCGTTGCCGTCCTCTACCACCTCGTCCTTCTCGCCTCGTTCATTGCCCTGGCCTGGCGGCGGCGTGGAATGTTCGCCGGGTTGGTTGCCGGGGCGGTCACGGTGGTCGTCGCCGCGAGCTACCCGATGATGGCGTTCGCCTGGGTCGGGGCCATTGCCTTTTTCTCCCTCGGCTTGTGCCTGATCGACGCCGGTCTCAGCGGCCGGCCCCGCCCGTTCTTTCTCGGGTTCGCCGGGCTGTTCCTCGGTGTGGCCGTCTCTTTTCGCGCTGACCTCGCCTTCGCGGTGCTCCTTCTTGCGGTCGTGCTCGCCGCGGGCCGTCGGCGCGTTGTCCTCTGCCTCGTTCCGGGTCTCGTCATCGGCCTGATCCCGACGATCGTGAGCGCGGCGCAAGTCGGGATCGTCGCAATCGTGCAGGACGAGATCTTGAAGCCCGTGTTCGTCATCGCACCCCAGGTGCGCCTTCCGCTGCCGTCGGTCGCGACAGCGCCTGGGGTGCTAATGGTCTTGTGTCTCGTGATCCCGGTCGCCGAGATCGCCGTCGGGATCGCCGGGTGGCGAAGGTCGCAGGGGGCGTGGGACGACGTGTGCGTCGTCGTCGCCGGAGTCGTCGGGCTCGCGATCGTCAGCAACCTGTTGCACCGAGCCGACCTCACCCACATCGGATTCGTCGCCAGCTTCACACTGCCGAGTGCTGTCCTTCTCGACTGGTCGCGGATCGCCAACCGTCCGGCGACGGGCCGGCCGGCGCGGGCGGGCATGAGGATCGCGTGGCTGGCGGCGCTGGGGATCCTGGTGATTGCCGTCACGACGGTCGCGGGTGGCGACGTCTACGGCGAAGCGGCGCTGCAAGCCGTCGGCGTACGGCCCAACCCGCAGTTCCTCGTGTCCAACGCCGGCCGATCGGTGCCCGTCTACAGCCCGCGGGAAGCCACCGCGTACGACGACGTCCTGCGGGCGGCCGGGTCCTACTCCGAGCCGGGCGACCGCGTGTTCGTCGGGCCGGAGGACCTCCGGCGCACGTTCTACTCCGACACCTTTCTCTACTTCCTCCTCCCGCGGCTCGTGCCGGGCAGCTTCTATCTGGAGATGGACCCGGGCGTCGCTGACGCGCCCGGATCTGGCCTCGCGGGCGAGATCGCCGGTGACGACCTCCTGATCCTGAACTCGGCCTATAACTCGGCGGCCGTTGCCGAGCCGCATGTCACGCTCGGGTCGGACGCTCCGAACCTTGTCGTCGAACGGGACTTCCGCCGGGTCGGCAGGTGGGGATCGCTCTCGCTGTACGTCCGCCGGGACCCTGCGCCGCATTGATGGCCAGGCGGGAACCAGGCGCCGAACATTGCCCAGCGTCAGTCACCGCGTGCAGGAGTTGCGCGAGCCCTATCGCCGGGCCGAACTCCATTCTCGTGTAAGTCGGCTCAGGCAGCACCCGCTCCCACCAGCAGCCGGTCGACTCAACATTCAACCTGCGGCCATGACGGGCCGATAGTTACTTCTGAACAAAGCTGGCGCTGGCGCGTCAAGAGACTGAGGGCGGTCCTTTTGGCGACGATCCGAAGAAGGTTCAAGGAAGGTGCCTCAGCGGACCGGTGGCGCGGTCGGCCGGCGCTGTCGTGGATCGTGCGGGCGGCTGTGTTTCTCGTGCCGATCACACTCTCCATCGTTTCGGCAACGATCGCCGCCCATGTCCTGCCCAGGCCGCACGGCATCGGTTGGCTCGTGGGCTGGTGGGCAGCCGTCCTCGCTGTGCCGACCCTTGTTCTCCTTGGCACCGACCGGCTCGCCCGGCGAGCGTTGCCGCTCGCGGTCTTGCTCAAGATGACCATGGTCTTTCCTGACCAGGCGCCAAAACGTCTCGCCGTGGCCCGCAAGGCTGGCAACACACGGGATCTCGCTCGTCGAGTGGAGGAGGCGCGATCTGTCGGAGCCGTCGACGAGCCCGTCGTGGCTGCGGAGAAGATCCTCGCTCTCGCTGCGGCCCTCAATGCCCACGATCGACTGACCCGCGGTCACGCGGAAAGGGTGCGGGCTTTCACTGACCTGATCGCCGACGAGCTCCATCTTCCAACCGCCGACCGAGACCGCCTGCGTTGGTCTGCTCTCCTGCACGACGTCGGGAAGATCGCCGTTCATCCCGAGATTCTCAACAAGGCCGGCAAGCTCAACGACGAAGAGTGGGCGGTCATCAAGAACCATCCGCTCGAAGGCGCCAAGCTGACGGCACCGCTTTCGGGCTGGCTCGGGATCTGGGCGAACACCATCGCGGAGCATCACGAGAAATACGACGGCACCGGCTATCCCTACGGCCTTTCCGGCACCGCGATCTCGCTCGGTGGCCGAATCGTCGCCGTCGCGGACTCCTACGACGTCATGACGGCCGTACGCAGCTACAAACGACCGATAAGCGCCCAGGCGGCGCGGGCCGAGCTTGCCGCTTGTGCTGGCACGCAGTTCGATCCGCAGGTGGTTCGGGCATTTCTCGATGTCTCGATCGGGCGGCTGCGCCCGGTCGCCGGGCCGCTTGCCTGGCTCGGTTCGCTGCCATTCGTGAACAGCATCCCCCTAAGCCAGATCGCCTCAGCCCTCGGGCGCGCAGCAGCGGCTTCGGTCGTGGTGGCCGGCGCCGTCACGGCCGGTACCTTGGCAGTTGGTGCGCCAACAGCACTGCCGCGCCTGACTCATGCGACGGTCCCGACGACGACCACGAATCCGCCACCGACTCCTCTTATCTCCTCTGATCCACAGCCGCCCGGGCCCTCCAAGCACGGATCCGGACCGCCGCACAAAGGTCGACCGGGACACCAGGGAGGCAAGCCCACGCCTGCCAAGCCCAGCCCTGCCAAGCAGAACGCCCCTTTCTCCCTCACCGTGGACGGCAATTCCTCCTCAGCGACCGCCACCTACGGGGCAAGGATCACCTTGGCCGTGTCCGGCCTGCCGGCGAATGCGACCGGCGTGGTGAGTTTCGCCTCGAGCAGCCCGAGCGTCAGTATTTGCACGATCCGTGACTACCCGGCCGCCACGAGCTGCACGGTTCCGGCGAGCATGGCCGCCGGCGCCTATGCCGGCATCTCCGCCACCTTCAGCGACATCGACGGGCAGTTCAACGGGTCGGCCTCGACCAACAAGGTGTCGCTCAGGGTGCACAAGGCCCCTTTGACCGTGACGGCCTACTCGACGTTCACCACCTACGGCACCGCCCCGGTCGTGACCGCCGGCTACGCCGGCTTCGTGAACGGCGAGGTACCGGGATCGCTCACGGCGGTGCCGTCGTGCTGGTCCACGGTAGCGGCGACGACCGCTGCCGGCAGCTACGTCGGGGCCAACACCTGCTCGGGCGGCGAGTCGGCCGATTACTCGTTCCACTACGTATCGGGAGACGCGACGGTGACCAAGGCGATCTTGACCGTCATGGCCTCGTCCAGCTCCACCTACGGCACGGTGCCGAACGTGACGGCCACCTACGCCGGTTTCGAGAACGGCGAGGGATCCGGATCGCTCGCCACCGTACCGACGTGCGTGTCCACGGTCTCGACGACTTCCGCCGTCGGCACTTATGCGGGCGCCAACACCTGCTCGGGCGGCGCGGCGGCGAACTACTCCTTCCGCTACCTGCCCGGCGACGCGATGGTGACCCGGGCCACCTTGACCGTCAGCGCCTCGTACACCTCCTCCAGCTACGGCAGCACGCCGACGGTCGCCGCCCGGTACTCCGGCTTCAGGAACGGAGAAGGACCGTGGTCGCTCGGCGCCTTGCCGACGTGCTCGTCCACCGTCACGGTGCTCAGTGACGTCGGGACCTATGTGGAGGCCAACACCTGCTCGGGCGGCGCGGCGAAGAACTACTCGTTCAGCTACGTGCCAGCGGACGCGACCGTGACCAAAGCGACCTTGACCGTCACCGCTTCCACCACGTCCAGTGTCTACGGCTCGGTCCCGACCGTGCTGGCGAGCTATTCGGGCTTCCAGAACGGAGAAGGACCGGGATCGCTCAGCACCGTGCCGACGTGCTCGACCACGGTCACGGCGCTGACCGACGTCGGCATCTACGGGGGTGCCAACACCTGCTCGGGCGGAGCGACGACGAACTACTCGTTCAGCTACGAGCCCGCCGACGCGACGGTGACCAAGGCGACCTTGACCGTCACGGCATCGTCGACCTCCACCCGCTACGGCAGCGTGCCGACGGTGACGCCCAGTTACGCCGGCTTCGAGGACGGCGAGGGCACCGGCGTGCTCGACACGCTGCCGGCGTGCTCGTCCACGGTCGGCGCGACTACCGACGCCGGCGCCTACGCGGGGGCCAACATCTGCTCGGGTGGCACAGCGGCGGATTACTCCTTTTCCTACGTGCCCGGAGACGCGGCGGTCACCAAAGCCATCTTGACCGTCACGGCATCGTCGACCTCCACCGGCTACGGCACCGTGCCGATGGTCACCTCCAGCTACGCCGGCTTCCAGAATGGCGACGGACCGGGATCGCTCGGCACCGTGCCGACGTGCTCGTCCATGGTCACCGCGATGACCGTCACTGGCGCCTACGCGGGGGCCAACTCGTGCTCGGGCGGCGCGGCGAGGGACTACTCCTTCAGCTACGTGCCCGGCGACGCCACCGTAACCAAGGCCACCTTGACCGTCACCGCCTCGTCGACCTCGACGGCCTACGGCACCGCCCCGACCGTGACCCCCAGCTACGCCGGCTTCGAGGACGGCGAAGGCGCCGGCGTGCTCGGCAGCGTGCCGACGTGCTCGTCGACGGTGACGACCCTGAGCGGTGTCGGCAACTACGCGGGGGCCAACACGTGCTCGGGCGGCGCGGCGGCGGATTACTCGTTCAGCTACGTGTCCGGAGACGCAACAGTCACCAAGGCCACCTTGATCGTCAGCGCCTCATCGACCTCCACCACCTACGGCACCGCCCCGAGCGTCGCCCCGAGCTACGCAGGCTTCCAGAACGGCCAGGGCACCGGGGTGCTCGGCACCGTGCCGACGTGCTCGTCCACGGTCACCGTGACGACCGGCGCCGGCACCTACGCGGGGGCCAACACGTGCTCGGGCGGCGCGGCGGCGGATTACTCGTTCAGCTACGTGGCCGGCGACGCCATCGTCGGTTCGGCCACCTTGATCGTCACGGCCTCGTCGACAGCGACCACCTACGGCACCGCACCGAGCGTGACCGCCGGCTACTCCGGCTTCCAGAACGGCGACGGTCCCGGTTCGCTCGCCACGCCGCCGGCGTGCTCGTCGACGGTCACAGCGCTGAGCGGCGTCGGCGTCTATACCGGCGCCAACACCTGTTCGGGCGCCGAGTCGGCGAACTACTCGTTCAGCTACGTGCCGGGTGACGCCACCGTCGACACCGCCACCTTGACGGTCACGGCCGCCTCGACCTCTACCACCTACGGCGCGGCCCCGAGCGTGACCCCGAGCTACGCGGGCTTCCAGAACGGCGACGGACCGGCTGCGCTCTCCTCGCTGCCGGCGTGCTCGTCGACGGTCACGGCGCTGAGCGGCGCCGGCACCTACACCGGCGCCAACACCTGCTCGGGTGCCGCGGCGGCGAACTACTCGTTCAGCTACGTGGCCGGCGACGGCATCGTCGTCCCGGCCATCTTGACCGTCACGGCCTCGTCGACCTCCACCACTTATGGCACCGTCCCGAGCGTGGCCGCGAGCTACGCGGGCTTCCAGAACGGCGACGGCACGGGATCGCTCGCCACGCTGCCGACGTGCTCGTCCACGGTCACGGCGCTGAGCGGCGTTGGCATCCACACCGGTGCCAATACCTGTTCCGGTGCGGCGGCGGCGAACTACTCGTTCAGCTACGTGCCGGGAGACGCCACCGTCGACTCTGCCACCTTGACGGTCACGGCCGCCTCGACCTCCACCACCTACGGCGCGGCCCCGAGCGTGACCCCGAGCTACGCGGGCTTCCAGAACGGCGACGGACCGGCTTCGCTCGCCTCGCTGCCGGCGTGCTCGTCGACGGTCACGGCGCTGAGCGGCGCCGGCACCTACACCGGCGCCAACACCTGCTCGGGTGCCGCGGCGGCGAACTACTCGTTCAGCTACGTGGCCGGCGATGCCACCGTCGTGCCGGCCACCTTGACCGTCACCGCCTCGTCGACCTCTACGATCTTCGGCACCGTCCCGAGCGTGACCGCGAGCTACGCGGGCTTCCAGAACGGCGACGGCACCGGGTCGCTCGTCACGCTGCCGACGTGCTCGTCCACGGTCACGGCGACTACTGCCGTCGGTACCTACGCCGGGGCGAATACCTGCGCAGGCGGCGCCGCAACGAACTACTCGTTCAGCTACGCGGCCGGCTACGCCACCGTGAACACGGCGCCCGGGCCCTCGCCAACCGCACCGTCCGCGCCGACCGGGGTGACCGCGGTACCCGGAGACGGCCAAGCGGTGGTGTCCTGGCTGGCACCGAACAATGGAGGCAGCCCTATCATCTCCTACACGGTCACGCCATATGTGGCTGGACTGGCGCAGACGCCGGACACCTTCGTCTCGCTGGCGACATCTCAGACCGTGAGCGGGCTTACCAACGGCACCACCTACACGTTCACGGTGTTGGCCACGAATACCGTTGGGCCCGGCGCCCCATCAGCACCCTCCTCCCCGGTCATTCCTCTTGCTCCTTCGTTGACGATCGTCAACGGCAGTGGTGGCCAGGCTGGTCGCGCCCAAGCGGGGGATCAGATCATCGTCACCCTCTCACCGGTGCCCGACCTGAGCGCTCTTTGCAGCGCTTGGAGCCCGACGTCGTATCCCGAGCTTGATGATTCCAACATCGTAGTGACCGGGACCCAGCCAGCGTCAGGCGACGACACGGTGACCGTGACCGACTCAGGCGACTGTGGCGGCGGGCTGAACTTCGGCACTATCGACTTGGGGCAACGGGGATACTTCAACACCGGTACCGTCTCCTTCGGCGGGTTCTCCTTCAACTGTGGTCTGTTGTTCAGCAGCGGATGCTCGTCGATGCAGTGGAACGGCCGGAACACCCTCACGATCACCCTCGGGTCAAGCTTTGTTGGCCAGCCGACACAGGCCGCCACAAGCATCGCCGTCTACACGCCAGCTCCGGCTCTCGGTCTGTCGGGGACGATCAGCAGCGTGAAGGAAGAGAACTTCTGATTCTGGCCTGCTGATTCGGCAGCTCGGGCTCGGCGTATGCCTCCTGCAGCGTTTGCGCCTCACCCGGGTGATGGTCGACATGGCCGGCGAATTGACTTAGGGCCGGATCGGTTCGTCAGGTCGATCGTCGTCTCGGTCCGTCTGTTCTCAGTTTGTTGTCTTGGTCATGCTCGTCTGAGCCTGGGTCACAAACGACGCCGAGCAGATCGGTACATCCGGCGAGCCCGCTATCGAGCAGAGGCTGGCGATGATGTAGTTGGCCGAACCATCGACCACCTGGGCAACAGGATTCGACGGGTCACCGAGATCGCTGGCGATCTGATCGAGGCTCAGGTTCTCGAGGACGGCGGGGGAGGCAAGGGCACCGTTCATGAGGAACGAGTTGCCGACGTCCACAAACGGGATGCCGTCGTTGACGAAGCTGTACGGAGGCGCAGCATAGGTGTCGAACGCCAGTTTTTGGAGGGGAGAGAGTTTGTCGAGAGGCGTGTATCCGTAAGAGTTACCGGTCGCAGACACCGGCGTCGACGTCTCGACCTCTGCGGGCAGAAAGGTGATGTAGCTGCTCGTGTAGCTCGACCCGTGAAAGCTCCAACTCTGCAGGTTGGGGTAGATGTCGCTGGACGATGAGCCGATGATCTGGCCGAGGCTCGAGAAGCTCCCGAAGCGAGAGAGCGCCACGACCAACGCCCAACGTTGTATCGCGCAGTACGGGCAGAACTCCGCCCCGACGTACACGACGGCGGGAAGCCCTCCATCGGTGAGGGGGGGTTGGCCCTGCAGACTCGTGGGAGGCGTCACTCCGGGGGGGAGCCCGACCTGTTCGAGGACCGAGTCGGGGACCGAGACGCCGGTCTCGATGTAGCTCGCCAATCGAGCTGTCCCCGGCGAACGCGTCGTGGGCGCCGTTGTGAGCGTGGTCGCCAAGAGCACGACGGCGAGCACGACCGCAAGCAGACCTCCGCCGGCGGCGCTGGCGACGTGCCGCCGCCGGCGCCTCCGAGACCTGGCTTCGAGATCCTCGATGGCGTCGGGTGCCAAGAGGTGTTGCTCGAGCAGCGGAGTGGCCATCCGGCGCAGTTCAGACAGGGTCATCGTCTTCTCCTTCGTCGAGTAGTGATCCGAGTCGTCGATGGGCATCGGCGAGAGTGCTCGACACGGTGCTCCGGGAGACGCCGAGCACGCGGGCGATCTCGATCTCGGGGAAGTCCGCGATGTAGCGCAGCACGACGACCTCTCGTTGCCGTCGGGAGAGCGTGGCCACGACGGTCCACAGCTCGATGGCCGGCGCGGGTACCTCGGCAGGCTTGCGATCCCTCGCCAGGAGGCGGCGCTCCATCGCGGAGCGTCGGGCACTCCGGCGGGCGACGTTCAGTGCGACCTGGTAGGTCCAGCCGGCGGGCTTGTCCATGGCTCCGACGCGCGCCCAGCGCTCGAGGGCGCGGGCAAATGCCTCCGAGACCGCCTCGGCGGCGATGTCGATGTCGCCCGTGACGATGACCAGGGTCGCGACCAGGCGAGGGTGCTCTTGTCGGTACCAGTCGCTGAACGAGATCCGAGCGCGCTCGTCCGAGGTCGGGGTCTCCACGAACGCAGCTTGATGCATCGGGTATATAAGTCGCGGGCGCGGCGGAATGCCGGGCCGGCGCAGGACTGCTCGCGGCTTTTCGCTCGGACTGGCTTTGCGGTACGCGAGGACGCAGTCATGCGTTGGGTCGGCGCAGGCGGGTGCGTGGTCCTTTGAGACTGCTCGCGGGCGGCGCAGTGCTGAGCTTGGTGGCGCTCACCGGCGGTCTGGCGATCGCTATCGTCCCGGCGTCTGCCGATGTCGTGAGCAGCGACTACACGATCGGTACCGCCGTGAGCAACGTCGTTGCCACTCCGGGCACGCGGCCGGAGGGCATTTCCACGAACTTCGCGGTCGCCTTCACTCCCGGGACGTCCCTGGCCGGGAGCGCGCACGACTCGGTCACCGTCACGGCCTCCGAAGCCCTCGGTTCGGACCCGACGGCCGTCAAGCTCGTCGCCGGTCCCTGCACGCAGTCCGCCACCGCCGGCGCCGGCTCGAGCGCCACCTCGGGATTGACTGTCGAGCTCGGCCGCTCGTGCACGATCTGCGCGACGAGCAGAGTGAGGATCGAATACCGGCACGCTCACCTTCGCCGTCACGACCTCGAGAATCTCCGCGCCGGCCGCCTCCAACGACGTCACCGTCGTCAGGTCGCCCACCCTGTCGGCCCTGTCGTACACGCCCGGTGCCAACACGATGTACACGATCAGCGACGTGCCGGTCGCCGGCCTCAGCAACAACGGCAGCGTGTTGACGCTGACCGCGGCCGCGACGGCCGGCTCGGAGACGGTCAGTTTCGTGAACTCCCGGGCGGGATACGCGGTGACGTACACGCCGTCGGGGGGCGCACCGACAAGCGACACCGTGGACGCCGCGGCCGCGACTGGGTCGGTGGTCACCTTGACCCTGGCCAAGACGCTGGTCAGCGGGGACATGATCGACATCGCTGCCCCGGGCATCAACCCCGCCCCCAACGTGGTGACCCAGGCGGACGACGTCACCGTCCAAGTGGGCAACGGCACCGTCGAGGTGACGAACCCGATCGGGTTCGGCGACTCCGTCACGGGTGTCGTCGTGACTCCCTCGTTCCCGGTCGCGGAGGCTCAACCACCTACACGGTCGACTTCCAGGCGTCCGACGCCGTCGCCATGGGAGGGGACCTCTATGTCGACGAGGTCGCCGGGCCGACGAATTTCACCACGGTCACCGATATCGAGGTGATCGACAGCGGCGCGGTGCTCACCCCTTGTTCGGCCACTATCCCCGTCGAGGACGCGATCGAGGCGGGAGACGCGCTCAGCATCATCTTCGCGGGCGTCACCGACCCTCCCGCCGCCGGCATCATCGACGACTTCGACGTGGCGACCACGAGCGACCCGGTACCGGCACCCGCGGCCCGCTACTCGATCCTCGCCAACGCCAGCGCGGGGTGGTCATCACCGTCGACCCGAGCTCGACTGGGGTCGTGGCCACCTACACGATCTCCAACGTCCACGCCTCAGAGGCCATGATCGCCGGCACGAGCACGATACGGCTCGAGGCCCCGAGCGGGACGGTGTTCCCCGACAACCCCAGTTTCTTCAGCATCGTGGACGCGACGACCTCGTCCGGCAGCGGACGGGTGACGGCGGCGCTGAGCGGCGGGGGGACCAACGTCGTGACTTTCACGCTCCCTCGCAACGTCAATTCGGGCGACGTGCTTACCCTGCGCATCGCGGACGTGCGCAACCCCGGCACGCCGAGCAGCACCGATTCCATCACCGTCCAGGGGAGCGTGACCGGGCCGAGGCCGACCGCACCCCCGCCGCGGCCGGTCATCAGAGACCTGACGGCGAAGGCAGGGGTGAGCAAGAAGGGCACGGTCGAGGTGAAGCTTCGTTGCACCGTGGCCGCTTGCAAAGGCCGAGTGACGCTGACAGACGGGAAGACGTTGGTCGCCACCGAGAAATACAGCGTGCGGAAGGGCAAGACAGCGGCCGTTGCCCTTCGTCTCGACGGCAAGGGCCTCAAGCTCCTCGCCGGCGCAAAGCACCACACCATCAAGGTGACGGCCACGATGACGGTGACCGGCGGGAGAACCGTCAAGGGCACCGTGACGCTGGTCGGTTGACCCACCGAAGGAGCGGGATAGCGACCCCGGGTCAGTCGGCGGCGATCGCCGCCAGCACGTCGAGCCTGGACGCCCGCCGCGCCGGCCAGCTCGCCGCAGCGAGTCCGAGCAAGCCAGCGATGACCAGGAACACGACCAGGCTGGCGAACGGGACGACGATGTCGGTGATGTCCTGCGACTGCATCAGGGAGGACACCAGCGCCGCCCCGAGTCCGGTGCCCACGACGACTCCGATGATGGCCCCGAAGAGCGACAGGATGACCGCCTCCGAGCGGATCATGGCCCGGACCTGCCGGCGTTTCATCCCGACGGCCCGCATGAGGCCGATCTCGTGGGTGCGCTCGAACACCGACAACAGGAGCGTGTTGACGATGCCGATAAGCGCGATGAGCACCGCCAGGCCAAGTAGGGCGTAGACGAGAGCGAGCAGCTTGTTGACGCTGGCCACCTGTGACTTCTCGAACTGGGCCCGTGTCTGGACGCCGACGTTCGGATAGGGGTCGAGCGCTGCGTTGACCGCTTGATCGACGTTGCGGGCGCCGGTCTTGGTCCGGACGAGGACACCGATCGGCAGCGGGTTGGTGAAGTGGGAGAGGAAGAACCCGCCGCCAACCAGGTAGCTGCCGATCAGCGCGTTGGGCTGGAAGATGCCGCCGATGCGCATCGTCGAGGTCCCGGTCAGGGCGAATTTCACGTGAACGACCGAGCCCACCGACACGTGGTCGTTCTTCGCCGTCGTCGTGTCGATGAGCAGCTCACCGCGCGCCAGGGCGGCCTCGGCTGATCCCGACTGCATCCGCAGTATCACCGTGTCGGCCAGATGGTCGACCGTGAGGGCGGCGAGGTTTTCGAGGGAGCCTTGGAACTCGAACTCGCCCCTGTAGGCGGTCGTGGTGGTGCCGACGCCGGGCACGCGGGAGACGACCGGCGCCACCGAGTTGGAGATCCCGCTGCTGGGACCGGTGATGATGAGGTCGGCGCTGACGGCCTCGTCGACGCTGCTCGTCGCCGAGCGGGCCAACGACGCGCCGTACACGGACATGGCCGAGACGAGGGCCAATCCGACCATGAGGGCTGCGGCGGTCTGCGCCGTCCGGCGCGGGCTGCGCATGGAGTTCTCCCGCCCCAGCCGGCCCGAGATGCCGAGGACACGCGCGAGCGGACGCCCGATCGCGCCAGCAGCCGGCCGGGCCACCGTCGGCGCCAGCGTGCCGACACCGATGAAGATTCCCACCGCGCCGAGGCCGACGAGCAGGATCGCCGATGCCGCGAGGCCCGCGCCGAGCACCACGACGGAGAGGACCGCGCAGACGCCCCCGATCATGATGCGGCGCCGCGAGGACACCTCCGGCTCGCCCATCTGGGCGGCGATGGCCGCCACGGGCGGAATGCGCACCGCTCGCCGTGCCGGGCTGACGGCCGAGACCACGGTGACGCCCACGCCCACGACCAGGCCGACGACCACGGTACGGAGCCCGAACACGAGCGACCCCGACGGCAGCGTGACGCCGAAGCCGCTCAGCAGGGCCTCGAGGCCCTTGGCCGCCAGCACCCCCAGTCCGAGGCCGATCAACGATGCCAACAGGCCGACGATGGTCGCCTCCAGCAGGACGGAGCGAAAGACCTGGCGACGGCTGGCCCCGACGATCCGCAGGAGCGCCAGCTCCCGGGTGCGCTGGCCGACGATGATCGAGAAGGTGTTGAAGATGGTGAAGCCCCCGACGAACAGGGCGATGAGGGCGAAGACCACCAGTGCTGTCGAGAAGGTCGACAGCGCCTGGTCGATGGTGGTCGTCTCCTCGTTGACGACGGTCTGGCCGGTCACCACCTCGACGCCCGGCGGCAAGGACCGGGCGATGGCGTGCTGCACCGCCTGCTCGTTCGCTCCCGGCGCCGTCAAGACGTTGACGGTGTCGAGTTTCCCGACCAGACCGAAGAGTTTCTGCGCGGTCGGGAGGTCGAATGCCGCGATGGTCGCTCCCGCCAGGTTGTCCGCCGCGCCGAACTTCAAGAAACCGGTGATGGTGAAGGTCTGCGGTGGGCCGGCGAGGAGGATGCGGACGCGCTCGCCCACGACGAAGTGGTACTTCTGCGCCGTCCCGAGGTCCATCACGACGTCTCGCGGTGTCGTCGGTGCTTTCCCCTCGACCAGCTGGAAGGGGGAGAGCCGCGAGTTGGGGTCGAAGGAGACACCGGCGGTCGGTGCCCCTCCGTTGCTGATGGCGTTGCCGTCGGCGATGTACCGGGCGTAGCCGGTCACGGACCCGTCGGCGTAGGCGACGCCGGGCACCCGGCGGACGCTCGAGAGGACCGACTCGGGGATCGGATTCCGGACGGCTCCGCCGCCGCTGTTGAGGACGGCCTCGCCCCGGACCTCGAAGTCGATGTGCTGGTAGACGTTGGCGACCAGGGTCGTGAACGTGTTGTGCAGGGTGTCGGTGAGGACCAGGCTGCCCGAGATGAAGGTGACCCCGAGGATGATCGCCAGCGCCGTGAGCGCCAGCCGGAGCTTGTGGGCCAGCAGCCCCTTGAGCGTGACCTTCCACATGTCAGCTACCCAGCTTCCGCATGCGCTCCAGCACGGTGTCGGCCGTCGGCGAGGCGAGGTCGTCCACCACCTGCCCGTCGGCGAGGAACACGACCCGATCGGCGTACGCGGCACCGTGCGGATCGTGAGTGACCATGACGACCGACTGCCCGAGCTCGGTCACCGATCGGTGGAGGAAGCCGAGCATCTCCGCCGAGGCGTTCGAGTCGAGATTGCCCGTGGGCTCGTCGGCGAAGATCAGCTCGGGCCGGCGGATCATCGCCCTGGCGCAGGCGCAGCGTTGCTGCTGGCCACCGGACATCTCCGACGGCCGGTGCGAGAGGCGGTCACCGATGTGCAACTGATCCACCAGGTAGTCGAACCACCCGGTGTCGACCTTGGTGCCGGCGAGATCGGCGGGGAGGACGATGTTCTCCCGGGCGGTGAGCGTCGGCACGAGGTTGAACGACTGGAAGACGAAACCGATGTGGTCCCGGCGCAGCTCGGTCAGCCCCGCATCATCGAGCTGGGCGATGTCCTGGCCGCCGACGAAGGCCTGCCCCGCGCTGGGCACGTCGAGGCCCGCCATGCAGTGCATGAGGGTCGACTTGCCCGAGCCCGACGGCCCCATGACCGCGGTGAATCGTCCGCTCTCGAACTCAACGTCGACGCCGGACAGCGCATGCACGACGGCATCGCCCTTTCCGTAGGTCTTGACGAGGTCGACGGCGCGGGCGGCCGGGCGGCCCGGCGATCCTCCGGCCTGATCGGAGACAGTCGTCATCACTTGGTCCTTCCCTTGGCGGTGCGCAGCGGCGGGCGCGTCGTCGACTCGTCCTCGACCGCTCTCCCTAGCGTGCGCCACTCGGCCCGCCGGATCATCTGCGCCGAGGTAGAAATTCCCCCCTTCCGGAATCTCCAACCCTGGTAGCAGCCCTATCCACCCAGGGTTGGAGGGCCGTCTCTCCCCCTGGGGCGATGACGGGGGATCCGGGACGTCGTATCTTTACTGGGTGAGGGCAGACGCTGGGCTGAGCACGGACGAGGAACCGATCCCGACGTTCGGCTCCCTGCAGCAGGCGCGGGCGCGAAGCAAGGCGATCGGGCAGTGGCTGCGTCTGGGTGGTCCGAATGCCCTCGGGCTGGCGACGTGGATTGCGTTCAACATGAGTCCGAGTCCGGGTTGGTCCGGCCAACACCTGGCCGTTTCGGCCGCGCTGGGCGGCATGCTCCTCTGCGGCCTCGCAGCGACCGTGCCCGCGCCTCGCGAGAACCCCGGCAGAGTCCAGCTCACGCTCGTCGTAGGTCTGTTCGTCACGTCGGGCGCGTTGGTCTGGCTGCAGCCCGGCGGGGCCGGCGTCGGCGGGCTCGTGCTCGCCGTGGCAATGCTCACCCTCCAGATGCCCGGACGCAACGCCGTCGCGGTGAGCCTCGTCACCGCGATCTGGCTCGTGGTGGTGCTGGTGACCCGGCAGGGCACCGCCGCCCCCTCGGCCTTGGGCGATGCCGCCATCATTGGTGCCGTGTGCGGATTGATACTCGTGCTGGGACGGCTTCGTGAGGCCAACCTGGAGGCCGAGCGCCTTCTGGTCGAATTGGAGCGCAGCCGTGCCGCCGAGGCGCGGGCGGCGGAACTGACCGAGCGCCAGCGCCTCGCCCGAGAGATGCACGACGTGCTCGCACACTCCCTGTCCGGGCTCATGCTGCAGCTCGAAGCGGCCCGGATGCTCGCCGCCGAGGACGCCAACGATCCTCGGCTGCCCAAGGCCATCGACCGTGCCCACCATCTGGGCAAGACCGGGCTCGAAGAAGCGCGACGGGCGATCGGCATGCTGCGCGACGACGAGCTGCCCGGACCCGAACGTCTCGGCGAGCTGGCGGTGCAGTTCGAGGAGGACCGGGGCATCCCTTGCCGGTTCACCGTCTCCGGGGAGGCACACGAGCTCGGCTCGGAGGTTCGCCTCGCGCTCTATCGGGTCGCGCAGGAGGCCTTGACCAACATCATCAAGCACGCCCACCCGGATCGGGTCGAGCTGTGCCTCGCGCACGAAGACCACCGCACCCGCCTCACCGTCGAGGACTTCGCCACGGCGAATGCCGGACTTCCATTGGAAGGCGAAGGCGGTTACGGCCTCACAGGAATGCGTGAGCGGGCCGAGCTGCTGGGCGGCACGCTCACCACCACGACGACGGGCCGCGGGTACAGGGTCGAGCTGCTGGTGCCGGCATGAGCCCGACCGTGCGCGTGCTCATCGCCGACGACCAACGAGTCGTCCGGGAAGGCCTGGCGATGGTGCTCGGGCTCCTACCCGACGTCGACGTCGTCGGCGCCGCCTCGGACGGCTTCGAAGCCGTCGCGCTGGCCGCCGAGCTCCACCCCGACATCGTCCTCATGGACCTACGGATGCCGCGCTGCGACGGCGTCGAGGCCACCCGCCTGCTGGTCGAGCGCGAGCCGGCGACGAAGGTCGTGATCCTCACCACCTACGCGGACGACAAATCGGTGATCGACGCGCTGAGAGCCGGCGCTCGCGGGTACCTCACCAAGGACGCGGGTGGGGAGGAGATCCGTGAGGCGCTGCAACAAGTACTCGACGACCGCGCCGTGATCGCCCCGGCCGTCCAGGGCCACCTGGTCGACGCCATTGCGAGCTCCCGGCCGACCAAGGACGGACAACCGCCCTCGCGGCTTCCCGACGAGCTCACGCCGCGGGAGGCCGAGGTGCTCTCCCTCATCGCCACCGGCCGCTCGAACAACGAGATCGCCGCCCTCCTCGTGGTGAGCGAAGGCACGGTCAAGAGCCACATCAACCACCTGCTCGCCAAGATCGACGCCCGCGACCGCGCCCAAGCCGTCGTCTATGCCTATCAGCACGGTCTCGCCTGAGTCCTTCTTTGCCTCGTGTTTGTGGTGCCGTCGTCAGGTCGCCGTGGGCGGGTCGAAATCGAGTTGCACGTAAGCCATTTCCGTGCGGGTGGCCATACCGAGCTTGCGGCGACAGGGTCTATCGCCAATCTTGAACTGCTCGGCCGAGGGTCTCGCTCACCTCGGTTCTTAGCAGCGGGGCCAGCGACGCCGCCGTGACCTCGCCGGAGCTGAGGCGATCGGTTGCGTGAA
>Ga0182015_10002117_pt1 | contig 24685 bp, 25 predicted proteins | sample 712P3MmetaG_FD_120478 | JGI IMG/M metagenome (GOLD analysis project Ga0182015, IMG submission 120478) | Permafrost microbial communities from Stordalen Mire, Sweden - 712P3M metaG | ecosystem: Environmental > Terrestrial > Soil > Wetlands > Permafrost | place: Sweden: Stordalen | collected...
AGGGAAATGGACTCCGAACGAAATCATCGGCCATCTCACCGATAGCGAATGGGTTTATGGATATCGCCTCAGGTTGATCCTTTGCGAGGACGAGCCGGCTATTCTGGGCTTCAGGCAGGATGCTTGGGTAACCTCCCTGCGCCACAATGAACGCGAGCCGTCCGAACTTGTCGAAATATTTCGGACGCTGCGCGTACTCAATTTGTCTGTGTGGAGACGAGTGTCACCAGAGGACTTGCAACGCAGCGGGCAGCACAATGAGCGTGGCGCGGAGTCCTTGGCCGTGATGGTACAATTGCTGGCCGGTCACGACCTTTCCCACCTGCATCAGATCAGTCGTTATATTCAAGCCCTTGAGTCGCGGGGCTAGCGCTGCCGCGACTGCATGCCGTCGAGTCGCCCACTTGGAGTGGTCGAGGTGCTGCATATTCGGTATGCGGCCGGGAAGAAGTTTCAGGCTTAGGATTTGGGATAGCATCTCGGAAGACACTCGAACCTGAACCGTTCACTTGCAGAAGTGCATAGGTCCTTCGTTGGGAGTCGCTCGCTTCGCGCACGACTCCGCTGCCTCAGGATGACAGCATGTGATGCGCTTCGGGCATTTGTGGCGTGGCGAGGAAAAACAGGTTCCTCCACTTGCCGTCGCTCCGACTGCGGTCGGAACGACAAGTGTTTTGGTGGAAGCAGATTCCTCGCTCGCTCTCGCCGGTTTCACCGGCTCCGAAGCGGCTCGGAATGACAAGGTTATTTTTGAGGAGCACTTTACGCAGCGCTGAAAGCGCTGCGCCACCCAAAATCAGAGTGCGTGTCGATCTACGCGGACGCTAAAGCGCCGCTCTCCACGGTAGAATCGTAGGGATGAGACTTTCCACGCTTTTGATACTCGCCTTCGCATTGGCGAACTGCGCCGTGGCTGAGGACGTTCACTCCATAGCGCAGGCGGTGGATCAGCATTACAACCACTTGCATAGTTTGCGGGCGGAGTTTACTGAGACTTATCGCGGGGCGGGGATGGAGCGGACAGAGGCGGGGACGCTTTTGTTGGCGAAGGGTGAGTTGAAAAAACCTGGCAAGATGCGGTGGGAGTACCGTTCTCCCAGGGAGAAGCTCTTTGTGAGCGACGGGACCAGTGCGTGGTTTTATGTCCCGGGCGACCGGCAGGTGAGGAAAACTGACGCGCGGAAGCTGGACGATGTACGGTCTCCGCTGGCGTTTTTGCTGGGCAAGAGCAAGCTGGAAAAGGAACTGCAGGGGCTGTCGCTGGCTCCCGATGTTGAGCCGGTGGCTGCGGGGGACGTTGTGTTGCGGGGCGTGCCGCAGGCTTTGGCTGACCGGGTGAGCGAGATCCTGCTGGAAGTGACGCCCGAGCACCGGATCGCTCGGATCGTGATCAACGAAGTGGACGGATCGGCGACCGAATACCGGTTCAGTGAACAGAAGGAGAACGCGGCGATTCCGAATGGGCAGTTCCAATTTAGCCCGCCGCCGGGAACGGAGACGATTGAGGGTGAGCTGGGACCGTGAAGTTCGATAGCAATAAATGGTTGTATCGCATTGATTATGAATAGCTTATTAAGACATTAGGTAGCGCCGCGGCTGAGCCGCGCCCATTCAAACGAGGTCGTAAATCAAACTGTTTCAGAAAGGAGTTTTAGATTCGAATTTCAAAGCGGTGTCGCAGAACCGAGTCGTTCAGTAGCCTCGATCGGGATGATTGCCGGACCATTGTGGGTCCGGTTACTTGCGGTACTGGAAACGTCGGTGGAGGGTGTGATCTGGGTTCAGGATCAAGAGCGGGAATGTTAGACTGAGCCGATAGGGTAGCGGGCCAGGCAGGGAGCGAAAAAGAGCGGCTCGATGGCGGAATTCGTCATAAAAATCGCGGATGAGCGAGGACGACTGCACCAGCAGGTGGAGCAGGGGTACTCGGTGGCGGAGGTGCGGGACCGCTTCGCCTCGCAGGGCTACCTGGTCTATTGGGTAAAGCCTCAGGGACTGCTTTCGGGCGGGCTTTCGATGCGCCGCGGGCGCAGGCTGAAGCAGAGTTCGTTTCTGGTGTTTAACCAGCAGTTCCTGACGCTGCTCAAGGCGGGGTTGCCGATTCTGAACTCGCTGGACTTGCTGATCAAGCGGCAGAGAGATGCGAATCTGCGGCAGGTGCTGGAGAACGTCAGGGAGCGGGTGAAGGGTGGAGAGCTGCTTTCCGATGCCTTTGCAGCCCACAGCATGGTCCCCAAGATCTATACCACCACGCTGATGGCGGGAGAGAAAAGCGGAAACATCGACGAGGTGTTAACCCGTTATATCAACTTTCAGCGCCTGGCGATGACCTTTCGCAAGAAGCTGTTTGTGTCGCTGATCTATCCCACGCTGCTGGTTACCGTGGTGACGATCATGGTGATGTTTTTGTTCACCTATGTGGTGCCGAAATTCGCGGACCTGTTTAATAGCCTGGACGCGAAACTGCCGGCCATTACGCTGTTCATGCTGGCGGTGGGGACGTACGCGCAGAAGTACTTCCCGTTTATTGCGATCGCACTGGCGCTGGCGGTTTTTGTGTTCTGGCAATGGCGGAAGACGGATCGGGGCGCCGACCAGATTGACCGGCTCATCCTGAGCCTGCCATTGCTGGGCGATATCCGGCTGAAACATCAGGTGGCGACTTTTTCTCGGATGCTCTCGACGCTGCTGCAGGGCGGTCTGCCGCTGGTGCCGTCAATGGAAACCGCGGGCACTTCGATGACCAGCCGCCGCATCCTGAAAGGCGTGATGCGGGCGAGCGTGCGGGTTCGCGAAGGGCAGGGGCTGGCTGGCAGCCTGGAAGAGCAGAATGTCTTCCCTGACCTGGCGGTGGAAATGCTGGAAGTCGGCGAGTCCACCGGGGCCTTGCCGGCGATGCTGAATTCGGTGGCCGAGTTCTATGAAGAAGACGTGCAGACGGCTTTGGGCGCTTCCATGGCGTTAATTGAGCCGTTGATTCTAATCGTGATGGCGGTTTTTGTGGGAGGAGTGTTGATTTCGCTGTATTTGCCGATCTTCACTCTGGGAGTCCACTAGAGGAAGCGAGCAAAACGCGCCCTTCGGTCGCTTGCGCTCTCTCCGGGCAAGCTCAGTTGGGTCGCGGGGCTCGCCCAGATCCTTCGGCGACGATGAAACTGTCGCCTCAGGATTGAGAGTCGGGGACGGAACGCGGGGATTTGAGAAATGGCGACAGCCGATAAGAAATCACTTTTCGTACACGGCGAGAATGGCGGGCAGGTGGTGACGACGGGGAATCCGATCACCGACCTGGAGCGCGCCCAGGACGTGGCGCGGCGCTATCGCTGCGAGTTTGTGGACCTCACCGACTTTCAGCTTCATCACGAGCTGTTCAAGAAGTTCTCGCCCGAACTGATGTTCCGCTACAACTTCGTGCCGCTGGAAGAGACGGCAGACGGCAAGCTGGCGATTGCGATCGCCGATCCCAGCCAGCTGATGATGATTGACGAGATCAGCCTGCTGCTGCAGAAGCGGATCGTCACCAAGGTGGCGACACTGAAGCAGATCAGCGACATTCTCAAGAAGACGGAGCAGTCGCAGCGCGTTCTGGAAGAGGCCAGCGAAGGCTTCCAGATTATTCGCGAAGACGAAGCTACGGGCGCCGAAGAGACGCTGACCATCGACAAACTGACGGCGGCGGGCGACACCAGCCCGATCATCCGCCTGGTGGATACCACCATTTTCACCGCGCTGCAGCGGCGCGCGTCCGACATTCACATCGAGACCCGGGACGACTCGGTGGTGATCAAGTTCCGCATCGACGGCGTGCTGACGCAGGCCATGCCGCCCATCGGCAAAGAGCATCATTCCACTGTAATCTCGCGTATCAAGGTGATGAGCGAGCTGGACATTTCCGAGCGCCGGGTGCCACAGGACGGCCGCTTCCGGGTGAAGTACAACGGGCGCGCTATCGACTTCCGCGTTTCCATCATGCCCTCGATTCACGGAGAAGATGCCGTGCTGCGCGTGCTGGACAAAGAATCGATGAGCGAGAAGTTTCGCACGCTCACTTTGGAAGTAGTTGGGTTTGACGAAGACGACCTGCGCAAATTCCGCCGCTACATTAAAGAGCCTTACGGCATGGTGCTGGTTACGGGGCCGACGGGCAGCGGCAAGACCACGACGCTTTACGCTGCAGTGAATGAGATCAAGACCGACGAAGACAAGATCATTACGATTGAAGATCCGGTGGAGTATCAGCTTCGCGGCATCACGCAGATTCCGGTCAACGAGAAAAAAGGTCTGACCTTCGCCCGCGGTTTGCGCTCCATTTTGCGCCACGATCCGGACAAAATCATGGTGGGGGAAATCCGCGACACGGAGACGGCGCAGATCGCCATCCAGTCGGCGCTCACCGGCCACCTGGTATTCACCACGGTCCACGCCAATAATGTGGTGGATGTGATCGGGCGCTTTCTGAACATGGGCGTCGAGCCCTATAACTTCGTCTCGGCGCTGAACTGCATTTTGGCGCAACGGTTGGTGCGGCTCATCTGCGATTCCTGTCGCACCCAGGTGAATTATCCGCCGGAGGTGCTGGAGGCCAGCGGTCTGGATGCCGCGCAGTGGTCGAAGGTGGCATTGTATGAGGGGCCGGGGTGCATCGAGTGCGCGGGCACCGGCTTCCGCGGCCGAACCGCGATTCATGAGCTGCTGGATTTGAGCGACCGCATCCGCGAGATGATTCTGGCGCGGAGGCCGACGTCGGAAATCCGCCGCGCGGCGCGGGAAGAAGGCATGCGCTTTCTGCGCGAATCGGCTTTGGATAAGGTCCGGCTCGGCCTGACCACGTTGAAAGAGATCAACAAGGTCACCTTCATCGAGGCCATGCGGTAAAAGCAGTGGCCAGTGATCAGTTGCCAGTGGCCAGTGCGCAGAACTCGAATTTACTGGCCATTGAGCACTAGCCACTGACCACTTACCTAAGTTCCCTTTCAGCTATTGCAATTGGCGTGGCGGGGCGTTTGAATTGTAGAAGTGGTGAGTTTGGGAGAGAGTGAATTCTCGAAATGAGTTCTGGTTCCAACCCGGCAAAACCCAAGTTGGCCTGCGAGATCGCAGCCGACCGCGTGCTGGTGGGTCGCCTGGCCGAAGATGGCCGGAGCCTGGAAGCCTGCGCGGCGCGCGAACTGGCGCCGGGCAGCGTGATTCCGGACCTGGTCGAGGGCAACTTGCGCCAGCGCGAGGCAGTGAGTGCGGCACTGCGCGCGGCACTAAGTAGTGTGGGGGCGCGCTCCCACGATGTGATTGCGGTGGTGCCGGACGCCGCGGTGCGGGTGGTTCTGTTGGAATTTGACACGCTGCCGGCCGACTCCGAGGAAGCCGCCGGCGTGGTCCGGTTTCGCATGAAGAAATCGCTGCCATTCGATGTGGAGAAGGCGAGAGTTTCCTACCATGCGCAGAAATCAAGTGAGGGCGTTCGAGTCGTGGCCGCGGTGGCCCTGGCCAGTGTAGTGGAGGACTACGAGGCTGCCTTCCGCGATGCCGGATTCAGTCCCGGAGTGGTATTGCCTTCCATGCTGGCGGCGCTGGGCGCGGCGGAGGGACAGCGTCCCACGCTGGTGGTGAAAGTGGATGCCCGCACCACGAGCATCGCGATCCTCAATGCGGAACAGCTTCAGCTTTTCCGCACGCTGGAGAATACGCGCGGGGTCACGATCACGGGAGAGCAGTTGGCCGAGGAGGTTTACCCTTCGGTAGTATTCTTCCAGGACACATATCACCTGAACATTGAAAAGATATTTGTCGCGGGCTTATCCGACACGGGCAGCGCGGCGCCCGCGTTGCGCGCGCAAACCGGCGCCGAGGTGCAGGAACTGGTGAGCTCTTCGCAGTTGGGCGTCAGCACCGGAGGTTCGGTGCCGCGTTGGAGAATGGCCGGAGTGGTGGGAGCTTTGATTTCGTGAGCGGGACAGTGCGATTTTATAAGGAAGGTCGCCTCGCGCGTATTGCGACGCCAAAAACGCGTCGCGGCGCGGTGGCTTCCACAGGTCCTTCGACGAGCAAAAAGCGCTCGTCTCAGGATGACAATTAAAGCGATGCGCCTCGATATCAATCTCGCCAGCCAGCCCTACGAAGATTCGCGGGAGTTCTGGCTGCGTTGGGGAACCGGTCTGGCGGGCGCGGTCATCCTGACGCTGGCATTGCTCACGATCACCATCACGGGCTGGGTCGCAGCCCGTCACGATCACGGCAAAATCGCCGAGTTGCGCAGCGCAATCGCGCAGCGCGACCACACCCGCGCTCAGGCCGAGGCGTACCTCAATCAACCCGAGAATCGCAGCACGCGGGATCAGTCTCAGTTTCTCAATGAGCTGATCGAGCGCAAATCATTTTCCTGGACGCGTGTGCTCGAAGACCTGGAAAAGGTGATGCCAACGCGGGTCCACCTGGTTTCGATTCATCCCGAACTGGATGAGGACAACCAGCTGGCGCTGAAGATGGTGGTGGCGGGCGACTCGCGCGAGCGGGCCATCGAATTGGCCCGCCGGATGGAAGATTCGCGGCGCTTTACGCAGACTCATATCGACACCGAGCACGTAGAGACCTCGACCTCCGGAGACACCTTTCAGCTCAACATCAACGCGATTTATGTCCCGGATACGAATCCAGGACAAACACCGAAGACGGAGATTTCGAAGGGGAGCAAGCCCTGATGCCAGATTTGCGGCAAACCCGGAAAAACATTAAGACCGCCCTGGCGGTGCTGCTGGGTGTGGATGTGGTGGCGATGGTAGTGTTGTTCTCACCGCTGGTAGGCTCGACCGGATCGCGGCAGCAGGAACTCGCCCAGTTGCAAAGCGAACTGCACACCAAGACGCTGCAGGTTGAGCCGCTCACCGATCTGCCCAAGAAAGTGACTACTGCGAACCGTCAGATTGCGGACTTCTACAAGAAGCGTTTTCCCGCCCAGGACTCGCAGATTATCACCGAATTCGGCAAGCTGGCGGCGGCCAACGGGGTCAAAATCGAGCAGGCAAAGTACCCGGTCAAGGAAGAAGAGGGGAGCGGCCGGCTCTATCCGGTCGAGATGGAAGCCAACCTTTCGGGCAACTACGTTTCACTGGCGAAGTTTATCAATGCGCTGGAACGCGATGACATGCTTTTTATCATCAGCAGTGTCACTCTGGGCGGCGAGCAGAACGGGCCTATTAAGCTGGACATGAAACTTGAGACTTATTTGAAAGCGGGCACGTCGTGAAACTGGGGCTCGATAACCGGAGGACCACGATCGTGGCGGCGGTGGTGGGGGTGGTGGCGATACTGGTCATCGCCTATGAGTTCATGCCATCCTCCTCGACGATCGCTTCGACGACGCCGGCAACAGAGACGGGCTCGCTAACGTCCGCGCCGAGTGCGGCTCATTCGTCGACGCGCCACGGTTCAGCTTCCACATCAGGGAAAAAGGAGCGCGCTCCGCAGAGCCTCGATCCTACGCTGAACCTGCGACAGCTCGCGACCACCGAGCAGATCGAGTACGAAGGCTCGGGAAGAAACATCTTTGTATCGCAGCCGGATCCGGTGATCCCGACTCCGCTGGGCAACGGCACGCCTGACATCAAAAAGGATGAGCGGGCCTACGTGGCACCACCAGTGCCGGCGCAGCCTCCGATTCCCTTGAAGTTCTTCGGCTTCGCCAACCAGCCTGGGGAATCCAAGAAGGCGTTCCTTTCCAAGGGTGAGGATGTTTTCATTGCGGTCGAGGGCGAGATTGTGGACCGCCGCTACAAGGTGGTGCGGATTTCTCCAACCTCGGTGGACATTCAGGACGTGGTGGGCAGCGGTCCGCCGCAGAGCATTCCGTTGACACAGGGGGTAGGAGGGATTTAGGTAATTGGGTAATTTAGTAATCGGGTAATTTTGTAACTTGGCAGACTATTCGGATCGATCAAATTACAAAATTACCCGATTACCAAAGTACAAAATTTTCATGCCTTTGTGCTAAGCGAGCGTCAGTCCCCACGCCGGCTTCGCCGGAATAATAATGAGGACGGCTACATTTTGCTCACCCTGCTTCTCGTGGTCGCTCTGATGGCCGTATTCGCTACTGCAGTGATTACCGAAATATCGTTTGAGATCCGGCGGGACCGGGAACAGGAAATGATCCACCGCGGAGTGCAGTACTCGCGCGCCATTCGCACTTACTACAAGAAACTCGGACGCTATCCCGCGCGGCTCGAAGATCTCGACAATACCAACAATCTGCGCTACCTGCGCAAACATTACAAGGACCCCGAGAACTGCAAGAACTCCAAGTGCCAGGACTTCAAACTGCTGCACTACGGGGATCCTGGTGTGTCGCTGGGCGGCAGCTTCGGCGGTGGAACCATTCCCGGTGCGACTCCTGCCGGCTCTCCCGGAGGATTGAACGGTTCCGCGCCGAGCAGTTCGGGGTTCGGCGGATCGTCGTTCGGCGGATCGTCCTTTGGTGGCCCGAGCTCTGGTGGTTCCGGGTTTGGCGGTTCTGCCGGGGTCAACAATTCAGGTGTGTTCTCGCAATCGTCGGGACCCGGGGGAAACTCGAACGGCGGATTCGGAGGAAGCTCCAACAACCCGGGAACTTCCAATGCTCCGGGCACGAATCAGACAACGGGCGCCGACTCATCGCAAGCTGGTTCCTCTGGGTCGCAGGATGCTAGTTCCACCCAGAGCGGCTCGGGCAATACGACTGGCCAAGGCCAGGTATTCGGCGGGGGAGCGATCGTGGGCGTGGCCAGCATGAGCAAAGACACGACGATTCGCGAGTTTAATAAAAAGAGGAAGTACAACGAGTGGCAGTTTGTGTACGATCCAACTGCGGACCGCGGAGGGCTTATCACCACGCCCTATCAGCCTGCGCTGCAGAGCTTCACAAGCCAGCCCATTAACGGCGCGCAACCGGCAGGCTCCAGTGGCAGCGCGTTTGGCAATTCTGGCGGGAGTTCGTTTGGCAATTCCGGCAACAGTTCGTTCGGGTCGTCTTCAGGCTTCGGCAATTCGACTCCGGGCGGGCCTGCGTCGCCGGTGCAGACGCCGGCCAATCCGCCGCAACAACAGTAGGCGCGGTCAGCGTCAACCAGCTTGGCCAAAAAGAACGGCCTCATCGTAAGATGAGGCCGCTTCCTTGCTTGCTACAAGCTCTTACGTCAACATTCGCTATGCAACGGAAGGACGCTGACCCTTATACGCTGAACGATGATCCGCAGCCACAGGTGCTCTTCACGTTCGGATTCTCGAACTTGAAGCCGGCGCCTTCCAGGGTCTCAACGTAATCGACCATGCAGCCATTCAGGTACATCACGGAAGTGGCATCGACGAACACCTTCAGTCCGTCCATTTCAAAGGTCTTGTCCATCATTCCGGCGGCGTTTTCGAACGCCATGGAATAGGAGAAACCGGAGCAGCCGCCACCGACTACGCCGATGCGCAGTCCGGCGGGCACGGGAGTCTGCTGTCCCATGATCTCTTTCACTTTGGAGACTGCGCTGGCCGTTAGCGAAACCGGCGGAGTCTTCTTCACTTCCGGAATGTTGGTGTTCACTTCGGGGACGGTCGTCGTGGCCATTCGTTGGATCTCCTTAGGCTCTAAAAGTATCTAAATTATAGCAGAGGGTGGCAAGCCGCTGGCAGTGTAATCGGAACGCCCTGGACTTCCAAGCCCTACCAATGTTTGATGCCGGACGGCCCGGCGACGATTCCTTCAGCGGAACTTGTCAACGGGGCTATAATATCTGCGTTAGGCCCTTCCTCCAGGTCGAGGATTGTAGGCTTGAGGCCTGCGTCCGGGAATTTTGGGGAAGTTGCCAACAGGCTTACAATCTGTCGAGGTGGCCTATGACGTGGACTTGGACTCCGTTACTGTACAGCCTTGCGATCGCGTGGGGCGTTTTCACCGTCGGCTTGATCATCCTCCTGATTTACCGCAGCACGCTTACCATGCATGAGGAAGAGCAGTTGTATCTTGACGACGCCAATTCCCATATGCAACAGGAGCAGACCGAATTGCTGGTGAAAGTAAACCGGCTCACGAAGCCGGTTTGGGTTTTCGGCGCAGGTTCGGGCGTCCTCCTGCTGGTGCTGCTCGGCATGTTCATCTATCAGGGACTGAACGCCGTTCAGTAACCGAGTTAGCCAGCTGGGCCGGGTCGCGTGGCTGGCGACTGAATCTCGTTGGGTGTAGCTGTGTCTGATACCTCCGCTTTGTATAATTATCCGATGCGAGAGTGGCGGAATTGGCAGACGCACCAGACTTAGGATCTGGCGGGTAAAACCGTGGGGGTTCGAGTCCCCCCTTTCGCACCAAATAGTTTAGGGCCGATCTTGAATCGGCTCTTTTTTCATTGTGCCCAATTCTGTGCCCACTAGGTCTTGCTGTGCCTACTTTCCGGCCGATGGGGGCACGGGCAGTGCCGTACCTTCGCCTGCTCAAAGGCGCGCTCAATCGACATCCCGTTCCTGCCCGCGCTTTGTTTCAACCCAAAACACGTTACCGAAGGTCCGCAACTCCCCTCTCTAAATCAGCCTGAATGAGGCTACGGAACAGAATCTGAGGTGCTACACCGTTGGTGATCTCCTTCTAAGACAAGAACCATTTTAGGATAAGAGTTCAGTTGGGAACTCTCCCAACCTTTATTCAACGGACAGTTGGCACGAAGTTCGCCGGAAATAACCAGCGACAAGGCATTGAAAAGCAATTGCTCAGAAAGAGGAGATACTCATGGCTAGTGGTACTGCACCTGCCCTCGATCCAAAGGGGGATTCACAAACCGAGACTAAGGAAACGTGCACGACGCACCCCTTGACTTTGAAACAGCGTGTTCAACGCCTGTTTCGCGACATTTTCGAAGGACGCGAAGACCACCTGGGATGGCATCAATAAGCAATTCGGGTGAATGATTGGCCGGCGCCCCTGGATTCACCGTCGGTTCCGCTCTTCTTTGATCCGGCTACCTACGATTCGGCTACCTACGTTGTACGCCCAGGGCGGCGCTGGCGAGCTTCTCCAAAGGCACAACGACATTCACGGCGCCCCGGGAAATCGCCTCCTTGGGCATTCCAAACACAATACAACTGGCTGCGTCCTGCGCGATGGTTGCGGCTCCGGCCTCCTTCATCTCACAAAGGCCTTGGGCACCGTCGTCGCCCATGCCGGTCATGATGACGCCAACGGCTTTCGGACCAAAGGAAATGGCCACCGAGCGAAAAAGCACATCAACACTCGGACGATGGCGGGAGATCAGCGGCCCATCGATGATCTGAACAACCAGTTCTTCACCCCTGCGATTGACGAGCATATGCCGGTTACCCGGAGCGATCAGTGCCCGGCCAACCTGCAACTGATCGCCATCGCGGGCCTCGGCGACTTCGATTCCACATTCCTTATTCAAGCGATCTGCAAAAGCCCTGGTAAAACCCTCAGGCATATGCTGCACAATCACAACCGGCGGGCAGTCGGTGGGCAGTGCCGTCAAGAAGACTCGCAGGGCCTCGGTTCCACCGGTAGAGGCACCGACGGCAATGACTCCGCTCGGCGCCTCTGCAGAGCAGGATTTGTTCTGGCGCGGCACGACGGCAGCGACGCTCACGCGGGGAACGGCTGCCCGAGCTAGCGCCGGCCGGGACCTGACCTGGGCCTGAGATGCGCTCCAGACCGCGTCCAGAAGGGTGACTGCCGATTCATGCAGGAACTCACGCACGCCCACTTTCGGCTTGGTGATCACTTCGACTGCCCCTTCTTCAAGCGCCCGCAGCGCGAGTTCGGTACCGCGAGCGGCTAGACCGGAGCAGACGACAACTGGCGTCGGCATTTCCAGCATGATTTTTTGAATGAAAGTCAGGCCGTCCATACGGGGCATTTCCAAGTCCGTAATGACGACATTGGGTGGTTCTTTTTGCATCTTTGCCCACGCGATCAGCGGGTCCGCTGCCGCCTTGACATGGATTCTGCGGTCGGCGCCCAAGATGGACTGCAGCACCTGGCGGACCATCGCCGAGTCATCCACGACCAGGACCTGCAAGCCATCTCCATTCATTAGTGGCACGTTCTTTCCCTCTCCTTGAGACACCTTGGGGCAGCCGTTCTATGCCGCCTTCACGGAACTTCCTGGTCGCTGGTCTTGGTGTAGATAGTCGGCTCCAGACTCCGTAACTGGGACGACATGCTGCACAAATTCTCGGCGTGGCCTACAAATAAAAACCCGTTGGCCACGAGATGACGCGCGAGATTCGTGACCGCTCTGCGTTTCGAAGCCGTGTCAAAATAAATCAAAACATTGCGGCAAAAAATAGCGTCGAATGGACCTTCGATGAGTTCTGTCTCCCGATCGAGGTTCAATCTTCGGAAGTCGACCATTTGCTGGATTTCGACTTTCACTTTGATCTCGCCTTGTCGCTCCGCCATTCCGCGTAACATAAAACTGTGCAGCATGTCCCGCGGCAACTCCTCCGATTTCGCAATGGGATAAATCCCTTTGCGTGCTTTTTCCAGAATGCGGTTCGAGATGTCAGTAGCGAGAAGCCGCACATCCCAGCCCTGCTCCGCCGGAAGATGCCTGGCGAGCAACATCGCCACGGTGTAGGGCTCTTCCCCCGATGAACATCCCGCGCTCCAGATCCGCACCCGCCGGGGGCGCAACTGACGCTCGGCTTCCGTGCGCCAACGGGGGAGAATTTTTTGCACCATAAACTCGAACTGCCGGGGCTCGCGGAAGAAGCGGGTTTCGTTGGTGGTGATGGCATCGATCATCCGGGCGCGTTCGTCTTGCTGGTCCGGCTGAGCAACGCATTCGTAGTAATGCTGCAGTGAATCAATCTCCAGAGCCCGAAGCCTGCGATAGAGCCGTCCGCACAAAAGGGCGGTTTTTGAGGTGCCCAGCCAAATACCGGTTTCGGCGTAGATCAGTTTCTGGAATTTTTCGAACAGTGCGGGACTAACGGTCAGTTGGGGAGGCTGCGCGACGCATAGGTCACCGTCGGTGCGGCGGGACTTGCCTGAATCCTTGCTTGCAGCCGTTCCGGCGGGCACAGCTATGCTCCGGCCTCGAAGTGTTTTTCCTTGTTTGTTGCATCGGTGTTCGACGCACGGATGTTCGATGCATCCATGGCCGAGTCGTGCGCAGAACGCTCATCGGTGGCCGATTCCGTTACCGCAAGCAGCTCGTCGGCGGAGAGAACTTTGTCGATGTCGAGAATCAGGCAAAATTTCTTGCCCAGTACTCCCATGCCCAGCAGGTATTCGGTCTTGACGCGAGTACCGAAGGGCGGAGTCGCTTCGATTTCGTCAGAGGAAAGATCAATGACCTGGCTCACGGAGTCAGCCAGAACTCCCATGGTCAGATTCTCGCCCTGAAACATCACGTCGGTGATGATGATGCAGGAGAACTTGGAAATGTTGCTGGCGGGTAATCCGAACTTGGCGGCAAGATCGACCACCGGCACGACCCTGCCGCGCAGGTTCGTTACACCGCGAATCCAGACTGGAGTGTTGGGCACCGTGGTGACAGTCTCGTACTCTATGATCTCGCTCACCTTCACGATGCCGATCGCATATTCCTCGCCCGCAGTAAAGAAAGTGAGGTATTGCACCGTGCTCAAAGGGAGTTGGTTCTTCCCCGAATTCGACGCTCCCATAGTTTCAATCCTCGCATTTCTGCCGTTTTATCCTCGATTGCGCAGCCTTTTTTAAGGTGTGCGGGACAGCGCGTACACCTCAAAACGGAGAAAAGTTAGCCTCCTCCGCTAGTTTGCCGTGGGCCGGCTGAACGTGGGTAAGCTGAGCATATTCGTTCCTTAATGCTCGCTTCTGGAGAGATGGCGCGGGCTCCTTGCCGTTGCCGCTGCGATTGGTGCCGTGTTCTCCTGCCACACGGAAGAAAGTCATCAACTGCTGCAGTTGCTCGGACTGCGCAGCCAATTCTTCGGCTGTGCTTGAAAGTTCTTCCGCGGACGATGCGTTGCGTTGCGTCACCCTGTCGACTTGGGACATCGCCTTGTTGATCTGCGTGACTCCGCCGGATTGTTCGGTGGAAGCCGCGGCAACGTCCTGCACCAGTTCGGCGGTCTTCTTAATGGATGGCACGAGGTCGGACAGCAATTGGCCGGATCGTTCGGCGACGCCGACACTCTTCCCGGCCAATCCGCCGATTTCCTGGGCCGCTAACTGGCTCCGCTCGGCCAACTTTCGGACCTCGACTGCCACCACCGCAAAGCCCCGGCCCTGATCGCCTGCGCGCGCCGCTTCGATGGCGGCGTTGAGCGCGAGAAGATTGGTCTGGTAGGCGATTTCTTCGATCACCGAAGTTTTCGCTGCAATTTGCTTCATGGCATTGACCGTCTCTTTGACGGCATCGCCGCTCTCTGCCGCGGCCATAGCCCCCTTGGCGGCTGCCTGCTCCACCTGCCGGCTATTGTCGGCATTTTGAGTAATGGAGGCATTCATCTGTTCCAGGCTAGAGCTCATCTCCTCCACCGAAGCAGCTTGTTCACTCGTTCCCTGCGAGAGAATCTGCGACGAGGCCGAGACCTGCTGGGCTGCGGAAGCGACCGCGGCCGACCCTTCGCGAACGTCCCGGATGATGCCTGACAGTCTGTTACTCATCTCCTGCATGGCCTGCTGCAATTGACCAGTCTCGGAACGGTTTGTGACCAGAATCTCCCGGGTCAAATCGCCGGCGGCGATACCCTCCGCATGCTTGACCGCTTGCTGGATAGGAACGGTAATGCTCTTCGTAACGCTGACTGCGGCGAACAAAGACAGGACCAGAGTGACAGCCAGGAGCAACACTGCGACCCTGCGACCCAAGGCGTAAGCGTCCTGGCTTTGCTTCATACTTTGCTCCATGGAAACGGTCTGCAGGTCGATGAGTTTTTGCCATGAAGCCCGGTACTTTTCGAGTGCCGGGATCACGTCTTCCTGCAGCGCTACCACCGCTTGTTCACGTTTCTTGTCGCTCAACAGGGTCTTGGCTTTTTGCCTGGCGGAAATATAGGCCTGGCGGTCCTGGGTGACAGCATCAAACAGATCCCGCTCCTGCGAGGTGCTGAGATTCTTTTCGATTACCGCAACTTGCTCGCTGATTTCGTGACTGATCGCCTCGTTTTCCTGGTTCAACCTCTTCTCTTCGGTGGGATCGCCGGTCTCGAACAGTTGCAGCGTGATGCGGGCGTTAGTGATTGAGTTCTCAATCGTCCTGTGCGTCGCCTCAACCGTGCTGTAACGCTTCTGCAGCGAGGTCGACATGTTGGAGTTCAAATGACCGAGCCAGTTCAGTCCGAGTGCACCTGCTGCAATCACACACAGCAGAATGGCACCGAAGACCACCCCCAGCCGCGTGCCGATTTTCTGATCTTGCCAATTTTTCATTGTCCTTCACCCCTCTAAATGTCTGCCCTGATGTCTGGTAGCTAAGCTTGCGGCTGCAAAGTCGATTGCATCACTCCACGCATGAGACTGGGAACGTCAATAATCAAGCCGACTCGTCCGTCTCCAAGAACCGTAGAACCTGCAATCCCGGGAACCCCCCGAAACGCCCTGCCCAACGGCTTGACTACCGCCTGCATGCCACCCAGCAGTTCGTCCACTGCAATTCCGGCATGGAACTCATTAATCTTGACGACGACAATGTTCTCTTTCTTGGGAGCTTGGCCGGGCAGGCCAAATATGCGCCGCAAGCGGATGTAAGGAAGGGCGGTCCCACACAGGCGAAGGATCCCGCTGGCCTCCGGGTTACGCTCGTCTGCTGGTAATTCTGTACATTCGGTCACATGTTCGAGCGGAACGACGAAGGTCTCCGTTCCCACCCTGACCGAAAACCCGTCAATGATGGCGAGGGTCAAGGGCAAGCGGATGGTAATGGTCGTGCCTTTGCCGCCTGTACTCGATATCTCGACCATCCCACGCAAGGCATTGATGTTGCGCCGAACTACATCCAGGCCGACGCCACGGCCGGAAAGATCCGTGACTGACTCCGCAGTGGTGAATCCCGCGTGGAATACCAAGTCGAAAATGTCCTGGTCGCGAATCCCGTCTTTGACCGACAAGAGTCCAAGGCGTCGTGCTTTCTCGATGATCCGTGCGCGGTCGAACCCTGCTCCATCGTCCTGCAACGTCACGATAATGTTTCCGCCGCTATGGCCAGCGGTCAGGCGGATCACTCCACAAGCATTCTTGCCTTGGCTTTGGCGCAAAGCCGGCTTCTCTATGCCATGATCGACCGCATTGCGCACCAAATGGAGCAACGGATCCTTCAATTGTTCGAGCACGGTCGTATCAACCTCAACGTCTCCTCCGACCACTTCCAGCCGAGCCAATTTCCCATGGCTCTTCGCGAGGTCTCTCACGGAACGGACAAACTGGCGGAAAACGGGTCCGACTGGGACCATTCGGATACTCCTCACTTCACTCTGCAGGTCCATGTACAGACGCTCGGCCTCGCGATGCATCTCCAGGATGGCGCGTCCTTGTTCGGTGTCGAGCTTCTCAATCATCTGCCGCAGGCGGCCTTGCGCAATCACAATCTCACCTGTCAGATTCAACATGTGGTCGAGTTTGTCGACATCCGCGCGCAGGGTGCGGTGACTGGCACCCGGGAGCGTCTCAGCCTTTGCCGCTGAGCCGGATTGTGCGGGGATCCCATCGGCATTGCCAACTCTCTTTGACCGCGTTTCTACCTCCCGCGCGATTTGCTTTACCAGGTCTTGTTGTCCTGGGGTCAGCTCGCGAGGCCCAGCCGCCGTGCCGGAGAGCATGGCACGAAGTTCATCGACAGCCTTCAAGAGCAATGAAATCAAGTCCGCGCTCGGTATTGTCCGCTGCTCGCGGAACACGTCCAACAGATCCTCTACGACGTGAGCAAACCCGGCGAGCTCGGTAAGAGCCAATGAGGTTGCGTTTCCCTTGAGGGTATGTGCAACGCGGAAAATACTGTGCAGGAGTTCCGGTTCGGAAGGATTCGATTCCATCTGAATCAGCGCCTGCTCCATTGAGTCCAGACCCTCTTCCGACTCGACGAGGAACGAGGCGAGGATCGCTTCCCGATCAAAGTCCTCTAACTCCACCGTTCCTCCCTAGTGGCCCGTGCCAATCGACCGGGACTGATTTCTAACGATGCGTTTCTCATTACACCTGGTCAAAATTCTTGATCGTAGTCACGCCATCAAGAACCCGAAATGCCAATCTGCGCCCATGCTTCCCCGAGACGTCTCTTTCCACAACTGAAATGCCCGTGGATCGAAGAAACCGTTCGGCGAGGTCCACATTCCTCGATCCCAGCGATTGCAATGGGTCGCCGCCGAAAGCGCTGGACCCACCGAAGACTCTGGCTTGCAAGTGCCGGATTTCGCATCCCAGCGCCAGAATCTGCTTCAGAAGCTCAGGATTAGCAACGTTGCCATAGCGCAGTCGATTCAATCCTTCACTGGGCCCTTCGGGCAACAGATAGTGGTTCATGCCTCCCGCCCTCTTGTGTATATCCCAGAGACAGACGGCCGCGCACGATCCGAGGATGGTTGAGATTGTGATTGGATTGGCCGTTACGAACACCTGCCCCGGATAGAGGAAGTGCCGGGGTTCCTTGGCATCGGTACGCTCAAAGCGCTTCATGAACTCCGCGGGCAAGACTGCCGGATTGAATTTGGAGAGATCGCCGCTCATGCTCTCATCCCTCGTCCTTCGGCCGGCCTCTCTGACTGCGCGGTTGGACCGAATAATGGAGTGCCGGCTTCGGCGGAGAGAATTTTGAACAGTTCCACGTCGCAGCTGTCGAAGGCATGCTTCTGGGGAAGCAAACGCAATATCGCAACTATCGCGACAGTTTCATTCGCGAAACGGATTGGAATAAACGCCTGGGCCTTGCCCGTTGCGCCGGAGCGGTCGTGAGCCGCGAGGTCCACATGGTACTCGCCGCGCATCACTCGCCGCAGACCGGCATCGCCCAAAGCCCGTCGCAGGTCGTACTTCTCGGGGTCGATTCCGAAGGACCAGAAAGCCTGGAGGGTTGCGGTTCCGCGATCCACTCTGAACAGCCCAATTTCCTCGGAGCCGAGGAAATTAGCTGCGATCTCGCGCAGCCCCTCAAGAGCATCTTCTTGATCCCGGCTCTCAACCAGTCGCTTCCGCGCCGCTTGCAACCGGAGATCGTTCATTGAGTCGGATCCAGAGAGCTTCTGCTCAGACGGGTTGCCCTTGCTTTCGTTCATAGAGGTCCTTCTTGCAATGCTTCAACCCATCAGCAACATTCGAATCGGGCACTCCGGCGCTTTACTTGCCCAGGTAGCTCTCCACCAGCGCCACCAGTTCGGCGCCATCAATCGGCTTGGTGATGTAGTCGTTGCATCCACTCAGGAACCCCGCCTCCATGTAAGATTCCTCGCTACGAGTGGTGACCAGAACAATGGGGATCTCGCGGGTGCTCGCCTGCTGGCGCATCATCTTGCAGGCCTCAAATCCATTCATGCGGGGCATCACCACGTCCATCAACACCAGGTCTGGGCGTTCTTGTTGCGCCTTCTCGACAGCTTCCTGCCCGTCAGCCGCGGTCACGCAGTGGTAATTCGTGCGCTTTTCCAGAATCTCGCGCTCCATCATTAAAGCTGTCTTGGAGTCGTCAACCACAAGGATTTTCTTTACCATAGCTCTCTTCGAACGGCAGTGCCGAACTCGTGGGCAACCGGCTGTAAGGATGGCCAGATTGGGACCGAGTCCCGGGTGACTGTTCCAAATTAGGAATCCTAGTAATCTCTAACACAGCCGGACATTGCGTCGGTAATTACCTCGGTAATTACGATAGGGCCGTTGCAATTTCTAAGATCTCGAAGACTAAACCAGAATTTTGGTGTTTCCAGGAAAAACCACTTCGCGATATCTTCGTTTCGATGGCTACGCGTTTGGATGTGAGGCGAACTTAGGATCTGCAGGTAAACCGTGGGGGGGGCGAGTCGCCACTTTCGCACTAACAACCCCGAATTGAGAATTTCGTTTTACTGGAGTGCTTCCGGATCGACTCCGATGGAGCCCCTGGCTTTTAATTCGCGTGCATCACGGGCGAAACCGCCAGCAGTCCGGCTGCGAGTTCCAGATCATGCAGGTCTTCGCGGCTGAAATCCTGGGTAAAGCGCGGATCCAACCCTTTGCGCGAAATCTGTATGACACCCATGACCGCCGCGTGCTGATCGAGAATCGGCACCGACATCAGCTTCTGGATGGGTGAGGGTGGTGTGGGAACATCAGCTTCGTCTCCCACCGGCTTGATGGTCTCGAAGATGCTGGCATGGCTGACCCGGGCAAAATTGTTGAAGATTTCGGCTTTCTTGCTCAACGCGGTATGAGCGGCCACGGCCTTGCTGGAAATCGGAATCGCTCCGGTGGTCCGCAGGTGTTCAGGAAAAATGAACTTGAGCAAGCCGCCTTCCAGCCGCAGCAAAGCGACTTCCGCGTACTGAACGCGAAACACCTTCGCTAATACCATGCTGACATCGAGCGGCGTGACGCCTTCGCTCAGTACAGACCCCAGGGGAAGCAAGTTCTCGGGGAGAATGAATTCTTCGACGGCTCCGTCTTCGGGCTTCTGAGTCATAGAGTACTCGCAAAATTCAACTTAGGAACCGCCTTCAAGTACCGCACTTTGAACGCCAGTTAGAGGCTGTAATGACATCCTACAAGCCCTTTGGTTTCAGCAAAGTAGCTTACGTCCATGTCCTTTCGCGGCAGCCCCATAAGCCAGAAACCTGTAAACGGACTGACAATTTCTGTCAGTCTGACTCTGGGAACCGCGATCCGATTGAACTCGGGGAATCGATTTGCTGGACCCCGCTTCCCTTTCTGCCCCTAAAGTCATTACACTGACTTCCTATGAGTGCTCCGCAACAACCCAATGTGAAGCTGGCCAGCGCTCCCGACTACCGGGAAGCCTATGCCAACAGCGTGCAGATGCGAGTGAATGTCTGGGATTTCTTCCTCGTTTTTGGCACCGTGCAACAGCAAAGCGAAACTCAAGTCGAGATTCGTAACTTTCAGGGCATCTACGTAAGTCCGCAACAGGCCAAAGCGCTGCTAGGACTTCTGCAGCAGAACGTCGCCGGCTACGAGACCGCCTTCGGCGAAATCAAACTGGACCCGCGCATGAGTCCGGCGGGACAAGTGCACTAGGAGCGATTTCTCGCGTTGAATGGATCGCGCGGGGCATCGAGGTTCGCTCCCGCCGGACAAGCAGTATCGTTCCTGACTCGCTTCATTGCACCCGGCCAGGAGGAAAACCCTGAGGAACTACCGGAGTGGCCGCGTGCAATGGTCCGGCAGTTACCCAGCCCTGGTGTTTGCGGCCATCTTCGTATTCACTTTTCTTCTCCACGCCCCGCTGTTGCAGTTGCCTTATTTCTGGGATGAAGCCGGTTACTACGTTCCGGCGGCGCGCGACCTTCTGCTCACGGGAAGTCTGATTCCGCATTCCACGATTTCGAACGCGCATCCACCTCTGGTGATGGCCTGGCTGGCCCTCTGGTGGAAAGTGGTGGGCTTCGCTCCCTTGGTGACGCGGACGGCCATGCTGGTGGTCGCTGCTTTCTCGCTTCTGGGTGTGTTTCGGCTGGCTGAACGCGTCGCCAACACACAGGTTGCGATCGCCTCTACGCTATGCGCTGCGGTGTATCCTGTCTTCTTCGCACAGAGCTCCCTGGCGCAGGTGGACTTGGCCGCCGCGGGGCTTACCTTCTGGGCTCTTACGGCCTACGTGAAAGGTCAAGGGGTTGCAACAGTAGTCTGGTTCGCCCTCGCGGCTTTGGCGAAGGAGACCGCAATTCTCGCTCCCATTGCACTTGCCGGATGGGAGGTCATCGGCCTGATTGCGCGCAAGAGTTCCCTGCGAAATCTGTGGCTAGAGGACGAGAATGACCCTCAGGGGCTAAAGCCCGAATCCTTACCCACGATCCACGGCACGACTAAAGGCCGTGCCCTTCCCGAAACCGCTCACCGGACCGGCTCTAACGTAGCACCACGCATCGCTTCCCTGCTGATTCCCGCGTTACCGCTTGTCCTTTGGTATGCCTACCACTACGCGCATACCGGATACGTCTTCGGCAATCCGGAGTTCTTCCGCTATAACGTGGCTGCGACTCTGAGCCCCACTCGCTTTCTTCTTGCGCTGGCGATGCGGGTTTGGCAAGTGGTCGGATATCTGCACCTGTGGGTGTTGACGCTGGCGATGCTGCTGGCCATGTGGATGCTGCCGCCGCAGCGTGATTCGGCTGGCGAGCGTCCGCGGATCGGCATCGCGGTGCAAATGGTTTTCTATGTCGTCGTGCTCGCTTACGTTGTGGCGATGGCGTTGATTGGGGGGGCGGTGCTGGCACGCTATATGCTCCCGGCGGTTCCCCTAGTCATTATTGTTTCGGTCTCGACGCTCTGGCGGAGGTTGAGTTCCTGGCGTGTGGTCGTGGCGTGTGTCGCGCTGGCCTTGGTTGCGGCCTGGTTCTGGAATCCTCCTTATGGATTCTCGCCCGAGGACAATCTCGCTTACCGCGATTACATCGTGCTGCATGAAGATGGCGAGCGCTTCCTGGAGGCTCGTTACCCCATGGCACGCGTCCTCACGGCTTGGCCCGCCTCGGACGAAGTGACCCGGCCTTGGCTCGGTTATACGACGCGGCCCATGCGCGTGGTGCGAATTGAAGATTTTTCTCTGGATGAAGTTCTTTCTGCGGCCGACGTTCGCTCGAACTATGAAGCAGCCTTGATCTTCTCGACGAAATACGAGCCTGGGCTCGCGCTGTGGGATCGTTGGCAGGCATTCACAGAAATGCGGACTGCGCTCAAGTCACGTTTCTTCGGCTTTCACCGTGACCTGCCACCTGCCGCCGTGGCGCAGATTCTCGGAGGCCGTGTCGTGTTTTCAGAACAACGTCCGGGACAATGGATTGCAGTAATAGAAATGGAGCGCACAGAAGAGGCACGGACGCCGCCCTCTGGGTTCCAGCTTGAGGCTCGTTTTCCGCAACCTACTTCCCGACCGCGCTCAACACCGCGCCATTGATGGCATACACCGTACCATCGCTGCCAATCAGCGTCGGAGTGTAAGCCTCGCCGATGCCTGCAGAAAGCCTGATCCTCTCCGATAGTGTGTTGGTGGTCAGGTCCCAGCGGTAGACCTTACCGTCTTCACTGTTGGCGATTACCGCCTTGGTGAAGGGATCAACCGCGGCGGTATTAATGCACCATTCCCGAACGGCTCCGGGATAGTTTGGGTAGTTGGGATCGGGGGTGACGCCCAACTTTGTGATCACTTCATTCATGACTTTTGTGGCGGGAATGACCGGATCGTTCTCGGTCGCATTGGGATCGAGGATCGCGATGCGATTGTGGCCGTTCCCGGTGCCGATTCCCGCATAGTTGTTGTACTTCGTCATCAGCAGATACTTCGACGTGCCCTGATAGCTGGAGACTAGCGACGCATCGACAATCGAGGGAGTGTCGTCCCAGCCAAAGCTGCCGGGAATCTTCTGAATTGAAAGATCGCTGTTGAAATGGAGCATCCAGCCGCGATCGTTGTGGCTCCCGAAGGGATTCTCAAGAACGCCAAAATACACGTCGCCATCGGGCCCCACGGTGGGAGTGGCGCTGCTTTCGTCGATGACGTCGGCATCCAAGCCGGAGGCGGGATCAAGCAGAAGAACGTGGTTGACGGCCGCCAGCGTGGTGCTGTTGACAGCCACCAGGTATCCATCCCCAACATTCTCGTTGACGACTGCGACGTACAGCGTGCTGCCGTCGTTCGACAGCGCGGGGGCACAACTCATAGCGATGTTGGTAATGGTTGAATCGCCACTTATGGCGGCCGCGGAAACCCAGGTGCCTGTACCATCCGGTGCGATGCGGGCCAGACCGCTCTGCAAACCGATCGGCGTAGAACCGAGAACCAGGAATCCGAAGAAAAGATTCCCGTTAGTGTCAGTGGTCAGGGGAGTGTTGATCTGCACATTCTGATCGTAGATCTCGGGGTCTGCCTGGTAGTTCTTCTGCCCGTAGAAATAAAGATGTGTGACCACGCCGGTTGCCGAATCTGGATCTGTACGCACCAGCACACCGCCGCCGAGATCAGGCAAAAAAAGCTGATCGCCAAACAGCGTGGAGCCAAGACCCGGCAAGAACTCGTCGCTGGGCGCCTGATAACCCGTGTTCTGCGCCCAAAGACCTTTGCCGGTCGCGCCGTCAAGAGCCTCGACGCGGAAACTGTTCGTACCCGTCTTCACTGGCACAATTACCGTGTTAGCGGCTGTGACCAACGGCGAACCGTAGTGGATAAGGATCTCACCCGTCGGAGGATCAAGGTCCACCGGCACATGCCAATGAATCGTGCTCAACGGTTGTGCTGCCACGGAAGAAACGGCCGTGTGGTGCGCGTCATGGGAGTGAGTCCGCCATGTACCGACTTGCGCAGGCGAATTTCGAGGGAACAACAGGCAACTTGCGCCTACCAACGACGCAAGAACCACTCGGGAGCGTACCAACTTCGCCTGACGGCTCATAGATCTTTCTCCTGGGAGCAAGGGGAGACAGTACCGCTGAAATGAGAACATATTGTCAAGAAGATGTAAAAAGAAGCCTCATCTTTAGGTTTAAGCTGAAAAGGGTCGTCCGGAACACCGTCCCGAAAATGCGGGATCACTCGCCGAGATGAGACGCCCTGCCACTCAGCGCTGCATCAAATGGCATGAGTGCGTTTTGATAACGAGCCATACTTCCTTGCCTGGCATAAGGCCGAGCGTGTCCCGCGCAGCCAGGGTAAGGTGCGCTTCCATCTCAATTCCACAGTTCACCCGGACCGAAACAATCACATCGCGTTGTTCCAACGAGACCAGATTCCCTGGAATCACATTGCGCGCACTCAGGCCGGTGGGCGGAACGATCGCCAGCAGAATATCTCCCGCGCGAATTCCCACGCGCAGCGGCGAACCGGCTTCGGCGCGAATCAGAGGCGTCTCCAGAAGAAGGCTGCTTCCCGTCTCACCACCGAGCGCGCGGCGTGTCGTTATTCTGCAAAGCATGGTGCCGCGATCTTCGTGCACCGACTCCACCGTGGCATCAAAGATGTTTTCAAACCCAGCCAACTGCGCCACGGTTTCCTGAAGCGGAGCGCGCAGCACTTCATGCGGTGTGCCCTGCGCGATGATGCGGCCTTGTTCCATCACGAGGACGCGTTCGCCCAGCGCCAGCACTTCTTCGCGGCTGTGCGTAACATAGAGAATCGGGATGCGGTGCGCCTGATTCCAGCGGCGCAGATCGTCGAGGATCTTCGATTTGGTCGCTGCGTCCAGAGCCGCAAGAGGTTCATCGAGGAGGAGGACGCAGGGGTCGGTGACCAGAGCCCGCGCCAGAGCCACACGCTGGCGCTCTCCGCCTGAGATTTCCGCCGGACGCTGCCGTTGTAAGTGTTCGATGCGGAAGTCCTGAAGCATCGCTGCGGCTCGCCGCTTGCAAACAGCACGCGGCAGATGCGCGAGGCCGTATTCGACATTCTGCTCGACCGTCAGATGCGGAAACAGCGCGAGATCCTGCAAGACGTATCCCACCCCGCGTTTGGCCACGGAAATGTTCGTGTGGGCATTTGCGTCGAACAAGATGCGCTCACCTACGGCGATTTGCCCTGCGTCCAGAGTGGCGAGCCCGGCCACGCAATCG
>Ga0182015_10002118_pt1 | contig 24682 bp, 19 predicted proteins | sample 712P3MmetaG_FD_120478 | JGI IMG/M metagenome (GOLD analysis project Ga0182015, IMG submission 120478) | Permafrost microbial communities from Stordalen Mire, Sweden - 712P3M metaG | ecosystem: Environmental > Terrestrial > Soil > Wetlands > Permafrost | place: Sweden: Stordalen | collected...
ATTCTCGCACTTCTAGGCCGCAGTAAAACGACCACGGATCTCGGACTCACCAGGTATTTCGCCGACTTTAGAGGCCGACCGTGCGCGGAGAAATCGTCGGGACTTGGCAGTGCTGTGTCCACAATTCTTCTCCACTCCTGCGCCGTTCCTTCTTGGATCTCGAACTCCAGATCTTGCCAGTAAGCATTGAGCATCACGTAAATATCGTCATCACTTTGAGAAAAACCGTGGAGACAGAATGCCAAGCTACGCGAATCGTGAGACAGATCGACGCTGGCGCCGACACCGTACCATGCCACATCCTCCCTCCAGAATCTGCTTCGACTCAGGGCGGGATGGCTCTTGCGGAACGCAATCATGCTCTTGAAGAATCGAAAGATCTCCGCATTCGCCTGGAGCTGCTTCCAATCCAGCCAGCCAGTCTCGTTGTCCTGGTTGTAAGGATTGTTGTTACCGAATTGCGTGTTTAGAAATTCATCCCCAGCTCGGAACATCGGGGTTCCATTCGACAGAAACAGCAGGGAACAGAAATTCTTGACCTGCTTCCGGCGCAAAGCCAGCACCTCCGGTGGAACCGCTTCGTCCCCTTCATGCCCGCAGTTCCAACTGAAGTTGTCATCCATGCCGTCCTGATTCTCATGACCATTCGCCCAGTTGCGCTTCTGATCATAGGAGACGAGATCGTAGAGGGTGAACCCGTCGTGCGAAGTTATATAGTTCACGCTCTGGTAGGCGTGATAAGCATCGGCGCGAGTGTCCGGAAAGAGGTCGTCGCTGCCATAGAGGCGCCGCATCAAGTCAGGAACCATTCCCGCGTCGCTTTTTACGAAACGGCGGATATCGTCCCGAAACCGCCCGTTCCACTGGAGCCAGGTGATGCCCGGGAACCCGCTACCAAGCTGATAGGCGCCTGTGTCCCACGGTTCCGCGATCAGGCGCAACTGGCCCAACTCTGGATCGGCGGCAATTTCACTGAAGATAGGAGCGTGTCCCCAGTTGAGTGACCCATCCGCGTTACGGCTAAACACCGACGCCAGATCAAAGCGAAATCCGTCGATGTGCATTTCTTGTTTCCAATACCGCAAGCTGTCCATCACCATCTTGCGAACGTGCCCTTGACTGAAATTCAAGGTATTGCCGGTGCCGGAGTAATTAGCGTACGGGTTGGCCGGGTCCGCGGAAAGCATGTAATAGCCCGGGGCATCGATGCCTTTGTAGCTATAAATTGGTCCCCGATGATCGCCCTCGCACGTGTGGTTGTAAACGACGTCGAGCACTACGCCGATGTCAGCTTGGTGAAAAGCCTTCACCATATTTCGAAATTCGAGGTGCTGCTCATCGTGCCCGCAGGTGCCGGCGTACTGCGCATGAGGCGCGAAGAAATTCAGAGGCATGTAACCCCAGTAGTCGCCCTCCTGGGGATCGCGCTGAAAAATCGGCATCAGCTCGACAATCGTTATCCCCAGGTCCTTCAGATACGGGATCTTTTCGACCAGTCCGGCATAGGTGCCAGAGCGAGATGGGTCCACACCGGAGCTAGGGTGTTTGGTGAAGCCCTTGACGTGAAGTTCATAAATGATCGCATCAGATTCGTGATGGAGTAAGCGTTCTACTCCCCAGTCAAACGCCGAGCGGCAACCACTAAGCGCTCCCAAAGGCGCGCGGCCCGCGTTTGGTCCTTCGCGCGCTGCCGATTCGCGATCAAAATCGGTCGGGAAGAAAATGCATTTCGCGTACGGATCGAGCAGCACCTTCTGCGGGTCAAAGCTATGAAGGTGAGGTGCGGTTTGTCCCGACACCGAATAAGCGTAATAACGAGCCTCACCGATTTCTGCGATCGGAATGCGGCAGTGCCATATCCGGCCCGACTTGTTGCGCAGAAACTCGAAGCGGAACGTCAGAAGCGGGTTCACCACATCTGATGAAGCGTAGAGCAGTAGAGTGACACCCTCCGCGTGTTCAGCGTGTAGGGCAAAGTTGAATGCCTGCTCCTCTTCAATCCACGTCACACCAAGCGGCAATGGACTGCCTTCAGCCTGAGCCCACGTCGGGCGCTTTGACTCGGTTAGATGTGCGGTTCCGTCAAGCAGCACTCAAATCTCCTGCCGCCGCGCGATCGGCAACGATGATCGCTTGCTCCCTGGAAATCCGGCCGGATGGTATGGTCACGTCGCCTTTGTCCAAGCGATCCAGCATCGCAGTTTTCTCTCTGCCGGTCACCAGCCATAGAATGCGCCGAGCGCGATTGATCACCGGGTACGTTAACGTCATTCGCCGTCGCTCCTGGTAAATTCCGGTCAAAGCGACATCTGCGTCAGTGACGCCTAATACCGGGTCTCCAGGTATTAAGGACGCAGTATGTCCATCCGGCCCGAGGCCCAAGTGGACCAGGTCGAGGCGCGGCGGCGAACCAGCGATTTCGCTGAGGGTGGAAGCGTACTGTCTAGCCGCTGTTTCCAGGTCGGGCGATTCCACGGGCATGGCATGAATCTGTTCCGGTCGGATCGGCGTATGATCGAGCAAACTTTCTCGCAGATGCGTCAGATTTCTATCCGCGTCTCCCTCCGGCGCCACGCGTTCGTCCACTTGCACTACATGTACTTTTCCCCACGGCAGTTCCTCACTGGCAAGCGCGCGCATCATGATCCAGGGCGTCCGGCCGCCGCTGACGGCCATCACAAAACGACCGCGCGCCTCGACTGCCTCGCGAGCTTCTTCTGCAATGATTCTCGCCGCGGCTTTGGCGGCGGACTCGTCATCCGCAAAGACTTCTATCTTCATTGAAAACTTCTCACGTCGCTTTGCCGCTGGCTACTGGCTGGTCATGCCCAACGATCGGGTTTTGCCAGCCGCCAGCCGGCGTCACTCGCTCAACCTCATTCGGACCCCAACTGTTCGGCTCGTAAGCGTAGACCGGTGTGGATTCCTTCAGCAAGGGATCGACGATACGCCACGCTTCTTCTACGTAGTCCTCCCGCGCAAACAGAGTTGTGTCTCCGGCCATGGCATCTCCCAGCACTCGTTCGTAGGCATCCATTTCCTCGGCGCTGGGTTGGTGGCTCGCAATCATCTCCGCCGGAACGCCGGTCACTCCTTCGTCTGGAGCCAGGACCGTCATTCCCATGGCGATTGCCACTTCCGGGCTGATCCGGAACCGCAAATAGTTTGAAGTGAGAACATCCGCGGGTATCACGGTTGGAGGCTTCCGCAGCCGGCAGACAATTTCTGTCGACGTGACGGGCAGAGACTTGCCGGCCCGAATGTAGAAGGGAACTCCTTGCCATCGCCAGGAATTGATCTCCAGCCTAAGGGCCGCGAAGGTCTCCACTTTCGAGTCCGGAGCAACTCCTTTCTCCGCAAGATAGCCGCGAAACTGCCCTCGCACAAGGTTTTTTTCCTCCAGCGGTGGGATTGCCTTCAGCACCTTGACTTTTTCATCACGCATGGATTCACTATCCATTCTGACAGGAGCCTCCATGGCCAGATTGCACAGGACCTGGAACAAGTGGTTCTGGATAACGTCGCGGATGGTGCCGGTTTGATCGTAGAACGCGCCCCGGCCCTGGACACCGAAATCTTCGGCCATGGTTATCTGCACGCTCTCGACATAATTGCGATTCCAGAACGCCTCCATGAAGGCGTTTGCGAAGCGGAAAACCACCATGTTGTGGACCGGCCGTTTACCCAGGTAATGGTCGATCCGGAAAATCTCGGTTTCATCGAAATGCTTGAGAAGAACTTTATTCAGGTGTTGCGCGGATGCCAGATTATGACCGAAAGGCTTCTCGATAATGATCCGGGCGCCCGTCACGCAGCAGCCCACTAATTGTTGGAGCACCTCCTCGAACATGGTGGGCGGGATCGCCAGGTAGTGAGCCGGGCACGGCGCTCCCTCGAGTTCCGGCCGCTCAAGCTCAGAAATGATGCGCTGCGCGAGGACCTTGCCTAGCTCGACGCCCCATTGATCGAAGGAATCGATGTTCCAGATTGCGCCCTGCGTGAATACAGAGTGCTCGTAGAGCGCTACCAGTTTTCCAAGGGTCTCGGGCGTCAGCCGCCTGGCCAGAATCGTGTTTGATGGACGATTACCCTCAAACACCCGGTGCGGCACAAGCCATTTTGGTGTGCCTTCAGCCTCCACTTCCTCCGGGGTTTTACCGAATGCCAATGCCTCGGCTTGCGCGCACACGTTGGCGATCAAAATGTCGTGATGCCGGCCGACGGGATTCAGCGGCTCGCCAAACGCGATGAAGTCGCAAGGGATCAGCCGGGTGCCCTGATGAATTAATTGATAGAAGGAGTGTTGGCCGTTGGTCCCAGGTTCGCCCCAGTAAACCGGAGTTCGTAGTGTTGGCCTCCACCATGAACCTGTCTTCATCCAAGCCTTGTCGGACTGGTGGTCTGGGTTCAGCCAGTTGTTGACAAAGATCAATTCCGCATAGGTCTCCGCTTCGTTCCCCAAGCGGTATTTTGCATCGGCGCCCGGGGCTTCAAAGGCAACCTGCTGACCGCCCACGCTGTTTAGACCGTAGCCCGAGCGAAAATAGCCGTGGAACTCAAACTGGCTCGCCTGCTGCTGAAGTTTCGCGATCTCCTGGTCTGCCTCTTGCAGCAGGTCATACTCAGGCTCTTGGTCCAGTTGGCCTTGATACTTCCCCCCAACCTGATCTGAATTTCCGAGAATCGCCTTCTTAGCCGCTTGTTCAGCGGCCAGCTCGGCTGCTGAGATCGTTCCCTCTTTTGCTTTTTCGCTGGACTCTTTCTCTTTTTGGATTTGTTGTTCCAGGTCAGCGATGCGCTGCTCAAGGTCGCGGGTGGTCTGCTCGTACTGCTGTTTCAGTTGCTGAAGTTGCTGTTCGAGATCGGTAGTTTGCTGAGCCGAAGCCGACCAACATGCGGCGAGAGCCAACCCGATAATCCAAGTGGAACACCTCAGCACTATGTTTGAAGGTTGAGCATTCACGCTTCCACTTGAGCCGGCGCGACTCCAGAGACTGGTGCCCGTTTGAGCAGCGGCACTTAGCGCCTTTCCCTCAAAACGACTTGTCTTAGACCTTCACGTTCAGCCACATGGCACTGACGAACCTTCAGCAAATGCCGAGTGCTGATTTCGGCAAAGAAAATGTCTCAGGCGGTTAGAATCGGGTAGTGGTTGGCGCAATGGCCGGAACCAATTTCACTGGCTGACCGGTTTGCGCGGAACAAAGGAGGGCTTCAATAATACGCACATCCGCTAAACCGTCTTGGCCGGAGGCCCGCGGATGATCCTGCCCGTTGAGCACGCACTCTGAAAACTCGGTGAGTTCTTGCGCAAACTGATCCTGCTTGGGAAAGACGCGCTCCTTCACTTGGCCGTCAGTGATGAGGTAATGCGTGCCGGGCCGGGCACGTTCGTAGCCTGGATCAACTCGCAAAACTGCTTTCGTCCCCACAACCTCATAAACCGATTCGCGCGCTGCCCCAAAACTGCAGGTGAATGCCGCTACTCGCCCCTGAGAGAAACGGAGTATCGCGCTGGTACTCTCTTCCACCTCCGCGAATCTCCGATCGTCCAGGCTCGCGTTGAAGGCGAAAACCTCGCTCGGTTCCTCGCCGAATAAGTGACGAGCGGCGCTGATGCAATAGATCCCAATATCGTAGAGCGGTCCACCACCCAGCACTTTGTTCAAGCGGACGTTTCCCTCTTGGACCTGAAAAGTGAGCACCGAACTGAAGATCCGGGGAATGCCGAGGTGGCCGGATGCCACCATCCTGATGGCCTCCTGGTGTGAGCTTTCAAAGTGCAGACGATTCGCAATCATTAGCCTGACCTGGTGCTGGCGCGCTTCGAGTATCATGCGTTGGCAGTCCGCCTCGGTGACAGCCATAGGCTTTTCGCATAGCACGTGAATTCCTGCTCGCGCCGCGGCCACGGAGTACTCGCAATGCATACTATTGGGCAGCGCAATGTAAACCGCATCCACTTCTCCGCTGCGAAGACATTCCTCATACTGCTCGTACGAGAATGTCCGAGGGACAGCATACGTCCTGCTCAGCTCCCCCAGTTTGGCGGGGTCGCCAGAGACCAGGGCTCGCAGTTCGGAGTTTTCCGCTGCGTTGGCGAAGGCCGGGAGAAGCGTCGCCCGAGCAAAATGGCCAAGTCCGACCACCGCATAACGGACTCGCATTTATGAAACCGCTTCAATCATCTTGCTGATGGGCGCAATTCCGGAAACGGCCGAGCGCCCTGAGCTTTCCGTCAGAGTCCGTATAGATTCGAAGGCGGCGGGGGAAATCATGTCCTCGGTGGAGCGCCAACTCCAGTTCCCATCCGGCCGGCCAGGCACGTTCATCCGAGTTCCCTTGCCCAAGTTTAGTAGATCCTGTAACGGAGCAATCGCCAGCGCGGCCACTGACGACCAACCGAGGCCCATCAATGCCGCAGCAGCTTCAGCACTCTCCCCAGGAGGCGCGCGCTTCAGATAGCTCCAAAGATTGTTCCGCTGATCAGTGGGCAATTCTTCATACCATTCGCGAGTTGGGGCGTTGTCGTGAGTACCCGTGTACACGACGGTGTTTGGAACGAAGTTGTGCGGAAGGTAGGGATTGTCCGCATGCCCATCGAAGGCGAACTGCAGGACACGTGTACCGGGCACTTGGAACTGATCCCGCAGGTATCGTACGTCGGGCGTAATCAGCCCTAGATCCTCAGCGATGAAAGGCAGACGGCCGAGCTCCGTTCGCACTGCTTGGAAAAGGTCGGCGCCCGGGCCCGGCGCCCATTGCCCAGACTGGGCCGTTTGCGCCCCTGCTGCAACGTGCCATGCGGCCGCAAACCCACGAAAGTGATCTAAGCGAATCAGGTCGACGTGACACAGGAGGGCGCGCAAGCGATCTATACACCATCGATAACCAGTGGAGCGAAGAGCATCCCAGTTGTAGACGGGGTTACCCCACAACTGGCCCTGCGCGCTGAAATAGTCGGGAGGAACTCCGGCGACGAAGCGCGGCCGGCGCTGTTCGTCCAGCAGGAATAACTCAGGATTCGCCCAGACGTCACTGGAGTCGGGCGAAACAAAAAACGGCAGGTCACCGATCAAGCCTATGCCCTTGGCACGGGCGTGCTTCTTCAGTTGGTCGGCTTGGCGGAATACTAGGAATTGCGCAAAGCGAACCGGATCGATTTCGCTTGCCAACTCTCGCCGCGCGTCATTCAGAGCGTTCGGGCGGCGCTGAACTAGCTCTCCCGGCCATTCCAGGTAATACGCGCCTTTAAACTTGGCCTTCAGCGATCGGAACAAAGCGTAGTCTTCCAACCAATGGGCCTGCTTGGCACAAAACTCGTCGTATCCAGGCTGAAGGTCTTTGCGCTCGCCGGCTCTAAAGTAGGTCCATGCCTTTTCGATAAGCCCGTGTTTGAACGGGATAACCGAGTCGTATTCAACCACAGTGGAAGAAAAGTGAGAATCACAATCGCTCGTGCGTAGCAGCCCATCCGAGATGAGACCTTCGGGACTGATCAGCAGTCCGTTGCCCGCAAACGACGATAGCGATTGATATGGCGAGTTGCCATAACCGGTGGGGCCGAGCGGTAGCGCCTGCCACCATCCTTGGCCGGCGTCATGAAGTCGATCGATCCACGAGAAGGCCGATGGTCCCAGATCACCGATACCGTACGGTGACGGCAGAGAGGTGACATGCAAGAGTACGCCAGAAGCCCGGTAGCTGGTGGGAAACACACTCGCTCCGGCCTCAGGTAGCCAGGGCATTGCTCACCATCTCTTTGGCTTCTTTCACGATCGCATGCAGATGAGCTTGGTTCTTAAAGCTCTCGGCATAGATCTTATAGATGTTCTCCGTGCCTGACGGCCGGGCTGCAAACCAGCCGCTTTCAGCCACTACTTTCAGGCCGCCGATGGGAGCGTGATTGCCTGGAGCTTTGGTCAGTTTAGCAGTGATCGGCTCGCCCGCCAGGTTCGACTCTTTTACCGCATCCGGCGAGAGCTTCTGCAGTTTCGCTTTCTGCTCGGGAGTAGCGGGTGCGTCGATACGCGTGTAATACGAAGTGCCGAACTCCGCTGTCAGTTCGCGGTAGTGCTCCCCGGGATCGTTGCCTGAGAGGGCGGTAATCTCAGCCGCCAGCAGGTCCATGATTAGACCGTCCTTGTCAGTGGTCCATACCGTACCGTCGAGGCGAAGAAAGCTCGCTCCGGCACTCTCTTCTCCACCGAAACAGCACGAACCGTCGAAGAAGCCAGGCACGAACCACTTGAAGCCCACCGGCACTTCGAGCAGTTCGCGGCCAAGCCTTTTGACAACGCGATCGATCATGCTGCTGCTCACCAGCGTCTTTCCAACCGCAGCGTCCTTGCGCCATTGTGGGCGATGGGTAAGCAAGTATCGAATGGCCACCGCGAGGTAGTGGTTCGGGTTCATCAATCCTTCAACCGGAGTCACTATCCCGTGCCGGTCCGCATCCGCATCGTTTGCGAACGACACTTGGTAGTGTTCTTTCAGGGCCACGAGCCTTGCCATGGCATAGGGACTGGAACAATCCGTGCGGATCTTACCGTCGTGATCGACTGTCATGAACGAAAACGTCGGGTCGATGATCGGATTGACGATGGCGATGTCCAGTCCGTAAATGGAGTTGATCGGGTCCCAATAAGGCAGCGCGGCTCCGCCCATTGGGTCCACGCCAAGTTTGAGTTTGGCGGCGCGAATCGCGTCCATATCGACGACGTTTTTCAGATCGCGAACGTACGGTAGCAGGAAATCTTCCTGGTGCGTGGACGCGGCGTGGATAGCGGTGTTGAACGGGACTCGCTTCACCCCGGCATTGCCTGCGAGCAACAATTCGTTCGCACGATCTTGGACCCAGCGGGTCACGTCGGTATCGGCGGGGCCTCCGTTGGTCGGGTCGTACTTAAACCCTCCATCCTCCGGCGGGTTGTGCGATGGCGTGATGACGATGCCGTCAGCCAGGTGTTCCTTGCGGCCGCGGTTGTAAACGAGAATGGTTCGCGAGATGACGGGGGTGGGAGTTAAACCGTCGCCCTGCTGGATGACGGTTTCCACGTTGTTCGCCGCCAGCACCTCGAGTGCGGTGCGCTGGGCGGGCCCGGAAACCGCGTGGGTGTCTTTGCCCATGTAGAGCGGTCCGTCAGTTCCCTGCTTTCGCCGGTAGTCGCAGATCGCTTGAGTAATTGCCAGGATATGCGCCTCGGTGAACGTGCCGCGCAAGGGTGACCCGCGATGCCCGCTAGTGCCGAAGCTGACGAGCTGGTTGGGATCATGTACGTCGGGATGACGCTCAAAATAATCCCTCTCCAAGCGAGCCACGTCCAACAGCATCTCCTTCGGAGCCGGTTTGCCTGCGAGGGGCGAAATCGTGTCGTCAGGATTGCCTGCCAATGACTGCGTCGCTAAAGTACTGGACATGGGTCCGCCTTCCAGATTTCAGCGGCATATTCGGCAATGGTGCGGTCGCTCGAAAACTTGCCGGAGCTCGCTATGTTCAGGATTGCTTTGTGAGCCCATGCGTCAGGATCGGCATACAGGGCTTCGAGCCGTTCGTGCGCCTCGAGGAAGGACGTCAAGTCCGCCAGGTGCATGTAGTGATCGCCGTTTGTCAGCAACGTATCGCGCAGCGGTGCGAAAACACCTGGTTCGTTGCGGCTGAAGTAATCAGAGAAGATAAGGTCCAAGGCCTTTCTCGTCTCCGGCTCGTGCTCATAGTGCCAGTAGGGACTGTACCAAGCGCGGCTGTTCTCGACCTGTTCCACGGTGAGACCGAACATGAAAATATTCTCCTCCCCGGCCTCCTCCGCCATTTCAATGGTCGCACCGTCGCGTGTTCCCACTGTCAAGGCTCCGTTCATCATGAACTTCATATTGCTCGTTCCACTGGCTTCGTAGCCGGCGGTCGAAATCTGGTTCGAGACATCGCTGGCAGGGATCAGCCGTTCAGCGAGCGAAACATTGTACTCGGGCAGAAAAACTACCTTGAGCCGGCCGCGCAGGGCGGGATCACCGTCAATTGTTCCTGCAAGATTGTTGATGAACTTGATGATTACCTTCGCCAGGTGGTAAGCGGGCGCCGCTTTACCGGCGAAGAAGAACGTACGCGGTATCATTTCTGTGTCGGGATTCTCTCGCAGCCGGTTATAGATTACGACGATCCGCAGTGCGTTCAGCAGTTGCCTTTTGTATTCGTGGATCCGCTTAATCTGGCAGTCGAAGATCGTGTTCGGGTCAACGCTCTGCCCCGACGTCGACTTCAGCCAATCGGCAAACTGCGTTTTGGCCTTGAGTTTGGACGTGCGGAAAGCATCACGAAAGCCGTGATCGCCTGCAAACGATCTCAGTTTGCTGAGCTGGCTCAGGTCGGTAATCCACCCTTCGCCGATAGCTTCCGTGATGGCCCGGGCCACACCGGGATTCGCTTCCAGCAGCCAGCGCCGCGGTGTTACGCCGTTCGTCTTGTTGTTGAAGCGCTCGGGAAACATTTCGGCGAGGTCTTTGACCGTCGTCGTGCGCAACAGCTTGGAGTGGACGGCGGCCACTCCGTTCGTGCTGTGCGAGCCGACAATCGCAAGGTTGGCCATGCGGATCTTGCGCTGGCCGCCCTCTTCGACCAAGCTCACACGCGCCACGCGTCCGTCGTCGCCGGGGAAACGGACACGAACTTCGTCCAGGAGCCTCCGGTTGATCTCGTATATTATCTCGAGATGCCGCGGAAGAAGCGCCTGAAACCATTCAACCGGCCATTTCTCGAGCGCTTCAGGCAGCAAGGTGTGATTGGTATATGCCAGTGATCTCTTCGTGAGGTACCAGGCTTGGTCCCACCCCAAGTGCGCATCATCCAGCAAGATTCGCATCAGTTCAGCGACCGACATGGAGGGGTGTGTGTCATTGAGTTGGATCGCGACCTTCTCGGGTAGCTTGTCCCAATCTACGTTGTGACGCTGAAAGCGGCGTATCAGGTCGGCGAGTGAACACGCGACCAGGAAATACTCCTGTAAAAAGCGCAGGCCTTGCCCGGCGGTGGTGGAGTCGTCGGGATACAACACGCGGGTAAGCGATTCCGCTTCGAGAGTCTCACCCAAGGCACCGACGAAGTCGCCCGTGCCGAATTCCTGAAAGTCGAAATAGTCCGGCGCGGCGGCGGCCCAGAGTCGAAGAGTGTTGATCGTCTTTCCCCCGTAGCCGACCACGGGACGATCGAAAGGAACGCCGATCAGACTGGATGGCCGGTCCGGGATGACGTCAAAACCACCCCCTCGCAGCTTAAATGAGACGTTCAGTTTCACTTCCACCTTCTCGTGCTGCCGTGCGATTTCCCATGGATCTGCATCGCGAAGCCAATTATCAGCGCTCTCCCGTTGCCAGCCATTCACGATGGACTGCTTGAACATGCCGTACTCATAGCGCAGGCCGTAGCCGGTGGCGGGAAGCTGCATGGTGGCCATGGAGTCCAGAAAGCACGCCGCCAGGCGGCCCAAGCCTCCGTTGCCTAAGCCCGCATCCGGTTCCTGCTCGATCAGTTCCAGCCAATCGACGCCTTTCACTTGGACGACCTGCTGCACGACGGGGTTGAGCAAAAGGTTGCTGACGTTGTTTGCGAGCGAACGTCCGATGAGAAACTCCAGCGACAAGTAGTAAATGCGCTTGGCATTCTCGCGCTCATACGTGTTCTTGGTGGACACCCAGCGGTGCGCCAGGATATCGCGCACGGAGCTGGAGAAGGCCTCGAAACGCTCGCGCGCACTCGCCACTTTCGGGTCGATCGCTCTATCAAAAACCAAATGCCGTTCGTACAGCGCGTCTTCCGTTCCGACGAACGGAATCGGGCCGAACCCGTATTGTTGAAGAAGCTCCGACGCGTTGGCCGAGCTTGTCGCCGACCCTGCATCAATGACACTTTTGGGGCTCATGAGTATCCTTATCGTTTGAAATCGCTATGCGGCCAAGTGGTGATCGTCATTCCATAACCGGATCACAGGCTGGGAAACCGTGTGCTCATAACTCAGCGCGCTCAGGCTCGCCGTGCTCAGCAGCAGATACTTTGCCACGCAGCCTGGACTGAGAGCCAGCCAGCGGTCGGCCAGAACCCGGATGAAGTGTCCGCTGGAAAAAAGGAGTACGTCGCCAGCGACTGCGCGGGCACGGTGCACCACGCGGTCCGCCCGTTCGCCTATCTGTGCTGGCGATTCGCCTCCCGGGCAGCCGTCTCGGAACAGTTGCCAGTCTGGGCGTTTTCGCAGAATCTCGGACAAGAGCAGCCCCTCGTATTCCCCGTAGTTCCATTCCACAAGGTCGGGATCGGTTTCCGCCCCGGCGCCGAACCCGGCCAGTTCGCAAGTTCGCGCTGCACGCTGCAACGGGCTGGTAAATACTTTTGCGAACTTCAGGCCTTTCAGCCTTTCCCCGAGCCGCCGGGCGTGGTTTTCACCCTCCGCGGTTAGGGACAAGTCGGTAAGGCCCGTGTGCTGGCCCGAGACCGTCCATGCGGTATCACCGTGTCGTGCTAGGTAAACAATCGGAAGTATATTGCTCATGCTTGCTCGCCCTCTGAGCATTCACAGTACCAACTTGCCGAGTGCGACGAGAAGTCCGCGCGCTGACCCAGGGTCGACAATTTGTGACGACAACTCGACATTGGACAAGGAAACCGGTTGGACGCTTACTTCTGTTCGCGAACCGCAAGCGTGGGCGCCGGCAAATCCGACTTTTTGAGAGCCTCGGCCACATTGCGTGCCAGGTTATGGGTAGCTCGCAGATTGCCACCGAAAAAGCGGACATTACCGTCGACGACGCGTTCAACAACCACCTGACCTTGCCGCGTACAGAGCTGGCTTCGGACATTAACTTTGTGGCTCCGCCCACCGTGGTAACGGCACGCCGAGTCTCGCTACCCGGCGTATACTTCTGCACAGTTGTTTTCAACAACAGTACTTCGGGTCCGCTGGCGTTGCGATCGCCGCCGCGAAAAACTTGTTTGAACTGCTTCGTCTTGGCTAGCTCAACTAACAGGTTCTCGTAAATCGCAACTCGGAAGGCGGGTTCGATGTTCACGTCCCCCGGGTCGACCTTGTCCACCTGCACGCTCAAAGCTTGAGCGGCCAGCCGAGGCGGCAAGGCTGCGCTTTCATTCTTGGCCTCCGGAGCGTTCGGCTTCGTGGGTTGATTTTCTAGATTGGTCACATGTGCACCTTCAGCCACCAATTCGTCTTTGAGAACCTGTCCTTGGCCCTTGTTGAGCTGGAATACCGCGCCGTGAAATCCCCCGTTGGGATCGAGATACTCCACGGTGAGTGTGTCGTACTTCTTGTGCGAGAACAGGCCGATCACTCGCCCGCCACCGTACGGCGCCGCGGCCCTGCCCACTGCCATCGCAGTACCGCCCATCTGCTTGTCTTGCACTCCGAGAGAGAGGTCTTGGATGGAGTCAACGCTTACTTGAGCGACGGAGCCGTCGCTTTTCTGAAATCGCAAAGTATGCTCTTGAATTGAGAGCTCTCCGTTGGCGTTGTTCGAGACACTTTCGAAACCCAAAACGTGCGTGACGCGCATCGCGGAGCCTGAAGCCGAACCTGCTCCGCCGTGATCCTGGGCCATCAAAGCCGTGCTGCAGCAAATCAGCAGCAGAAGGCACGCCAGCGCGCGGCTACTCTGTTCGAACGGAGTAATTTTCTCGATCATGTTTCCTCTTCTACCCGGACCGACCCAGGGTTTCCACACACGTTCTGAGCAGTCTGGGTGCCATTACGAGAGGCTGAGGAGGGAACCCGATGCCGAGAGCTGTCACATGGAAACCCGGAAAAACCTTTTACCGCAGTGGGCGGAGCTTGATTTCCACAGGTTGGATTCTCCGTTAAGAGAGAGTGAACCCTAGCCGCGGCAGGCATTGCTGAATTCCCCGTCTAGCGACGAGAACTCCGCAAATGACGAAAGCCTGGGAAACGAAATCTCGCGAGCGAGACCGTCAAGGCATAGAAACAAAAGCGATAAGCAGGGATAACGGGTTGGACGCGTGTGTGCCCTATGAAAGCCGCAGCAAGAAAAGGGGCTGAACTTTCATGAGCAATGCGATGATCGCGAACGAGAGACTCCATCACGAAGGTGCGGTGGCGGAGAAGTTTCTACAGGCCCCGAGCGAAGACTCGTTCGCTGACCTGTTTAAGATCTTTTCGCCGCAACTCGCGGCATTCTTCCGGACGCGCGGTTGCGCGTTGGCTCTGGCCGAAGACCTGGCGCAGGAAGTGATGCTTACCGTTCACTGTAAGGCCGCGCAGATTCGCGACCGCAAGCTATTTCGCGCTTGGCTGTTCAAGATCGCTCGTAACGCTCTCTGCCGGCACTACGGTAAGCAGGCGCGGGAAGTGGAAACTGTGAACGTGGCCGACGTCGCTGAGCGTTTGGTCGCCACGACCAAACCCGCGGGCACCCCTGCGTTCGAGTTCCTGCATTGGATGGCCTTCTTAGATTCGCACGAGCGCGAAGCCATGAAACTGCGCTTCATCGAGCAGTGGGAATACCATGAGATTGCCGCCGCCCACTCCATCCCAATCGGGACAGTACAGTGGAGAGTGTTCAACGCAAAGAAGAAGCTGGCGCCGTATTTGACAACGATTATGCGCACGGCTGCCTGATGGCGGCCACGGGCCAGATCAACACGTGGCTCCCGTGGGCGGCTGGTCCGCTTGAAAACGGGGGTGGGGGGCGTAAAAGGCCGGGTTCTGAAGCATCAGCTTTCGTGCGTGGCGCTCGATTTGTTCTTTTGAAAAAACGAAGCCGCCGTGCTCCGGAAAAGAATCGGCGGCGTCCCAGGGAAGTCCTTTGCGCTGATGGCGTATGAAGAGTTCGGCGGCTTCGGTGAGCTGGCGGCGCTGCAGGCGGCGACGCTCTTCCTGGATATCGCGGAGCTGCTCGATCGCTTTTTGAAACTGGCGGGAGAGGCGCGAGCCGTGCAGACCAAGCGTGGCCAACTGCGGGATTAGGGTTTGGGGGCTGGGGTCTTGGGAGAGCAGTTCGGCTTCGAGGAATGGGATGCGATTGAGGCGCCAGGCGGTGTTGGCGACTTCGTGGACCAGTTGAGTCTCGGTGGGGGTGGCGGGCTGGTACTCGTCGAGAAATTGCTGGATGTGGCGCTGGTAGGCTTCGGGGTCCTCGGTGGGCAAGACAGCGGTTTGGGCAGTGAGGCCATGGCGCAACGCGTTGAGCGACGAACGCTGCTTGCCCGGTTCGGTGCGAGGGCCGGTGGAGAGCTTCGCATTCGCGCGGTTCGCGCGAGTGCGGGGCTCCGGGATTAGGGATTGGGGGGTTGGGGTTGGCGTCGCGCTCGCGCGGTTGGTGGCGGCGCGCTGGGCTAGCCAGTTTTCGATGGGACCCGTTGTTGTTGGTGTTGCTTGAGCTTGGGCTGCTGTTGCCATTTGTGCACCTCGGTTGCTTTTACAGAACTCGCGCAAAACGGAGTACGGCGGGGATCAGTTCCTGATCCGATTCGTTGTGCGCGCCGCACCCTTTGCGCTTCTGGGATAACACGGGCGGGGATGCGGCTGACAGACAGGCCGGCATTGTTTGTTGAAGGGGAAGCAGAAAGAGCGGGCGGGAGTTCGTGATTGTATGAGCGCCGTCGAGCTATAACTTGCCGAGTCGCGATCCGTAGTCGCCGGTTTGGCGACTATACGTCCGCGTGGATGGTAAACGCTACGCCGTTTGCACGATCTAAACCATGCCAGTGCCCTAGTCGATGGTATCGTAGAGTCCACTTTGCTCGAATTGTGAAACCTGTTCACGCAAGGCTGCACGTCTTACTGGCTCGCGAGTCCCCCGTGGGGCTGGTGATACGACACGGGACCGCCAAGAGCGTGTGCACTCTGCTGTGGAATAGGAAGACAGACAAGTTCACGCTTGGGCAATGGATGCGTGGCCGGATCGATACCGACTCCTGCGATCTCTCACCCAACGGGGACCATTTTCTCTACACAGCGGCCAAGTACGCGCTGTTCAGGCCATCGAGTACGTCGAGGCCGGGCAATCCGTCGCATGGACTGCCGTGTCGCGGTCTCCTTACTTGAAGGCGGTCGCTTACTACCCACAGCGCCGTGCGGGCGGATGGTTCCTGAACCAGAACGAATACTGTGTGCCAGGTGGTAACTCGGGCCCGGACGATCGCGAGAGCCCCGAGGTGAGCCGGGTTGTGGCGGACCTTCCAGTGCCTTCGCTTTATGGCGCGAGGCTCCTCCGCGGCGGTTGGGGGATGGAAGATTTGCGAGCAAAGTTTGCCCGCCGGATTGACTACGTCAAGCCAGCCAGGGCCGGGTGGGAACTACGCCATAGCCCGCAAGAAGGCTACCGTTTAAGTCAAGGCCGGATCGAACCGATACCAGCGGGTGGGAATGGGCCGACATTGACGGGGATCGGCTGGTGTGGGCAACGAAGGGATGCCTATGGGCTGGCCACCTGCGGCGTGACGGCATCCAACGCATCAAACTCGTGCATGACTTCAACGGCATGTCACTCGAGCGCTTAGCCGCTCCGTACGAAGGCGGCCGTCCTGTGACCCAAGAACCAGTGATCAAACCGACGTTGCCTGCCGCCACGGCTCCACCAATCTGGAGACGGCCGCGTGCGCCGCTCCGCCGGAAGCCGAATCGAATAAAGATCCGCCCAGACGCGGAAACCAATGACTGAGCAGACTGAGCAAGCTGCTCAGTGCGGGCTTGTGGGGAGCATGTCCGGTCATTCTCGGAGAGTCGGCTAGCCTTTTACGATGGCGAAGTCACATGGACGGGAAACGGCCGATGCTGATCGGTGCCAAACGAGTCGGTAGGTCACTTCGAACGCCGTGATGTGATTAGGCGGCGGAACGGCGAGGTTGGGGGCGGCTCAACTGACAGGGTTGGCTTCCTTAGGTTAGAAGGGTTCGTCTGGCTGCCGTCGGTTGATGTGGCGCGGGTGGCTTCAACTAGAGCCCTGGCGTGCGCCCGACTGTTTGCTCGAGTTCGGCCCAGGCCAGCAAATATCCCAAGCTCGCCTGGAGATAATCCGCCTGAGCCTTATATGTGTCCGCGGTGGCTTGGCGACGATCGGAAACGAATGTCACGCCTTGGGTCAATTGGTTCTGGGCCAACCGCTCACTCTCCTGCCGCAGTTGAACCACCTGGTTTGCCACTTGGACTAGATTCTTAGTTCGCTCCACTTTGTTATAGCTTCGCTCGATCCCAACGGCGACCTCTTCCTTGAGCCGGCTCAGGTTCTCTTCGGCTTCCGCCAACTGCGCCTCGCGCTCGCGCACCACCGCACGGCGTTTGCCGAAATCGAACACGTCCCAATTTAGGTTGACGCCGAACGTACTGAAGTTTCGCACCACAAAAGGAACACCATCCTGATAACTTTGCCGCGCGTAGGCGGTAATGTCAGGAATATAGGCGGATTTGGCGGCTGTTACACCGGCCTGTGCCTTCTTGACAGCTTCTTCAGCGGCCAGTATTTCAGGGTTCTCCGACCATGCGGTGTGGACGTACTCCTCGCGGGGGCGCTGGTCAAAAGTCGATGGCACCGCTGGATCCAGTTCGAGTTGCGTGTCGAGCGGGAGCCCCAACGCATTGTTTAATTCCGTGGTCAGGTCGGATAGCTGCAGGTCCGCGGTCAGCACCGCTTGTTGACTTTCCAGCAGACCGGCGCGGCCCTGTATCGTCGCTACTCTGAGAGCGCTGCCATTGCGCACGTCATCTTCGCTCTCCCTTAAATTCTCGCCGGCATAGGAGCTCTGCTGTTCGGCTGCTTGTTTCTGAAGACGTGCGATCAGGATGCCAAAGTACAGCGTATGCACCTGGAGAGCAACTTCGTTCTCTGCTTTTTTTACGTCATCTCGGGATACCGCTGCCTCGGCGGCTGCGATCTGGTTGGCGGCATGGATCCGAATCAACTGTGTCAGCGGCTGCGCGATCATTGTGCCGCTGGAGAATATTGTCTTCTGGCCCTGTACAATACCAGCCGTCTGCGCCGGGATGAGGCTCGCTTGCCGTACACGAGTTTGACCGCTCGGTTCCCGGTATTGCCCTTCCGAAGCGGCTGATCATCTTTGGGAACCGCAACTTTGCGTGCGAGAACCGCTCGACTCTTGGTTGAGAGTCCGGTTGTCAGAATCAAGAGGACCGGTATGTTTTCTGGAGGTGTCCTTCACCGATGTGAAGGCTATGGCTCGACCAGTGGGATTTGCGAAGCCACCTGCAAGTCCACAATGAGACCCAGACGCCAATCCATTTGGAAGAACAATGCCGTTGATTTGCCGGACAGCACCTTGCGGAAGATAGGGAAGTATTTCAGCCGCAGTTCCATGATGGACTGTTCGACAGCCGCGCGCCCTTTGACGTACTGCTCAGCTTGCTCGCCGGTCAAAGTGACGTAGTTCTGAGCGTACTCTTTGATCAGCGAGTATTTCGAATCAGTGATAGTAGCCAGTTCTGCGGTGTACTGATCATAGATCGGCCAGAACTGTTGAGCTTCGCTGTCAGTGAGGCTCATGTTGGCGGCAATGATCTGCTTCTTTCCGGATCTAACGTCCTTTCTGAACAACTTAATGTCTTCATCGACTGCCGCCTGCGCGCGCGAGTCCTGGGCGAGCGCCGTGGTGCCCGTCATCATCAAGAGGCCCACTAGCAGGCCGGTCGCGATCAGGGTTTTCTGATTCATCCATCCTCCGTGGCCGCGAAGCAGCGGCTTTCGTAAAATAGGAGCCGAAGAACGACGATTTTGTTGGATGTCCGGGAGGCTCAGTCGAGCGAAGGCGCTGCTTCGCCCTTATTTGACAGATTTGTCAAGGTCTGGCGTCCATCTCGCACGAATTTCTTGCGCTTGGAGCGCAACGAGAGATATTCGCGTGCTTCCTTGGCCAGTCTGCGCCGCTCTGGAGAATTGAGAATCGCTTTGCGGACCACGCGCCAAACCACGCGCGGGCGGAAATAGTATTCGCCGTAGAAGCGTTCCACCGAGTCCACGAGTTCCGCCTCGTCGAGGCCAGGGTAGGTGATGTTCGGCAATTGATGGCCGGCGTCGTCCGCCATGGTCAGATTGATCAGCCCGTTCTGCGCTCCATAGTCGTAGAGTTCCGTGCCGGGAAGAGCATGCGCGATCGACACTTGGATAGTCTCGGTGTCAAGGCGCTTTGCAAAGTCAATCGTTTGTCGGATCGTCTCGCGCGTTTCGCCGGGCAAACCAATGATGAAGTCGCCGTGGATCGTCAGGCCCAGCTTTTTGCAGTTTTCAGTGAATCGCAGCGCCATCTCGATGGTGGCTCCTTTCTTGATGTTCTTCAAGATCTGCGGGGCCCCGGATTCATAACCGACAATCAGCAGCCGGCAACCGGATTCTTTCATCGCCTTGAGTGTTTCGTAATCCGTCGTCACGCGCGAGGTGCACGACCAAGTAAACTTGAGAGGCTTCAACTTCGCGCACAGTTCCAGGGTGCGGGCTTTCCGGTAATTGAAGGTATCGTCATCGAAAAAGATTTCCTTGCTCTCCGGAAAGGCGTCGAGTGCATAGCGAACCTCGGCTGCAACATCGTCGCTGGAACGCAGGCGCCAGCGATGTCCGGAATGCGTTTGGGGCCATAGACAGAAGGTGCACATGGCGGGGCACCCGCGCGATGTATACAAGGAGATATACGGATGATGCAGGAACGGAACGTTATAGCGGGTAATATCGAGATCGCGCTTGTAGGTCTTCGTTACCCAAGGTAACTCGTCAAGATTCTCGATGACCCCGTCCTCTGGATTATGTATGATGCTCCCATTCTTCCGGAAGCTCACTCCAGGTAGTTCTTCAAGTGGTGTGCCAGTAGCAAAGCGGACGATCTGGTAATCGAATTCGCGGCGCACAATCAGATCGACAGCAGGATTCTTGAGCGCCCTCTCAGGTTCAATGGTGACCGGCGGTCCGACGAATGCTACCTTCAGCTTCGGGTTGGTGTCCTTCATCATTTCGGCAATCTTCAGATCGACGCGGAAACCCAAACTCGACGTAAACAGCACAAGCAGCTCAAAATCTCTTGCCATGTCGACGGTCTGCAGAACCGATATCTTGTGCGGTGGAGCGTCCACGACTTTGCTGTCAGATAGCATTCCGGCCGGGTAACAAAGCCAGACTGGATACCAATAGGACTCGATTTCGCGGGTAGCGGGCCAGCGTGAGCTCGCGCCGCCGTCAAAGCCCTCGAACGAGGGTGGATTCAAGAATAGTGTTCGCATCAGATTCGGCCGGGCCTGACTCTGGCATGCTGATTCATTTGATCCGACTCCAGATGATCGGTCGCTTCATGCGACTTGATTAGCAGGTGGGTAGCCAAAGAAGCTGACGCTGAATTGATCAAAAAACACAAGCAATTGAACCCGAGAGGTCCAAAGGCGCTGTGACGAAATGGCAAGCACCGGCATGCATTTGCCGAAAGATCGTCACTACGCAAGACTCCGAGCCGTCTGCGGTCGACGCAAACTCAGCGGCTGGTAGCCGGGAGCGCCGGAACCCGGAATTCTGAAGTAACGGGAAATCCGCGATCGCGCCACGCCTGGAGGCCTCCGGCCAGCGGCCTAACGTGCTCGACACCCTTCTGTCGCAGAGCAAGCGCGACTCGCGCACTCGTAAATTCTCCCGGACAGGCACAATAGAGGACGACTTCCTGAGTGTGGGGTATCTCAATATCCTTGTATTGCTCAAGCCTGCGCGGGTTTATACGAACCGCACCGGGAATCGCCATCGGTTCGGTGGAATCATGCGAGCGGCCCTGCAGATCCACAATCAGAATATCTTCGGCTGCATTCAATTTGTCTCTGAGCTGTTCCGGAGAGATCCGTGCAAGTTTGAACTGACGCACGAAACGTTGCCAGCGGACCAGCCTGTGGACGATGTAATAACCGCATCCTGCTGCGGCAGCGAGCGCGACAAAGGCTCCCATTCGCGCGATATGAGCGGCAGCGGTCTCTAATTGATCGCTGAAGATGTAACCGAGCCCGGCGTATGTTATGCACCAGAACACCGCTCCGAGGGCGTCGAAAACCAGGAATTGCATCAAGCGAGTACCGCTCGCGCCGGCCAGGGGAGCTGCAACGGCATCCAGTCCCACGACAAACTTGGACACCAGAAGGGTCCTGACTCCACGTCTGGCAAAAGCACCGGTCGCCCTGTGGACGCAAGATTCTGGATCCCGGGAAAGACCGCAAAGGAAGTGTAATGTTCTCTCGCCCAACCGGCGACCGGTCTCGTACCATGCCAGATCGGCCAGCAGAAAGGTTATAACTGCCAGGGCGACGGCGCTAAGTAGGCTTAATCTTCCCGAGCGCGCCAGTGCCCCAGCCGCGACCAGCATCAAATTCGCTGGTATTGGCAAACACGCTTGCCGGCCCAGTACCGCGCCCATCAGCACCCAATAGCCATGCCGCGCCAGAAACTGGACCATCTCATTCATGGTCCAGCTCCAGCCAATGAACGTACAGAGTACCTTGCAGCGGCATCCCTATTCATGCGCCTCAAGGTCCCTATTCTTCTCCCTGAGAATCCACTCCCGAACATAGAGAGGGCAGTTCAAGAGCTCGATGCCGTTGGATTCGCAAGAGCCGAGGAACTGCACCGCGGCTCGGTTTACAAGTCTCACTTCTCCGAGGTCTAGCATAATCTTCTGAGTGGAACTCTCGATTTGAACCTGCAATTCTCGCAGGTGCTTCGATTGGATTCGACCGCTGAGCCGGAGAGAGGTAACTTGCCCATCCGAAAACTTATCGATTCTCAGCATTGTTAGTTGTCTCGGTCGCCCCGCTTCCGGGACACGACAGGGGCGAGTCATCATTCGGTTTGGCCTGCCATTGCCAATTTGGCTAGGGTGCCGCCTTCGTCGTTCGACCGTTGCGAGCGATGGCCTCATTAGCCATCGCTTTCATCCCTCATAGAGAAGATGCCAACGATCAGCGCATTGTTTGAGGTACGCGAGCGATGAGAGTGTCTGATGCAAGAAGATATCCATTACCAACAAGAGTATTCCCCCTAGGCTCCTCTTATGTGGAGACTCGTGGATTTCCCCTGGCGAAGAACAAAACCTGTATCGATGAATACAGACGTCGGCATACTATGCAATCAGCACGGTTCTGAGTGCCAAGTCTCGCTCTCAGGCCGAATTACGATTTGAGAACATCCGGGTCGCGACTGAGAACTTGGATCAGTTGACCGACCAGGTCAAACAGCGCCCGTGGGGCCTGGTGCGGATCCGCCAGCCGAAGGATCGGAAAGTGCCGCGAAAGGCGTACGCGGCCGTTTGCATCGCATCAACGTGTCTCTGTGCGTTCAATTGGCGGCGCTGGTTCACCAGAGCTACACAAATGCCTATAGATCCGATCACGAGTGTTCCTACCTGTCCGAGTTGTACCAGAATGTCGCTCACCATTTACCCGACCTAAGCGGTATCGAAACATCTGAGGAAAAGGCTGTTCGTAGAGAAAGGAGCGCTCGCACGACATTCCTGTTGGGATCAACCACATCGAATTAACGCCGGCAGGAGTCGAGACCCAACAAAACGAGTTCGGCGAAGCTCTTAACGAACGAATGCGAACTAAACGATACCTTCTCTTCTTGACAATCGCGACTGCCTTCTCCGCTGCAGCCGCGGACGACACGGTGGCCAGGCTCACAATGGCCGCGGCGGGACTCGATACTATGACGCAATCCGAGCACGGGATTCGGGCGGGACTGCTCACAGGCGCCGATTGCATCGCTGTGATTCCGGGATTCAAGAAGGGCGCCGCGGTGGTTGGTGTGGGCTACGGACGTGGATTCATGTCCTGCCGAAATGGCAGCAACTGGTCGGCGCCAGCCGCGATCACATTGGAAAGCGGTAGCCTGGGCGTTCAACTCGGGGGCGAGAGCATCGACATCGTAGTCTCGTCGCTCGACAAGGAACTGCGCTCGAAGCTACTTTCTGATCGGTTCACGATTGGGTCGGACGCCTCGGCCGCCTGGGGAAATGGCAAGACGGCGCATGAGGATCCGAACGCAAAGATTCTGTTTTTCGGTGATACCAAAGGAGCTTTCGCCGGCTTTGGTCTTGATGGTGCGACTCTGAAACCCGATGAATCCGCTAACAAAGCTCTCTACGGCAAGACGATAAGTACCGGTGAAATCGTGGAAGGAGCAAGCACGCCTTCGGCTGCGCAGCCGTTCATTGCGAAGCTTGCCCGCGACTCCAGCCGATGACGCGCCCCAGTTGGCCGATCCCATTTCTACCCTGGCGGGCGTCACGAAATGCTGAATGAGATCAATCGTGACGAAGTCCGGGCGAATCTCCTTGGTTGGATCTATGGAGTTCTTTCCGGGCTCGTCAGAAGAAATCGTGGGTTGATTCCGGCTCAGGCAACTTGCCAAGTGAGTGATACAGGGCCAGTTCGAGTACTCGGTAGGTGCGAAAGCCGTACGATTTTCTCATAGTGACTTTAGCCTTGTTGTTCAGGCCCTCTACGACTCCACTGGAAATCAGCTTCTGAGCCCGGAAGTAGTTGAGAATCAGCTCCCGATGCTGGCGCAGTGAGCGGGCGAAGTGTACTCCCAGAGTTACTGGAAGGCTTCCTTGAGAAGGTAGGCACGGACGGTCTTCAGGTTGTAGCGGAGGAGATCGCGCAGGCGGAAGCGCTGCTCCTTTCTTCGCGCTTGAGCAGGAGCCAGCGCGACTTCTTCAGTAGCGGTGTCCGGAATTCGCTCGCCATACGGCGCGATTCTCCGGCGCGGACTTCGTCGAGGGCCTTGTTCATTTTCGCGACGATATGGAAACGGTCGAGAATATGCAGGGCCTCAGAACATTTCTCACGGATGACTTTCAAGTAGGGTCCCCACATGTCTGAGCAGATGAACACGATCTTTGATGTGACTTCTTCGCCTATGGTGGTGAAGAACCCCTGAAAGGATTCGATCGTTCTCTCCTTGCCGACCCAAAGCAAACGGGTGACGCCGAGATCGATCTGATAAACGAGTGTCAGGAATTTGTGCCCTTTGGAGTACTGACTTTCATCGACGCCAATGGCGTCGATCTGGCCGAGCGTCCGGTGTTCCAGACCCCAGGTGACAACATGTTCAACCGCGTCGAAAACCTTGTCCCAGGAGGTACGAAAGGCCTCCGCCGTCTCTTTCCATGACAGTCGCCGCGCCCAAGGGGCTAGGAAGGGCATGTAGGCTTTGGTCAGTGTGCGTTTGCCGTCGCCCCAGGGAACTTCCTCGACAACCACAACGCCACAGCGGCGACAGTCGACGCGCCGCTGTGGTGTACAGCAGGAAGACCAGAAACCCCACAGGGGAATGAACTCAAAGCGCCGTTCGACGAGTTGGTCGTAACCGGGCGCCGGCAAATGGCAGCGCGAGCAAACTGCGGCCGAACCCTTGCGCGGCCGCACGGCCACTTCGATGCTCTTCTTGTCGGTGCCGAAGCGGGCGTGCTGGTAGACAAAACCCCGAAAACGATGGCAACGGTTTAGAATCGTGATCATTTGCGTGGCGCTGGAATTGAGTGGCGACGAACCTCTACCATAAACCGGCCGCGGCATAACGAATTGCTGGCTAAATCGTGAGTTTCGCCGTTGTCGTCGGGTTCTCAAATACGCTGTCGCTCCTGGTGTTTGGTGTGAATGAGCAGCGCTGGACGGAGTAGGCAAAGGCAGCAGGGCAA
>Ga0182015_10002120_pt1 | contig 24657 bp, 23 predicted proteins | sample 712P3MmetaG_FD_120478 | JGI IMG/M metagenome (GOLD analysis project Ga0182015, IMG submission 120478) | Permafrost microbial communities from Stordalen Mire, Sweden - 712P3M metaG | ecosystem: Environmental > Terrestrial > Soil > Wetlands > Permafrost | place: Sweden: Stordalen | collected...
AAAGGTCGGCGCCGACTATGCGTTCACGCCGGAGTTCAAGGCCGGGTTCGACGTGCTCATCGTCGGCAGCCAATATTATGTTGGCGACGATTCGAACCAGAACCCGCAATTGCCTCTGTATTGGGTGGCCAATCTCCACGCCTCCTATCAGATCACCAACAATGTGCAGGTATTCGGCCTCATCAACAATCTCTTCAATAATCACTACGCGACCTATGGCACGTTTTTTGACCAGACGACCGATGCGCAATTTGCCGGCAACCCAGTGAATTTTGTCAGCGATCCGCGCACGATCACTCCCGCCCAGCCGATCGCCTTCTACAGCGGCGTGAAGGTCACTTTTTAGTGGATGATCGCGAAAGGGCGCGGGCTCTCTGGATGGGGGATGGCCCTGCGCTTGGCCTTTCCTTCCCTTTTGCCGTGCGCTAATGCTTGGGGGCGCGCCGCAAGGGCTAGTCCGGCGGCAAGCATTTGGGGACCCCATGACGAAACAGCCCCGTTTCAGGATCGCCAGTCTCTTTGAGGGCAAGAGCGCGCTCGTGCTCACGCCTCTCGCGGCCGACGGGAGTACGCCCGGAAGCGCGGGCCCCGGGTTCCTTGGTTCGAAAGGATTGGGCCTCGAAATTGAAAATATCGCGATTCTCCCAGACGCCGAGGACTATGGACTTCACGAATTCTACCGCGCCCATTTCACGCCACCGGAGATTGCCTATTGTATCAAGCAGCCCACGGTAAAGGCGGCGTTTCAAGGTCTCCTCGCGGCCAAGCGCGCCATCATCAAATCCGGGGCGGCGCGCGATGCGCCGGATGCGCCTGGAAGCGTCGCAATTGGCTTCGATGGGGAAGGCAGGCCAACCTATCCCGGCTGCCTGTTATCGATCAGCGATACCGGGACGATAGCCGCGGCGGTCTGCCTCTGGCTTGGTGGGCTTGACTGGCCGGCGGCCCAGTCTGCGAGGGGAGCCGATGCTGCGCGGCCGCAAATGATGACATTTCCGCTAAAATCCAGGATTCTCGCGTTTCTGGTTATGCTGTCGCTGTTGCTTCTGTTTGCCTTGGGACTCTGGAAAGTTCTCGAATTTATGCGTCACCAGATTTCGTTATTTTGACCGGCGATTGTGAGTGAGCAATTTATTCGATCCGCGCCGCCCCTTCCCGCGTCGCGTCGCGATCGCCAGCAAGGCGTAGCCATTCTTCTTCGGCGGCAGCAAGAATTCGCGCAAGTTCGCTGCGCTGGGAGGATAACAGCGCCGCCTTGGCCGGATCCTCGATGAACACCGCCGGCTCCGCGAGCGCGTTGTCGATGCGGGCAACGAGATCGTGAAACATACGCATCTTTGCCTCGATCGCCGCAATGCGCTTGTCTAAGCGGCCCGCGTTTTTCACGGCGCGCGGGTTCTCGCCTGGCTCCGGAGCCGGCCGCCTGGCTTCGCCGCGGTCTTTTTTCAAAGGCCTGCCGTTGCCGCCGCCGGGACCGGCGAGGACATATTTGTTGTAATCGTCGATGTCGCCGTCAAACGGTTTGACCGTGCCTGCTTCCACGAGCCAGAGGCGGTCGGCGCAAGCGTCGAGGAGATATTTGTCATGCGACACCAAAACGACCGCGCCCCGATAGTCAGTGATCGCCTCGATCAAGGCGGCGCGGCTATCTATGTCGAGATGATTGGCCGGCTCGTCGAGAATTAAAAGGTGAGGTCCGTTGAAGCTTGCCAGCCCCAACAGAAGCCGGGCTTTTTCGCCCCCGGACAATTGCGCGGCCGTCGTGTCCGCCTTCGCATTCGGAAAGCCGAGCTGCGCGCATTTTGCGCGAATCCTTGCCTCGGGCGCCTCGCGCATGAGCAAGGCGACGCATTGATAAGGGGTTGCCTTCGGGTCGAGATCGTCGATCTGATGCTGGGTAAAGAATCCCGCCTCCAGTTTCGCCGAGCGCCGGATAGTGCCGCCTTGCGCTTTCAGCCGTCCGGCGACAAGCTTCGCAAACGTCGATTTGCCATTGCCATTGGCGCCGAGAAGGCCGATCCGGTCGTCGTCCGAAATAGCGAGCGAGAGCCGCCGCAACACCGGTTCCGCCCCGTAGCCCGCGCTCGCGTCCTCCATCGCGACAAGCGGCGGACTTAAAGGCCGTCGCGGCGAGGGCAAATGGAAGGGAAGGACTTGGCCGTCGACGATGGCCATCACGGGTTCCATCTTGGCGAGCATTTTCAGGCGCGACTGCGCTTGCGCCGCTTTTGTCGCCTTGGCGCGGAAGCGATCGACGAAAGACTGGAGGTGCCTGCGCCGGCCGTCTTGCTTCTTTTTCTGTTTGAGCGCGAGTGCCTGCCGCTCGCGCCGCTGCCGTTCAAAACTCGAATAATTCCCATGCCAAAGGGTGAGCTTGGCTTGATCGAGATGCAGGATATGATCGCAAACGGCATCGAGCAAATCGCGATCGTGGCTGATGACAAGGATCGTTGCCGGATAGCGGTGGAGATAATCGATCAGCCAAAGCGTGCCCTCGAGATCGAGATAGTTTGTCGGCTCGTCGAGAAGCAAAAGATCCGGGCTCGAAAACAAAACAGCGGCGAGGGCGACGCGCATCCTCCAGCCACCGGAAAATTCATCAAGCGGCCGTTGTTGTTTTGCTTCATCGAAGCCAAGACCCGCCAAAATGCTCGCGGCCCGCGCGGGTGCCGCATGCGCGCCAATATCCATGAGGCGCGTTTGAATCTCGCCGATGCGGGCGGGATCCGCCGCGGTCTCGGCTTCGGCCATCAGACGCGCGCGTTCGAGATCGGCGGCAAGGACGAAATCGATCAGGCTGCCCGGCCCGCCCGGCGCCTCCTGCTCGACCCGGCCAAGACGCGTTGCACGGGGGAGGGATATGGCGCCCGCGTCCGGCGTAAGTTCGCCCGCGATCATTTTGAACAGCGTCGACTTTCCGGCGCCGTTGCGGCCGACGAAGCCCACGCGTGCATGTAAAGGAAGGGCGGCGGTCGCCTTGTCGAACAGAAGCCGCGGCCCAAATCTTAGAGTGATGTCGTTGATGTGGAGCATGCGGGCTTGTTGCCGGCCTCGCCCGCTCTGACAAGAGCAAGCTCGAGGCAAATCAATAATTGCGTCAACGAGATTACGGAAGACTTTTTCACCTTGTGTCTTTTGTCCGGTAGCAAAATGTTTGACGTGAACCGAGACCTGGACGCGGGTGATGCTCTTTTGTTCGATGGGGTGGGTTGGAGTGCCGACAGAGGGGCGATCGTTGCCGGCGTCATGGTGCGGGCGCGGTGCACGGCCCATTCGTCGTTTTGTTCGTTGGGGATGGCGCCGACGAGTTTTGTGAGGCGCGGCTCGCATGTGCATCGGCGACAGGCAGAAAATGCCGGATGCGAGGCGAAATTGGCGGCATGATGCTCAAAATTCGATCTCGAGTTCTTCTACGTTGTCGGGTTCCTGCTTGGCCGCGCCGATCCACTCGATCATCTCGGGCATGGCCATGATCGTTTTGCAATAGGCGCTACATATATCGTCCAATTTGACGTGATATGTGAGGAACCGCGTCACCACGGGAGCATACATTGCGTCGGCCATCGAGCGCTCGCCCAACAGAAATGGCCCGCCGTAAAGATCGAGGCACTCCCGCCATATCTCGGTAATCCGATCTATATCGGCTTGGGCCCGAGTCCAGACTTTGAAGTTGGGGAAGTCGCCCTTGAGGTTCATCGGCAGGGCCGAGCGCATGGGACCAAATCCCGAGTGCATCTCCCCACAGATCGAGCGGCAGCGGGTCCGCTTCGCGCGGTCTTCCGGCAGCAAATGCGCCGCGGGCTCGATCTCGTTTAGATACTCGCCGATCGCCAGCGTGTCCCACACCATAAGTCCGTTATGGCTCAGGCAGGGCACAAGGAAGGAGGAGGACAAGAGCAAAAGCTCGGCGCGCATCGCGGGGTCGTCCGGCGAAATGACTTTCTCCGAGAAAGGAAGCCCCGAAAATTTGGTCATCAACCAGCCGCGAAGCGCCCATGAGGAATAGTTCTTGCTGCTGATCGTGAGCGTCGCGTCGTCCAATGAACCCCCTCTCAGCCAGTCAGAGCAATCCTGGCTGACTTGCGAACTGGAATAAACCTAGTAGCTCAGCGAAAACCAGAGCATAATGCATGCCGCCGCTCACGCAGTGATCCCGCCGCTCAATAATTTTCCCACGCAGGGACGCCGCGCGTTACGAGAATTTTCCTCCGGTCATGATGATGGGCCTTCAATGATTTATCAAGCCTATCGAACACAGGCGAATTTCCTCGATCAGGTCCGGCCGCTCGCCGCCGCCGCCGGGTCGGCGTTGCGATTGCCATGGCCTCGGCTGGGGCAGGATTGGCCACTCCATACGCTCGCGGGAGTCCTCGAAACCTTCGCCAATCTGACCGTGAGCCATGCCCGGCTCCCTTTTGGGATCGAATCCGTCCCCGCCGGCAATCAACTTGTTCCGGTGACGGAGGAGGCGGTCTGCTCCACGCCGTTCGCCACGCTGCTACACTTCAAGAAGGCAACCGGGGCGGGCCAGCCTCGGGTTCTCTTGGTCGCGCCTATGTCGGGCCATTTCGCGACACTGTTGCGCGCGACGGTCAAAACAATGTTGACCGGCCACGACGTCTACATCACCGACTGGCATAACATTCGCGATGTGCCCCTCGCCGGGGGGCGCTTCGATTTTGGCACTTTCATTGACCATTTGGTTGAATTTTTGCGGGTGATGGGGGCCGGGTCCCACGTCGTCGCCGTCTGCCAGCCCTGCGTCCCCGTCCTCGCCGCCGCGGCGTTGATGGCGGAAGATGGCGATGCGGCGCAGCCCCGCAGCATGACCTTGATGGCGGGGCCAATCGATACGCGCGTCAACCCCACCAAGGTCAACGAGTTGGCCATTCAAAAGCCGATAGCTTGGTTCGAGCAGAATTTGATCGCCAAAGTTCCCCGCGGTTATAAGGGCGCCACGCGGCAAGTCTATCCAGGCTTCATGCAGCTCGCGGCCTTCATGAGCATGAATCTCGATCGCCATCTCCGCTCCTTCATGGACATGGTGGAGGCGCGCGCCGCCGCCGATCAGTCAAAATTCCAATTTATCCAGGCGTTTTATGAGGAATATTTCGCGGTCATGGACTTGCCAGCCGAGTTTTATCTCGAAACGGTGAAGCTGGTTTTCCAAGACCACGCTCTGCCCCTCGGCAAGCTCGAGGTGCATGGCCGCCGGGTCAATCCCGGCGCCATCAAGCGCACCGCGCTGTTGACCGTCGAAGGCGAGCGGGACGATATTTGCGGCCTCGGCCAAACCCTCGCCGCGCAGGACCTTTGCACGGGATTGCGGCAATATATGAAGATGCACCACGTGCAGACGGGGGTCGGCCACTACGGCGTCTTCAGCGGCCGGCGCTGGAACAACGAAGTCTACCCCATGGTGCGTGATATCATTCAAATTACAGACTGAGCCATACGCGGCAAGCCCCGATACCGGTGCCCCTCGCCGCGTGGCTGTCCCGTTCGGCAATTGTGACCGGGGTTGCCGCCCGATCCCCCAGCCAACGGCCCGTTACAAGGTGGTTTTCCGTAACCTTCTTGCGCGGCCTTCAATCTTGACTAGCTTGGCGCAATGGTAGTCGAATCAATCATTGAATATGCGCTCCGCATTCGCGAACTGCGCCGAGCGGGGCCGAGCAATCTCGAACAGGCTCTTGCTCCAGCGTTTCAGCGCCTTCTCGAATCCTTGCTCCCCCGTATTTCCGCAAACGAGCTCGTCGTCGTTCCTGAGTTCGCCAGGCCGGGCGTGGGAAGACCCGACATCGCTCTCAAACGCGCCGGTCAGCCCGCGCGCGCCTTTGTCGAACTCAAGGCCCCAACAAAACCAGGAGATCCAGCCCGTTACCGCGACCCCCATGACAAGCGGCAATTTATACGATTCCAGTCCTTGCCCGTCTGGGCGATTTCGAATTTCTCGAGCCTCCGCGTTTTTCAACGCGATGATCCGATTGCATCGATCGAGATTGTCCCGCAAGCCGCGCTCGATCCAGAAACAACCGACGCCAAAGCGGAGCGATTGATTCGCAATGGCGATCCGGCGGGCTTGATCAAGGCGTTGACGCTTCTCGCGCTTGCCGATCCGCCGCCAGCGAATGACGCCAAACAATTGGCTGGCAATATGGCCCATGCGGCGCGGCTCGTGCGGAGCATCGTCGAAGACCGGCTCGCCGAGCTGACCGAGGCAGGGGAAGGCAGCGCGCCCCTGCAAGTAGTCCGCGATGAATTCCGCGAAGTGCTTTACGCGCATCCCCAGGCCGCGGGTTACGACGCCAAGCGTTTCGATCCGCTTTTCGCGGCGGCCTTTGCCCAGACGTTGGGCTTCGGACTGCTACTGGTGCGCGAAGCCACGGACCGTGCAGTCGGCCGCGAAGCGTGGCAGAACATGCCGCCGGAACACGCGTTGATGCGCACGACCCTGCGCGTGCTGAGCATGGAAGAAATCGTCCGCGACGTCGGCGCCGGCTTCGACGTCATTCTAGATACGGTGAACAGCTTTGAGCCCGCCGTCCTCGCGCGCAAAACGGGCAAGCCAGACCCAATCCTTTATTTTTATGAAGACTTCCTGCAAGTTTTCGACCCTGCCGCGCGGAAACGCTTCGGCGTTTATTTCACGCCCGTCGAGGTCGTGACCTATATGGTCGCCGCCCTCGACCGCGCCCTGCGGGATAATCTCGGCACGGTGGGACTGACCGACGAAGCGGTAACGATGCTCGATCCCGCGACGGGCACCGGAACATTCCTGTTGGGCGTGATCGAGCATGTCCGGCGCTCGGTTGAATCCAGCACGGGTCCGGGCGCCGTCCGCGGAGCGTTGCGCGCCTTGTCGGCCAGGTTGTTCGGTTTTGAACTGCTCGTCGGCCCTTACGCCGTCGCGCACTACCGGCTGCGCCACGCGATGGGTGAGTTGCAAGCCAAGCAACGGGTTGGCGTCTTTCTGGCCGATACGCTCGCCGAACCGGGCGCGGCGGCGCCAGAAGGCAAATTGGGCTTTGTCGCGGACAATATCCGCACCGAACGGCATGAGGCGGACCGAATCAAGCAGCGCCACCCGATCCTCGCCATTATGGGCAATCCGCCCTACCGCCGGCTAGCGACGGGAGAAGTCGGCGAACTCGTCGGTAACTGGATGGATGAACTTTGGGACGATCTCAAAAAGCCGGTGCGAGACGAGGGCTGGGGGAACCAGCTCAACACCTTTCCGGAGCTTTCGGTCGCCTTCTGGCGCTGGGCGATCTGGAAAATTTTCGAAAGCGAGGGGGCGCCGTGCCGCGGCGTCGTGGCGTTCATCTCGAACCGGACCTTTCTTGCGGGGAAACCCTACGCCGGGTTGCGTAAAATGCTGCGCGAGCGCTTCGACCGGATCGAGATCATCGATCTGCACGGCGATGTCCGGCGCGGCGAGCGCGCGGGCGTGACAAGCGATCAGGGCGTGTTCGATATTCAGGTCGGAACCGCGATTACGCTGGGGATCGCGGATAGGAGCAAGGCAGACGGAGAACTCGCCGGCGTTTCCTATATCGATAGCTGGGCGGAAGGCTTGTTCTCGCGCGACTCCAAATTCGCCTGGCTGAAGGCGGGCGAGGAGACGGGAACGCGGCCTGGCGCGGTGGAAGTCGCTCGCGGGCTTCTTGACGATATGAAGCCCGAACCGTTTCAGAGGGAAGAGTGGCCAAGTCTCGCGAGTTGTTTTGCATTCAAGCGGTCGGGCGTTCAAACAAAGCGCGACGAGTTCGTCTACGCCTTAGGAAGGGAAGCTCTTGAAATTCGCATAAAGGAGTTCGTTCGGGGTTCTGATGCATCTGCGAAAGACGCGTTTCACAGCACGGATGCGAGGCAGTGGCAAGTCGCCAAGGCACAAGCCTTTGACCGTGCCAGGATCGCGAACATTGCATACAGACCATTGGATAACAGGGTTCTCTACAATGACGTAAAATTCATCGACCGGCCCCGCCCCGAACTCCAATTCGTTTGGGGCGCAAATAATGTCGCGCTCTACGCCATGCCCTTTGCAACGGGCGCCGGCCCCGCCGTTTGGTGTCACGACCTGCTTCCCGATTATCATGCTTTCAGTGGGCGTGGCGGCTACGCCTTCCCGCTGCGTGACAACCGGCCCGGCCGTGGCTCATTCAACATCTCGCCCGCCTTGCTTGCCGGACTCGCCGCCAGCTATGGCGCGCCGGTCAGCGCCGAAGACGCGTTCGACGCGATGCTGGCGCTGCTGTCCGCGACCTTCTACACCCTGCGCTTCGCCGAGGATTTGGAGGATGTGTTTCCATATGTGCCTTTCCCGAGCGATCATGCGCTGTTTCTCCCCGCCGCCGAGCTGGGGCGCGAGATCCGCGCCGTCGAGACCTTCGCCCGTCCGCCCCGCCCCGCTTTTCTCCCGCGCGCGCTCGCCCTCGTCGAAACCGAGCCGGGCGCGACCTTGGACGCGAGCGAGTGGAGCGAGGGCGAATTTTTCCTCTTCGCCGGCCATACCGGCCGCGTTTCGGGCGTAGCCAAGGAAATCTGGGATTTTTCGGTCAGCGCCTATCGCCTGCTTCCGCGCTGGCTCGACGCCCGAAAAGGTCTTGCGGCCGATCACGCGCTGATCACCCAATTGCGCGATGTTGTGGGGAGGATCGCCGAACTGATTGATCTTTTCGCGCGCGCCGATAGACTCTTGATTCAGGTTCTGCCGGCAACGTTAACGAAGAACGCCCTTGGACTTGGCGCGAATGAAACAACGAACAACGAGCAGTGAACAGGCGCCCGACCTTTTCGGCTTCACGAGCAGGCAGGGCGATTTGTTCGCCAATGAGCCGCCGCGCAACAATGGCGTCGGCGTCGCTGACCCTACCGCTATCCGCGCCCGCCTCTACAAAATGCTCGCGGAGGCCAGGGCGGCCGAGTCTTTCCCGCCATGGAATGAGCGGACGACGCGCCTCTATCAGACCACTTTTCCGCAAATGGCGAACTGGCTGCCACATGCCGAGGCCGAACAGTTGCGTTTAGAATTCCGGACCGAATTGCTACGGCTTGGTCGCGTGCAGGAATCTTGAGTATTTCATAGCTACCGTGCCCGCTAATGGGGCCACAACGCTCCATCCCAAAACCTGCCGCCGGACGGGCGAAACCTTTACTCTCTCCACCAAAAAGTGTACGCCATTTCCGCAATGGACCCGGTGCAGCCAGTTTGCGCCGGGCTTATTTTTGGCGGCACGTGTGGACGGCTCTTTTTAAGAGCCTGTTCGAAAGCCTCGCCCTCATCCTGAGGAGGCCTGCAAGGCCGTCTCGAAGGATGTGCCGCGCGGCTCCCGAGGCCCCCTCGCCCTTCGAGACGGGCTCTTTGAGCCCTCCTCAGGGTGAGGGGCTTGGGTTCTGTCTTAAGCGTTTGAAACAGGCTCCAAGCGGCTCTAATATAGCGGACCTCAGCACACGGCGACAAGTTTCATGGCGAATGTGGTGGTGGTCGGCGCCCAATGGGGCGACGAAGGCAAGGGCAAGATCGTCGACTGGCTGTCGCTCGAGGCCGATATCGTGGTGCGCTTTCAGGGCGGCCACAATGCCGGGCACACGCTCGTCATCGACAGCAATGTCTATAAGCTCGCGCTGTTGCCCTCTGGCGTCGTTCGGCCAGGAAAGCTCTCGATCATCGGCAACGGCGTCGTGCTCGATCCATATCATTTCGTCGAGGAGGTCGCGACGCTGGCGGCGCGCGGCATCGCGGTCTCGCCCAAAAATCTAAAGATCGCCGAAAACGTGACGCTGATCCTTTCCTTGCACCGCGAGCTCGACGCCCACCGCGAATCCTCGAATGTCGAAGCGGTGAAGATCGGAACCACCAAACGCGGCATTGGGCCGGCTTACGAAGACAAAGCGGGACGGCGCGCGATCCGGCTCATGGACTTGGCCGAGCCCGACAGTTTGGATCAAAAAATCGCCCGCCTGCTTGCCCATCACGAGCCGCTTCGCCGGGGGCTTGGGCTCGAACCTGTCGCGGCAAAGGCCATTCGCGCCGAACTCGATTGCGTCGCGGCCAAAATTCTTCCCTTCATGGATGCGACCTGGGAATTGCTGGAGGCCGCCCGGCGCGCGGGCAAGCGCATTTTGTTCGAGGGCGCGCAAGGGGCGATGCTCGATGTCGATCACGGCACTTACCCCTTTGTGACCTCGTCGAACACGGTCGCCGCCAATGCCGCCACGGGGTCTGGCCTCGGCCCAAAGGCGATCGGTTATGTGCTGGGAATCGCCAAGGCCTATACGACGCGGGTCGGCGGCGGGCCGTTCCCCGCCGAACTAAACGATGCCATTGGCGAGCGGATCGGTGACCGCGGGCATGAATTTGGAACCAACACCGGGCGGCGCAGGCGGTGCGGCTGGTTCGACGCGGTGCTGGTGCGCCAGGCGGTAAAAACCTCGGGGATAGATGGTATTGCCTTGACGAAGCTCGATATTCTCGACGGTTTCGAGGAGATCAAGGTCTGCGTCGGCTATCATCTCGATGGCCGGCGCATCGGGAGATTGCCGGCAAGCCAGGCGGCGCAGGCAAGAGTCGCTCCGATCTATGAGACAATCGAGGGGTGGAAGGACACGACGGCTGGCGCCCGCTCCTGGGCGGCGCTTCCGGCGCAGGCGATCAAATATGTCCGCCGCATCGAGGAATTGATCGAGGCCCCGGTCACGCTTCTCTCGACCAGCCCCGAGCGGGCCGATACGATCCTCGTTCACAATCCCTTCCGCGATTGATTGGCAAAGTTTTGCGGCGGGATTGACGGAAGGCCGATCAAATGCTCTCAACACGAGATGGCTGATTATTACCCGCTGCTCGCCAAGGCCGTCGCGGGCCTTCCCGATTCGACGGCCGAATCACGCCACGCCATTTACGAGCGGGCGCGGGGGGCGCTTTTCGGCCAATTGCGCAAGCTCGATCCGCCGGTGCCGGAGGAGGCGATCCTGCGCGAGGCGCAAGCATTGGAAGTGGCGGTTGCCCGGCTTGAAACGGAAATTGCGTCGCGGCAAGGCCCCGGCGGCGGCGCGCCTGTGGCGGAACCAGATCTCACGGACCCTTGGCCAACGGCCGGGAGTCCGGACGGCGCGTACAAGGTGAATGAGGCAAGCGCGGCGCCGTTGCCTGAACCCAATCCGCCGGACCCAGATTCGCGCGGCCCCGCTCCATCTGCGTCGGGTTCTGTTCCAGCCACGCCAACGCCGCCGCCTTCGCGACCCCTGAAAGTTCGACGCGATCCGCGGCGGTCCGTGAAGCTGGGCGACCGGTCAGACGGCGCGCCGCCGCCTGGCCCCTCTCCCAACCCTGTGTGGCCGGCGCCGCCTTCGGTCCGCAACCCGGCTGCGGCGGCGCGGACTGTGGCGAAGCCCTCCCCCGCGCAGGGCGAGCCTCAAGCCCCGGCAACAGCGACCACATCTCCCGGCCAAGCTGCTTCGGTGGGGCGCGACTTCGATGAATTTGCCGCTGCACCGGTCGTCCCGGAGGCTTTTGCCCGGCAAGCGCCCGCCTATGAAGCGTCTGCCCCGGAAGCGCCAAACCCGGGCCCCGACAGTTCCGAATTCGCGGCAAGAACGCAGCTTGAAGCTCAACATCCTTTCGCACCTCGGCCCGAGCGAGATGCCGGTCCCGCGAATCGCCTTATGGTTATCGGTGGAATCATCGGACTGGTCGTCGCCCTTGTCGCGATCGCCGCCTACAAGCTGCGCGATCACCCCGAGGATCTTTTGCGACCGCAACCTCCTTCGCCATCGGCCCAGGGCGAGGCCGGCGCTGGCGGCAAGATCGTCGACCGCGTCGGCGCCGGCATCGCGACACCGGGGTCCGCGCCAGGTTTGGCCGGTGTGCCTTCCTCAACCGCCGAACGCAGCGATGACGCCAAAAGCGATTCCCTACCCGCCAATCCTCCTATTGCCGTTGCCCGCCGCGCCGCCCTCCTCGTCGAGGCGCCGGAAGAGCCGTCCAAGGTAAAAACCTTTCGTGGCACTGTCGTCTGGCGGGTCGATAACGTCAGCAATGGATCCGATGAGCCGCTAAGCACGGCGGTTCGCGCCGAGATCGACATACCTGAAGAAAAGCTGCAAGCGGCGATGACGATTCAAAAAAATTTCGACGGGACATTGCCCGCGTCGCATACCATGAAGCTGATGTTTGCCCTGCCACAAGATAGCCCCTTGGGCAATATCAAGCAGATCAGCGTGGTGCAAATGCGTCGCGAAGACAACGCGACGGGAGAGTCGCTGAAGGGAATTACCGTGCCGGTCATGGAGAATTCCTTCCTCGTCGGTCTTGCCCGCGGCGACGCCGAGGCATCCAATCTCGATCTTTTGCGATCACGCGAATGGTTGGATGTTCCGATGGTTCTCGGCAATGGCCATATCGCGAAATTGACCTTCGAAAAAGGACCTTCGGGGCAGCGCGCCCTGGATGACGCAATTGCCTCCTGGCAGGCGCGATAGTGTGAAATAATCCGCCTGTTGCTGCGCCGGGTCGCCGGGCGCCGAGCCGGCCTGAGCCGATATGAGCGGCAGGAATGCCTGGAAATAGCCGCGTCCCCACCCCGCTGGTCCCGGTTTGACTCCTTCGCGCAGCCAAATTCCGCGCGGCGACAAAACGCCAAGGGCGCGCGGCCTTCACATCGGCGACGGCACGCGCGGCGCGGCGAGCGCGGCCCGCAGTTGCTCGATCTGAGTTTCCACCGGGCTCGGCGGCAGGCTCTCCTTGCCACGCACGTCGCGCGCCTTATAGATCAAAAGATCGAGATGGATAATGCGCGCCTGCAAGCGAAGCGATATCGAGATGAGGTCGCGCAGACGCGGCGGCAAACGGACGAGAACATCCTTGTTTGAGACGATGGCTTGCTCCGATAAACGAATCCTGCGTTTTTCCGCGGCGGCCTCGGCGCGGCTCAGTTCGCCTTCGTTGACGGCGCGCTGGAGGAGCAACCAGGAGGCAATTTGCATTAGCCTTGTCGTCAAACGCATGCTTTCGACCGCATAGGCGACCGCCACCGGGCCCGGCAGGAGTTTCGCCTCCTTGCGGCCATCGCCATCGAGATAGGCGGCCGCCCGGCTAACTAGATCCATTCCTTCGTGGAAAAGAACCAAAAATTGTTCGGACGCCGCCAGCCTCTCGCCGAAGGAAACGGTCTTATCCTCGCGAAAAGACGGCGGTTGAACCATCACGCGCCTTTTTTGCCGGACGCCGATCGAAGTGGACTAGCCCGGAAGCAGAGCCCGCGGGCGGCCAATGTTTTGACGTCATAGGCCAATTCGCCGGGCCGCGGGAATTCAGGTTTAATTAGGCTTAATATAAGATTTGCGCCAGCGCGGCGAGGGGGCGGCGTGAAATGGACCGGCGCGGCAGGACCATTTGGGCAGGTTTATGAATTGAAATACCGGCCCGCGGCCGACCCCGGCGACCATCAGGCGCGATTCGATTTCGCCATCGTCCTCAATGCCCAGAACCGGCGCGAGGAGGCGGCCGCCGAGCTCATTGAAATCGTCAAACGCGACCGAGCCTGGAACGACGATGGCGCGCGCAAGCAATTGCTGCAATTTTTCGACGCCTGGGGGTCGATCGATCCGGCAACGATCAGCGCAAGGCGAAAACTTTCCACCCTGCTTTTTTCTTGAATGAATGCAAATGCGGGCGTCGACTGCATGTATTGCTCCGCCGAGGCGAAACTTGAGAAGTGTCTTGGGTTGAATTTTTGCTTTGCGCCAAATGGAGACATTCGCAAGGGACTTCCGCACAAGCCACGCTGCGGATTCCTCCAAGTAGGGGCACAATTGGAAATTCAAAATTTTCGTACCGTGCGCAAGCGCGAGTCGCGCAGCCGTCCAGCATAAGCGGTGTGGGACCGGCCCTAAGTTTTGCCTTTTGTCCGGGCGGGCGGTCATATTGTCCATCTGGAAAATGTCGGCTAAAGATGGTCCAGTTGGGGGTGTGGTCGAACTGCCGTGCGTGCAGGCGTTCACGCCGCGTTCGAAATCCCAGGGAGGCAACGTGAGGCGGTCGGTTCTGCTTTTTGTTCTGGCGATCTCGTCACCTTCTATGGCGGATGATCTTGATCCGAAAGGCCTCCCTTATTCTCCTAATTCGCCGACTGGCAGCCTCCACGATTTAGATGACGACCAATGTTGGCGAGTGCTCGACGCTTATTCTCTCATGAGTCCGCAGGGCCGAACCCGAATTGAGGGCATTGCGTCCCAATGCCGTTTGCAAATGCAGGGGAAAACAAGATCCTCATCGCAGCGAGTTCCATCTGGCGACCGGGCGTTGCAGCCGATGGTGCCCCCAATGCCGCCGCCCCAAGCTGTTCAGCCGATGGGACCGCCCAACGTCATTCAGCCCATGCAGCCAAACAAATAAACGAGATAACCAGGTGTCGAGCGATGATAATGAGGACTTGGTCAAATTCCGTTGGATACGAATTGATAAGAAAACGGACATTGTAGCTCTAACGGCTTTTCTTCTCGCTTTATTCGCAACCTTATTCCAGGTTAAAGACTGGTTGCAAGGACCGGAGATCGAGTTCTACGCACCAGATCGAGTAGTGATATATAGCTACAAGCAATCGAACGGTATTCCTATTATCAGGATCGCGGCACCAATGAGCTACACAAATGCGGCAAGTAGCCAGTATTCGGCCGCGGTGAGAAGTGAGAGCGTAACCATGATGGTAGGCTCCCTAATATCAAAGCAGGACTGGATCAGTTTCGGGCGTCTTGCGCGGGACATCACGGGCTTTAGCCCTCAGATCACCGCCGACGCCTCGCCAGTTCCTATTCCTGGAGGGAGCGCCGTTAGTCATTCTACGCTTTTCGGACCGTTCGAAGTGGATTGCTCAGCGCCGAGCGCAAAAAATGACTGTAAGCCAAACGAAAATTACATTTCCGTGGGCTCCCTGTCAGTCGCTCTCGGTGAAGCACACGAAGTTAAATTCGAATTCTTGGCGAAGATTTATGGCTTCAAAGCCTTAAGGCAAGCATGTTCTGTTAACGTAACGCAGGCTGTGATCGAGCAATGGGCTGAGGGTTTCTGGCTTATTGCACCCTGCAACCGAATTACGGCACCATCAGTTTGGAATAGTTTATGGAAGTCCGGCGAGAACCAATAGCGATGCATCGCATTTAGTTATATGCGTTAGACTTAATCTGACGGTGGTATCCTGGCCTCCCGACACAACGGTAGCCGAGGCGGGGACCGCAGGCGAACACCCTACGACCTCTTGCCGGTCGACATGATACCAGCGCGGTTTCGTACTTTGGAGCGGCTTCGCTGCCATCCGCGAATACCCTCCACCCGCTCGGCGTGACAGCGAATGACCGCTTTGGGTCATGAGCAGAAATTCGAACCGAGACACTGCCGGAATTTTGGTGCGGACGACGGGAGTCGAACCCGTATGACCGAAGTCGAGGGATTTTAAGTCCCTTGCGTCTACCCGTTTCGCCACGTCCGCATGCCACCATGGGCTTTAACGGCGCAAGCAACGGCAGACAAGCGCCGTTTAGGTCAGCGCGGGGCAACGCAAGACTAACATCGTCAGCCTTGTCCCGACCCGGCGATCGGAGCCTGAAAACTCACGCCGAGGTCCTAAGGGTAATAGACCCAGGTGTCCTGCGAAACCTCGGTAATGAAGCGCCGGGCATCGGGACTCAGGCTTGCTCCTTGGCGAGCCGGGCCACCATTGCGCCGATCGCCGCCGCGGCCGCGGCGACCTTTGCCGCGTCCTTGCCGCGAACCACGATCTCGTTGTGAAAGCCGCCGTCGCGGAAAACGGGATAGGAGCCGATCGAAAGCTCCGGGTTGGCGGCGGCGAGATCGCCGAGTGCGGCCGCATAGTCTCCCTCGAACAGCCCCCCCGCTTTAACGGTCTCGGCGATCATCCGAGTGCCGGTTTTGAGCCTCGGCGCAACCTCGTCGAGCATCGCTTGCATGATCGCGGGAACCCCGGCCATAACGATGACATTGGCGATCCAAAAGCCGGGTGCCGCCGATATCTTGTTCTCGATAAGGCGGGCGCCATGCGGAATGCGCGCCATCCGCCGGCGCGCCTCGTTCAGATCGCCTGGCTTCATTCGTCCTAGCAGAAGTTTTATCGCGCGCGGATCTTCCGAAATTTCGACATCGAGCGCGGCGGCTACCGCGCCGGCGGTGATGTCGTCATGGGTCGGGCCAATGCCCCCGGTCGTGAAGAGATAATCATAACGCGCACGCAGCGCATTGACCGCCGCGACAATCTCGGCCATCACATCCAAAACGACGCGCACCTCGCGCAGATCGATGCCGATCTTGCCAAGGTAATCCGCGATATAGGCGATGTTCTGGTCCTTGGTGCGCCCCGAAAGGATCTCGTCGCCGATGACGAGGAGCGCCGCCGTCACGGATGCAGCTTGCGTCATGGCCGTTCCCCAAGACGCTTTTTAGCATGAAAGGCAGCCACCCGCGACGGCCAAAAAAAACCTGCGGACCTTCAGCGAGGGCATGATGGCGGAGCTAGCGGTTATGATCGATGGCCGGGTCTACCGGGTGGCCTGCGACGAAGGCGAGGAAGTCCGTCTCGGCGACCTCGCGCAATTGGTCGACGCCAAGATTTCCGCGCTGCGGCAGCGTTTCGGCGAGATCGGCGACCAGCGTCTCATCATCATGGCGGCGATCACCCTCGCCGACGAATGGGCGGAGGCGAACGCCCGCCTCCGCGAGCTCGAAGCCGAACTCGCGCGGCTGAGGGCTCCTTCGACTCCCGCCCCTGACTGGGTCGAGCAAGTCGCGGTGTCGCTGAGCGAGGCGGCGCGGAGGATCGAGCAGGTGGCACAGGATCTAAATGATTCCAGCCGCGAGTGAGGCGTGGGCCATTACGTTGGGTCTTGGGCTCGCCGCGCGCTGGCAGCGCGAGGGGATCAAACGCTGCGACGCCAACGCGCTGGCGCAGGTTGCGCGCAACGACGTGGGCGATCGCGTTCCATCCGAATGCTGCTCAGGCACGGAGCCAAACCAGGCGCGGTCACGGGCGTTAAGTATCAACTCCTGCGAAACCTGGTCACGCCTCGTGCAGAAACGGCATGTTTGGCATATGGAACTTTCTCGTAACGACGGAACCGCAACTAGCCCTCCCGCGTCGGCGTTGGCGGTACACGTAAAATTTACCATGCCCAATTGTAACCAAACCGGCGCCCCTCCGAATATAGCTCGCGGGCGCAATGCCGGGCCACGGGTCCGGCGCCCATTTTAGCGAAAGAACGCAAAAGGCCATGCAAACCCAATCGGCCGATGCCGCCTGCTACAGCTTGCGTGCGGCAAGCCCCGCCCTCGGGCGCTTTCTCGGCTTGCTTGGCATCGCCGTCTTTTTCGGTCTCGCCAATCTTGCCGCGGCCGAGCCTGCAACGCCGCTCTCCCCGACGCTTGGCGTCGTCCCGCAACCCACGGGAAACGGAAGCGAAAGAGCGGTTTTTGCTGGCGGCTGCTTTTGGGGCGTTCAGGCGGTGTTCCAGCATACCTTGGGCGTGACGCGCGCGGTTTCGGGATATGCGGGCGGCACAAAGGCCAGCCCCAGCTACGAACAAGTCAGCTCCGGCCGCACCGGACACGCCGAATCGGTCGAGATCACCTTCGATCCAAACCAGATCTCCTTTCGCCGCTTGTTGCGGATCTATTTTTCGGTGGCGCACGACCCAACGCAACTGAACCGGCAGGACCCCGACGAAGGCACTCAGTATCGCTCCGAAATTTTTGCCACGAGCGACGCTCAGCGACGCGAAGCCGAGGCCACGATCGGCGAACTCGACAGGGCGCATGTTTTTCCGCGCCCGATAGTAACCAAGGTGGAGCCACTGCAGGCCTTCTACCCCGCCGAACCCTATCATCAAAACTACGCCACGCTGCATCCAGACAGCCTCTACATCGCGGTTTACGACCTGCCGAAAATCGTCAATTTGAAAAAACTCTACCCGGAGTCCTACCGCGCGCAGGCGGTGCTGGTGGACGCCGGCCAACAGTGAAGAGGAGTCGCGAAAATGTTGCGACGCGAATTACTGTCGATATTAGCAGTGACGGCGGTTGGCGGTTTCGTCTTCCCCACCTGGCTCCTAGCCGAGGCGGAGAGGCTCGAGGTGACGAAGACCGACGCGGAATGGCGGCGCCTGCTCACCCCGGCCCAGTATCAAGTGCTCCGGCATGAGGACACCGAGCCCGCCTTCAGCAGCCCGCTGCTTTCCGAGCATCGCAAAGGTGTCTTCGCCTGCGCCGGCTGCGAGCTGCCGCTCTTCAAGTCGGAGACCAAGTTCGAGAGCGGAACCGGCTGGCCGAGCTTCTTTCGTCCTATCGAGGGCGCGGTTGGCACCAAGGCCGACTGGAGTTTCGGGATGAACCGCACCGAGGTGCATTGCGGGCGTTGCGGCGGCCATCTCGGCCACGTCTTTAGCGACGGCCCGCCACCGACTGGGCTGCGCTACTGCATGAACGGCGTTGCCCTCAAATTCCTACCGGAAGGGAGCTGAGCGATCGAGGGAGCTGCCCCTTTCTTGCCGGGTTCGCGGGGGCGAAACGGGCAAAGCGAACTGGGGACTGGTCATGCCTGAAATACCTGCGGCACACCCTGGGTCGTCGCGGCGCCCGCGGCTTCTGCTCGTTGCGCGGCACACGCGCATCACAAGGTTGACCCATTGGATCAATCTTCTTTGCGTGATCGTGCTGCTGATGAGCGGTCTGCAAATTTTCAACGCGCATCCGGCCCTTTATTGGGGACAAATCGGCGCCGACCCCGGCCACGCGGCATTCGAGATCGGGGCGGATGATTTTGGCGATGGCCCGCCTGCGGGGTTCGCCCGGATTGGTTCATTGGCACTCAAAACGACCGGGATCCTCGGCGTCTCCCGCAACGCGAGCGGCGACACCGTGGAGCGCGCGTTCCCGCGCTGGGCGACGCTTCCTGGCTGGCGCGATCTCGCCTTGGGGCGCCGCTGGCATTTCTTTTTCGCTTGGGCATTCGCCGCAAACCTTTTGATTTATCTCCTGGCCGCAATCGCCAGCGGACATTTTTGGCGCGATCTTCTGCCGAGCAGGCAGCAGCTGCGCGCGCGCGCGCTTCTCGACGACGTCGCCAACCATCTGCGGTTGAAATTTCCGCGCGGCGAGGCATCGCGGGGTTATTACCCGCTCCAGAAACTGGCTTATCTCACCGTGATCTTTGTTCTGTCGCCCTTGATGATCCTGACCGGCCTATCCATGTCGCCGGGGATGGATGCGATTTTGCCCCAGCTCGTCGATCTCCTTGGCGGGCGCCAATCCGCACGCACGATCCATTTCATCACGGCAACTCTCATTGCGCTGTTTGTTTTCGTGCATGTCGCGATGGTGCTGCTGGCTGGGCCTCTCAACGAACTGCGCGGAATGATCACTGGAAAATTTGCGATTTTTGTCGAGGACGATCATGGGTAGCGTTTGGCTTCCCCGGCGCCGGATTCTTGCGCTTGGTGCGGCAAGCCTCGGCAGCACGCTGCTCGCTGGCTGCGACCGGCTTTCGGGAGCCCCGGTTTTCGAAGAATTTCTTGCCTCGGCGGAGTGGCTGACCTATCGCGTCCAGCGGCAGCTTGGCGGCGGCAGATCGCTCGCCCGCGAATTCGGCCCCGCCGATGTCTCGCCTGTCTTCAAGGTGAACGGCACGAGCGTGCCCGAGGGCGAGGAATACGCGGCCTTGCGAGAAAACAATTTCGTTAATTGGCAGCTGCGCGTTGAAGGGCTCGTCGAAACGCCTCTCAATTTGTCGCTCGCGGATTTGCGGAACCTGCCGCAACGGACCCAGATCACGCGCCATGACTGCGTCGAGGGATGGAGCGCGATCGGCAAATGGCAGGGCGTGCCATTAGCGATCGTGCTCGCGCGGGCCGCGCTTCTGCCAGCCGCGCGGTTCGTTGTCTTCCAGTGCGCCGACGTTCTTGAACAAACGCTCGACGGCACCGGACCATATTATGAAAGCATCGATCTTATCGACGCTTTCCATCCACAAACCATTCTTGCGCACAGTCTCAACGATGCCCCGCTCACCACAGGCCACGGTGCGCCACTTCGGCTGCGGGTCGAACGCCAGCTCGGCTACAAGCACGCAAAATATGTGATACGCATCGAGGTCACCGACCGGCTCGATGGGTTCGGGCGCGGCAAGGGCGGGTTTTGGGAAGATCGCGGTTACGAGTGGTACGCCGGGATCTGAGCGCGGCAGGTGCGTTTTCCCGCGACCGCGGCTGAAATATCAAATCCCCCTTCTATAGGAACATTTGACGCGCTCCCGCGTTCACGGTAGCACGCATTTACGCTCCAATCGTTATATCTTGTCCGCTCTCTGCCGCATAACAGCCATAGCCGTCCCGCATCGAAACATGAGCCGGTAATTCGCGCAAAAATGATTTGTCTTGGCAGCGCGCCGAGGGGAGGAGGACCTTGCCCGCCAAACCGCGGCGCCCATCGTAGTCCCGGCCGTAGGGGAGGCAAATTTGGCGCGATTGTCTTCGGCCTTTCCGGCCGCGCCGCGCGAGCCTCGCTCTTTAAGCGGGCGCTTGTTCGAGACGCGGCGCTGTTCCCTGGATCTCGCCCGCCCGCTCGGCGCCGAGGACATGACCGTCCAGGCGATGGACGACGCCAGTCCGACCAAATGGCATCTTGCGCATACGACTTGGTTCTTCGAGACCTTCGTTCTCGTCAGCCACCTTAACGGCTATGAGCCGTTCGACAAAACATTCAACTATTGCTTCAATTCCTATTACGAATCCCAAGGCGCACGCCAGCCGCGCGGAAAACGCGGGCTCCTCACGCGGCCGTCGAGCGATCGCGTCTTCGCCTACCGCGCCCATGTGGACGCGGGGCTCAAAAAGCTTCTTTCGGGCATTGTGGCCCCGTTGTCCGAGCTGGCGCAAATTATCGAGGTCGGGATCAATCACGAACAGCAGCATCAGGAGTTGATGCTGACCGACATTCTCGCGCTTTTCGCCGCAAATCCGCTTCGCCCGGCCTACCTGGCGCCGCGCCCGCGCGCGGATCAAGGCGAGCCGGAGCCTCTGCGTTGGATCGATTATTCCGGCGGGATTCACGAGATCGGCCATGGCCGCGAAGGCTTCGCGTTTGACAATGAGGCGCCGCGCCACAGCCAATTGATCCATCCGTTCCGTCTCGCCGACCGCCTCGTCGCCAATGCGGAATGGCTCGCATTCATGGATGATGGCGGCTATCGAACCTACGCGCTCTGGCTTGCCGATGGCTGGGAGGTCGTCAATCGGGAAGGCTGGCGGGCGCCGCTCTATTGGGAGGAGCACGACGGGCAATGGCTCGCTATGTCGCTTGAAGGCATGCTGCCGATCGATCGCGCGGCTCCAGTCGCGCATGTAAGCTATTACGAGGCGGACGCTTTCGCGCGCTGGGCGGGCCATCGGCTTGCAACCGAATTCGAATGGGAGGTTGCGGCAACGGGCGTTGCGGCGACTGGCAACACGCTTGCCTCGGGTGCGCTGCGGCCGCTGCCAGCCGCGCCGCGCCCCGATGGACGGCCCCGCCAAATGTTTGGCGACGTCTGGGAATGGACAAAGAGCGCCTACCTGCCTTATCCGGGCTACCGTACGCCGTCGGGCGCGCTTGGCGAATACAACGGCAAATTCATGGTCGGCCAACAGGTTTTGCGCGGCGGCTCCTGCGCAACGCCAGAGGGACACGCGCGCGCGACTTATCGCAATTTTTTCTATCCCCACCACCGCTGGCAGTTCATGGGGCTGCGACTTGCCTCGGAGGTCGAATGATGTGGACGAGCAACAACAAAGCGCTTCGCCTGCCCGATGTCATTGCCGGCCCGGACCGCGAGTTCGCCGCGAGCGTGATCGAGGGTCTGTCAAAGCCGCGCAAAAGCCTGCCTTGCCGATTCTTCTATGATGCGCGGGGCAGCGAACTCTTTGAAGAGATCACCTGTCTGCCCGAATACTATCCAACGAGGACCGAGATCGCGATTCTCGACGCTCATGCAGCGGAGATCGCGAACCGCGTGGATGACGGCGCGGTTCTCGTCGAATTCGGTTCGGGCTCGAGCCGCAAGACGGAGATTTTGCTCAGCTGCTTGCCGCGGCTGCGCGCCTATGTGCCGATCGACGTGTCCGCAAGCGCCCTTGAGGAGGCGAAGCGGCGTCTGATCAAGCGTTTTCCGGCGCTCAATGTGCGCCCCATCGCTAGCGATTTCTCGCGGCTGCTCGCCTTGCCGCCGGACCTCGCCCAGCCACGAAAATTGGGTTTCTTTCCCGGCTCGACGATCGGCAATTTCTCTCCATTTGCGGCCAAAACGTTGCTCGGCGCAATGCGGCGCTTGCTGGCGCCAGATGGGTGCCTCATTGTCGGCGTGGACTTGAAAAAGGACGCCCGCCAGCTAGTCCGCGCCTACAATGATGCCGCGGGCGTCACCGCGGCCTTCAACCTCAATCTTTTGACGCGGATCAACCGCGAGCTCGAAGGCTCGTTCGATCTTGCGGGCTTCCACCACGAGGCGATCTACGATCCCCGCGAGGGCCGCGTCGAGATGCATATTGTCAGCATGAGGGATCAAGCGGTGAGAATCCGGGGCTTGTGGTTTCGATTTTCTGCCGGCGAAACCATCCATACCGAGAACTCCTTCAAATATTCCATCGGCCAATTTCAGGATATCTCCTGCTCTGCGGGATGGCTGCCGGGCCGCGTTTGGACCGACGACCAAAATCTCTTCAGCGTGCATGAATTGATCTCCGACAGCCTTGGAACGGCGGCGGCTTAGCGCTTTTTCTTAACGCGCGCCGGCAGACGCTACGTCGGCCGCGGGCTGCCGGGGCGCGCGCGCTCCTCGAGCCAGGCAAAACAGCGGTCCACGGCAATGGCGAGCAGCGCCACGATCGCGGCGCCCTCCAACACATACGCCGGGTTCGAGGCCGAAAGTCCCTCAATGATCGGCGAACCCAGCGATAAAGCGCCGGCGGCCGATCCGATCGCCGCCGTTCCAATATTAATGATGACCGCGTTGCGAAGACCGGCGAGAATGAAAGGAAACGCGAGCGGCAACTCGATTCGCCATAAGACGTCCCGTGGCGCGAAGCCCATTCCTATCGCCGCGTCGCGGACGGCCGCGGGCACCGCACGAAGGCCCGTCACCGTCGCCTCGAAGATTGGAAAAATGGCATAGAGGCAAAGCGCCGCGACGGCTGGGGCCGCCCCATAGCCCAGCACTGGAATCGCGAGCGCGAGCACCGCGACCGGCGGAAAAGTTTGCCCGATGGCGGCTATCGCGCCGACCATCGCGGCGAATTCGCGTCCGCTTTCGCGCGTAACGAAAATGCCTAGGCCGATCCCGATCGCCGCTGCGGCGAGGCTCGAGAGCGCGACAAGCTCGATATGTGCAAGCGTGAGTTCGAAAAAGCTTGCGCGCGTATAGACGGGCCGCGGATCGTCTGGGAAAAGCACCCGCATGAGCGGCCCGGCCGCCGGCATCAGGAAGATGGCGGCGACCAACAAGAGCGTAATCCACAGCCCCGGCCGGCGCCCCAGACGGATCAAAGCGGCAAGCAGTCTCGCCATGTCATCCCAACGATCAGGATACGATGATCACTCGCTCTACTCTCGAATTGCATTTCCAATTTGAAGCCACGGCATAAAACCTTTTTCTTTCACCATGCCTGACCCAATTATCACCCTCTATCTTTTGCGGCAATTCCGGAAGCGCGGCGGCGGCGCCTCGATGGCTTAGCCGGGTTGCGGGAAGTCACCCCGATGTAAGGTCCGCAGACGGAATGGAGGGTGTCAAATGGGATGGCCCGAGCCCCTGCCACTTGGTCTCGACTGTCACAAGCAATCCCCCGGCCGTAACCGACGGAATATTTTTGCACCGGAATTATGCACCAAGAAAACCGTGCAATATCAATGGCTGAATTTTGGTGCAAAATTCTGAGATATGCACAGACAGCACTCCGGTTGAGCGCGGTGGAAGCGGTCATCATGGACTGGCGGAAGCCTCCAAGTATTGAAGGTAGGCTTCGATCATGGCTTGTGCGATTCCGCGTGCCTCGATCAGTTCGCCTTCGGTAGCGTCTCGGAGCGATTCGCCAGTCTTGCCACGGTGCCGCCCTTGTCGCAATCGCTCCTCGTTACAGAGTTTTCCAATGCGAGACCACTTAGAGTCCGTCCACGAACTTCATGAAGGGATACAGAGCTTTCGCAACATGAGCCGGATTGAGGCGAGGCGCAAGAAGGCGAGCGCTTTGACATTCAGATTTTCCCAATCCTTGGCAAGCCTGCGACAGCGATTGAGCCAAGCAATCGTGCGTTCGAAGATCCAGCGCTTTGGCAGAACGACGAAACCCTTGGCCCGATCGGAACGTTTGACGATTTCGATGTCGAGTTGGGTCAGAATTTTGCCAACGGCCTTGTGAAAGATCGGGCCTTGGTAGGCGCTGTCGGCGAACAGCTTCTTCAAGAAAGGAAACATCCCAAACAGCGTGCCCAGCAATAGAACGCCTCCATCGCGATCTTGAATGTCGGCGGCATGCCCGATGGCATGCAGCAGCAATCCCTCGGTGTCGACGAGAATGTGCCGCTTTTTGCCCTTGATCTCCTGAGTTCACCGAAGGATTGCCGGC
>Ga0182015_10002121_pt1 | contig 24653 bp, 21 predicted proteins | sample 712P3MmetaG_FD_120478 | JGI IMG/M metagenome (GOLD analysis project Ga0182015, IMG submission 120478) | Permafrost microbial communities from Stordalen Mire, Sweden - 712P3M metaG | ecosystem: Environmental > Terrestrial > Soil > Wetlands > Permafrost | place: Sweden: Stordalen | collected...
CGACAAGCAAACCGACTTGTTTCTGCTTCCGACCGGCCCTGGCGAGCCTCGCACTTTGAAGGGACACGACGTCATTCACAACGCGGCGCGCTGGTTCCCCGACGGCAAGCGGCTCCTGATCGCGGGTATTGAGCCGAATCACGGCTTGCGGCTCTACGTGCAGGATATCGATTCCGACAAGTTTGATGCGGTTACTCCGGAAGGGACCGATGGATCTGCGTATGCACTGGCACCTGATGGCAGAACAGTCGCCGCTATCGGACCGGATGAGAAGGCTTATTTATTTCCGATTCCGGCTGGAGATCCGCGGCCCATCAAGGGATTGCTGCCCGGTGAAGTGCCGGTGGCTTGGACCGACGATGGCAGATCTTTGTACGTCTACAGGGGCGGGGAATTGCCTGCGAAGGTCTACCGGTTGGAAGTTGCAAGCGGCAACCGCACGCTCTGGAAGCAGCTGATGCCTCCCGATCCCGCCGGCGTAGAATTCGTCGGTCCAGTTCTTCCTACTCCGGACGGCAAATCGTATGTATACGGTTACCGGCGGCTGTTGTCGGATTTGTATCTGGTGGAGGGACTTCAATAGATCTGCCGGGTAGCGTGAGAAAAAGATAGAGATGGATTTTGGGTGGCTCAGCGCTTTTAACGCTGCGATACAAATTGCTTATTTCGTAAACAAAAGGCACGGCGCAAGCCGTGCCTTTTTCTGTAAACTGAGCAGCGTGCCGGATCGACACTACACACACGAGCAGTTAGACTCGCACCTCGAAGAGCTAGAGAGGTGGATCCGGGATCTAAAGATTCCGAGCCCAAAGATCGACCGTTTTCACCAACTGCGCAAGGTCGCGCAGCGAGCGTGCGCCGCCCTGAAGGAGGAACACGCAACGGGTGAGCCGGCATATCTGAAGTCAGTTGGGAATTACGTTTTTGGGCTTACGGAGGCACTAGAATTTTGCACAGTATTCGAAGCCTTTAACGATTCTCCGAGCGAAGAGATACGGCCAAAGCTATTGTCGGCCCTATCGGGCCCAATCAGCATCACGAGTGAAACACCATCTAACACGCGACCGCGAAATACGATGTTTGAGCTTGTTCTGGCAGCGGACTGGAAACTCAATGGGTTGGACGTCTCACTCGGGGACCCCGATATCATCCTGCGCATCGAGGGCCATACGTTTAACGTCGAATGCAAGCGCGTCTATGGTGAAGCGAGTTTATACGACAACCTACGCTCGGCTCGCAATCAATTACGGAAGAAGACAAACATCTCACCCAGAACTCACGGTTTGATTGCAGTGTCAATCAGCCGATTGGTTAATCCGGGCGGTAAGTTATTCCACTGCCCCAGCATGGACGACAAATCCCAGTTAGGCGATCGAATGGAGACAGTCCTACAGCAACAACGGCGGGAGATAGCTAGACTCGGGCCCGACCCAGCGTCCTGCGGAATTCTTTTCCAGGCTTCTACCCCAGTTGATGTAGGGCCCGGCGATCATTTTGCTTTGATGGGATTTTACATTTTTCAAGCCTCAATTGATTTCGGAGCAACGGTGCTTCATCGAAGAATGGCAACCTCTTATACAGCAGGCTAGTCGTGGGCTTAGCGTCGCCCCCCTCGTACATGTCCTCCCGCGCGCCCCGCTAGTAATCTTGCCGTAATGTGCAATACGGATAAACTTTCTCTTAGATGGGGTTCACTCGCAACCAGATTGGCATCGCCGTCGGCACTGCGGCGCTGATGGTCTTCGGATTCCTTGGCTACATCTGGTGGTTAAGTAATCAGGGGCCGGTCTTGGCGCGCTCCGACGATCACGATCCTTTGACAGGCCTCCCCGTAAGTATTCGATTGAATCCGTTGCGCGATCGCACCATCGAGCACACCACCAATCAATTTCTGCGTGAGTTACGCGACGGCCATTGCGATCAACTGCTTTCCGAATGGGAGAACGACTACCGCAAGAAGTACGCTCACTTCATCTGTGACTCCGAAGCGCAACATCCGCTGCTTTCCTGGGAACTGGCCGAATGGGAGAGCGCCCCGCCGCTCGCCATCCTTCACTACCGCGGCAAGCGCCGCTACGGCAAAATCCAGGCTGGAACTTATCAGGAATTGTTCACCGTCACGACCGAGAACAAAGACGGCCAGTGGGTGGTGACGAAGTACGATGCGATGTACTGAGTTCCGGCTCCCGCTTTATTCTCGCAGCGGCGTCCATTATCTGACCGCCCGTCAGCGTTCTCTGCCATCGTGATAGAAAATAGTAATGAAGGAACGTGCGGTCTCTGCGCCAGGGCCATCCACAGCCCGCAACATCTATGCCTTCGGTGCAACGTCGTTTCTCAATGACACCGCATCGGAAATGGCGTATTGGGTGCTCCCTGCCTTCCTTGCCACGCTCGGCGCAGGCCCGGCGCAGCTAGGCATTATCGAAGGCATCGCGGAAAGCGTGGCGTCTTTCGCCAAGCTCTTCTCTGGATATCTCAGCGACCACATTACCCGCCGGAAGCCAGTTGTAGTGAGCGGCTACTTTGTCGCCAACGCGGTAAAACCTCTTCTCGCGATCGTCACAGCGTGGCCTCAAATTCTCATGATTCGCTTCACCGATCGGCTCGCGAAAGGTGTGCGCGGAGCGCCCCGTGACGTAATGGTTGCGGAGTCAGTTCCGAAAAATCAATTGGGATCGGCCTACGGCCTGATCCAGTCAATGGATTCGGCCGGCGCTATTGCGGGTCCTCTCGCAGCGCTGGTTTTGCTCGCTCGTTATGGAATTCGCAGCGTTTTCTGGGCGGCTGCAATCCCCGGTGCATTATGCGTAATCGTTGCGTTGGCAGGAATTCGCGAGACAAAACGTCGCAGTAAGCCCCCCGAGGCCGGCGTTCAACCTAAAAATTCGAACGCGCGGACCTTCGTCATTTCACATGCTATCCAGAAGAGCGAAACGAAGCGAGTAAGCCTTCCGGCCAGCTTCTATTTCGTACTTGTCGCCGTTACGCTTTTCTCGCTGGGCAATTCCAGCGATATGTTCTTAGTGTTGCGAGCGCAGAACGCCGGCATTAAACTGGCCCTGGCGCCACTTCTCGGCTTGGTCTTTAACATCACCTACACCCTCGCCTCTTGGCCCGCAGGTTGGATCAGCGATCATGTTTCGCGGCGATTGATCGCTTCGATAGGATATGTAATCTTCGCCGCCGTCTATTTTGTCTTTGGACGCGCGCCCTCCACTCTTGCAATTTGGATTGCGATGGCCGTCTACGGTTTCTACTATGCGCTGACTCAGCCCGTGCTGAAAGCCCTGGTAGTGGAAAGCGTTGGCGAACAGGTGCGAGGGCGCGCCCTCGGAATTTATTTCTTTACGACCAGCGTAGCCACCCTCGGAGCCAGCTTGTTAACTGGAGAACTATGGAAACATTATGGAGCTAGGATTCCATTCTACGTTTCGGCAGCAACCGCGTTGGTGGCGGCGGCATTGCTGCAAGGTGCGCGCAAAGACGGATTTCAAAACTGTAATTAAGAAAACGATCTCGTATATCTGCGATCGGAAAAATTTTTGTTCTTTCGCAAATACCACAGAAAGATGAAAACTTGCGCCGCGATACCCGCGCACGAATCGAGCACAACATCCTGCCACCGGCCCGTACGCGATGGAATAAAACTCTGGTGCCACTCGTCGAGGCTCGCGACAAACGCAGTTCCCAGTGCGGCAATAATGGACCAGCGCGCGGTCCATTTTACGCTCGACATCGCCGGCAGGGTTGCCCGCCAGGCTCGAAAAAGCAAAACGCTCAGAGTCGCGTAGCCGATCACATGCCCCGTCTTGCGAATGTAGAAGTGCCAAACCTCAAAGCGGGCCCAGTCCAGGCGAAATAAAAAATGTAGTAAAGGATAAAGAATGCGGCTGGTATTGCTAGACGAAAGTAATGCGGTCGATTCGATAGCAATGACGATCAGCCACAGAAACGCGGCCGTCCATGCCATTAAAGCATTGTGTTGGTCTGAGTTCAAAAGGAGGGGCTACTCGATGGCATAATTAGGCGCCTCACGAGTGATCATGACATCGTGAACATGACTCTCTCGTAGTCCGGCTCCGCTGATTCGTACGAAGCGTGTTTTCTGTAGCAATTCGGCGATCGTAGCGCAGCCGCAGTAACCCATGCCTGATTTCAATCCGCCTACCATTTGATGAACGATCATTGCCACGGACCCGCGATAAGGAACGCGGCCTTCAATCCCCTCCGGAACAAGCTTGCCCAGACGGTTGGAATCGGCATCGTTTGAAGAGACAGCGGACGAAGCTTCACCTTCGGTACTCTGGAAGTAGCGTTCGCTGGACCCTTGCGCCATCGCGCCAATAGAACCCATGCCGCGATAGGACTTGAAAGAGCGGCCTTGATACAAGATTAGCTCGCCGGGACTCTCGTCCGTTCCAGCAAAGAGTGACCCGATCATGACAGCGCTTGCTCCCGCCGCCAGGGCCTTTGTGATGTCGCCCGAATATTTGATACCGCCGTCGGCAACGATCGGAACACCGGCATCTTTGGTTGCGCGATAAGCTTCTGCGATGGCGGTGATCTGCGGCACGCCAGCTCCCGTGACGACACGCGTGGTGCAGATAGAACCCGGACCAATACCAACTTTAATGCCGTCTGCCCCGGCGCGCGCCAAATCGCAGGCTCCATCGAACGTGGCGACGTTCCCCGCCAGCAGGTCCATCTCTGGCAGTTTCGACTTTATTAACCTGACTGCTTCGAGCACTTTTGTGGAATGTCCATGCGCGCTATCGATCGCCAGGACGTCAACTTTATTCTTCGCCAATTCCTGAGCGCGCTCCAGAAAGTCACCGGTTGCACCGATCGCGGCCCCTACGCGGAGACGACCCTGAGAATCCTTCGCGGCATTGGGATACTTCAGCTTTTTCTGAATATCTTTAACCGTGATGAGTCCCTTTAGGTTGTACTTGTCGTCGACAACTAAAAGCTTTTCCACGCGGTGCTCATGGAGAATTTCTTCAGCATCCTCGAGGGTCGTACCTACCGGCACCGTGATGAGATTTTTCTTCGTCATCACGCGATCAATTGGAATGTCAAAACGGCTTTCGAAGCGCAGGTCGCGATTGGTGAGAATGCCTACCAGTCGCCCGTTCTGGGTAATGGGAACTCCAGAAATCTTGTATTTGCGCATCACCTCGAGCGCATCGCTGACTCGGTCCGTCGGCGACATTGTTACCGGGTCGACGATCATGCCACTCTCGGAGCGCTTCACCTTGTCGACTTCGTTCGCCTGTTGCTCGATCGAAAGATTTCGGTGGATTATTCCGAGACCACCCTGCTGGGCTAATGCAATGGCCATGTGCGATTCAGTTACGGTATCCATGGCGGCGCTGGCAATCGGAATGTTCAAACTTATATTGCGGGTCAGCTGGGTCTGAGTGCTGGCCGTGGCAGGAATTACATCGGATCGAGCGGGGAGCAGAAGAACGTCATCAAATGTAAGAGCTTCGGGTACTGGGAAATGAATCATGTGTTGTCTTGGATTCTCCGCGCGGCTGAATCTCCATTTTAGAGAGGCTATACGTTTCAGGCAAATGGGAGAGGTTGGATCCGCTGCCGACTTCGGGAAAAGAAGTTCTTCAGTTCACAGTGATCGGCGCCGTTACGCTCCCCACCTTACCGTTGACATTGTCACGGATTACAACGCGAACAGTGTACTTTCCGGGACCCAGTTCCAGGGAATTATTGAAGCCGATTCCGTCGGCGCGCAATTTTGCCATTTGCCCCTCGGACACCGCTACGGCGAAAGTCTTCGCAGCACTCGTGTAGGGTTGGCCCGTCTTGCTGTCGTTGGCGAAAGCAGCAGCAACATAATCGAAATTCACGTGGCTTTGTCCTTCGCTGGCCTCAATGGAGACGCTATTAGCCGGCAGGTGAATGAAAAATTGCGCGCTCTTTTTTGCGCCATCCCCAGAATTGCCTAACCACTTCACCGTTAGCGGCACTCCCGTGCCTTCAATCGGCGAAGTCAGCGCGTAGCTCAAGTCCGAATTGCGGGTCAGTTCGGCATGGATGGTCGCATTCGTCACGAAGAAACCTTTTCTGGCGCGTACTTCAATGTCTGGCTTGTCGACTTTGACTTTAAGTTGGCGCCAGCCAGCATGATTGTTGTGAATGTCCAAATAATATCCTGCCAGATAGTACGAGGACGCATCATCGGCCGCGCGTTTGAAACTCGAGGCCAAATCGTTCGTGTTGTAGAAAGCTTTTCCGCCCGTCATGTCAGCAAATTCATTCAACGTGTCAAGAGTATTCTGCTGCAGCCAGGAGCGGCTCGTGATCTGCTGAGATCTCCCAGAGCCGGAAAGGGCTCGAGACTGTCTGGCATCGACTGAGGAAATATTTACCAGCCCGCGCACGTCCACCGGATAAACCGAAATTTGGGCGGCGGTCAGGGCCTCCATGGTCCGCTCGTATAGCGTGGATAGATACCCGCCTGGAACGGCGGACGGGGTTGAAATGGAGAACGGAAAACCGCCAGTCGCCCAGATTAGCGATTTGCGTCCCGGCACGCCGGACAGAGACCATGCGATTCCGAGGAATGCATTCAGAGTGGTTTCAATGGCGTTCTGCTGCTGGAACTGGGCAATGAGGGCATCTCCGTGTTGCAAAAATGCGTTCATGGCAGCGTCGGGGTCCGAGCCTGAGACCACTGGGGAGAAAACCGAAATATCTTGCGTCGCAGCGGCCTGCGTGTCCATATCGACTCCCTGCAAGGCGGGAAGTTCGCCACCGTCTTTCTTAAGCAGTTGCATCAGATGGGTGGAATCCCCACTCAATCCCTGCACGATCTTGAGTCCATGGCTGGTGATGATCATAAGTGCAAGCACGTTCCCCGAATCCAGACTGCTGGCCAAATACTTCACCAACTCGCGGCGTCCAGTGTATTGATCGAGGAAGGGAGTGTTCACGGTATCGAGAGCGATTACGGTGACAGTTCGCGGTTGCTCGTCGGAAAGAGCCAGGTTCGAAAACTCGCCCGGTTTGGTCGCAACCGCAGGGAACTTGGCGTTCGTCGAAACGATCTCTTCGAATGTCGAAACCTTCTGCTCCTTGCCATTTTCGAAAAGGTGGAAGTTTTCTTTCTTCAAACCGCGAATGTGGTCTCCCGACTTGCTGGTGACGACCACAGGAACTTGCACCAAAATGGATTGCGTACGGAATTCAATCTTTCCTTCGTCGTTCGCGGACAGGACCGGAACGGCGCTTGGCAACGGGTTGTTGGGTACACCGTAGGCGACCGAAGTTGTGGGCCCCGAAGGCGCAGTTGAGTGCCCTCCTCCGCCGCGACTCTGCGCAAGCAGTAAGCCTGATAAGACGAAAAGCACAGTAGCAAGTCGAAGCGAAAAGTTGCTAGCGAACATGCTCCCTCCAAGGTTGACGGGGAATTGTAACCTGTTGAATGGGAAATGCACGCGAAATATAATTTGTAGCTAAGCCCTCTGAAGCGACTCTAAAACGACTGCAAGGAGGCGCTGAACTTCCTCTGCTTCGGTTGTCATTTACCCTTCGTCGGGCGTATATTAGAAAGCTGAGAACTGTTGTGTCGTACCGGCATTTGGCGATGCACACCAGTGGGCGCAAGCCCACTTTTTCGTTTCAGTAAAGTGTATTGGTCGTTTTCTAACTTTAAACTATTGAATTCATGGCACTTGAGCTTGATCGAGTTCGCGAAATTGCAGAGCGGGTAGCGGCTTCAGCCGGGCTGGAAGTGGTGGATGTCGAATTCCGCGGAAGCGGAAACGCGCGAATGTTGAGAGTGTTCCTGGATAGACCCGGGGTTCGCGCAGGCGAACCTCTTGGCGGAGTGACTCACGGGGACTGTGTTGACTTTAGCCGTGAGTTTGGCACGATCCTGGACGTAGAAGATGCGATAGCGGGCAGTTATACCCTGGAAGTTTCTTCGCCAGGGTTGGATCGAAAGCTGACGAAGGCCGCTGACTTTGAGCGCTTTGTTGGCAGCCGGATGAAACTGACCACCCGGCAGCCGTTAAATGACAATCGGCATTTCGAAGGACGCTTGGAGAGTTTTGGTGAGGGCTGGCTTACGTTGGATCTAAGGGTGGCCAGCAAGAAATCCCGGAAGAAAATGGGCGAAGAAGCTCAGCAAGCGCAGAAAATGAAAATCGAATTCGCTAACATTGAGAAAGCGAATTTGGTGCCGGAAATCTAGAAATCGCGATTCGTAATTTGTGAATTGAAGAAGTGTTGCGAGGTTTTCACTCACAGATTACAAAATCACCAACTTACAAATTGGTTGACCTATGGCAAGTGAGCTCTACAACACGATCGACGCGCTGAGCCGTGAAAAAGGAATCGATCCGCAAATCGTGGTGACGGCGGTTGAAGACGCGATTGTGATGGCAACGCGGAAGTACTACAAGACACAGGAGAATCTCCGCGCCGTGTTGGATCGGGATTCTGGAAAGATCAACGCCTATGCGGTCAGGACCGTCGTAGAGACGCCTGAACAGGTGGAAGATCCTCTGTTGCAGGTCACCGTGGAAGAAGCCCGCAAGACAGACCCGAATCTTCAGGTCGGCGGAGAGTTGCGGATTCCGAAGCCCACCGAAGGAATTCTTGGACGCATTGCGGCGCAGCTGGCGAAGCAGGTAATTTTTCAGAAGGTACGTGAGGCGGAACGCGACACCGTCTACAACGAATACATCGGGCGCGTGAGCGAAGTAGTGAACGCGACCGTGAAGCGAGTCGAAGGTCCGGACGTGATCTTTGACATCGGCAAGGCGGAAGCGCGCATGCCTCGCAAGGAGCAGTCTCGGCTGGAGTCTTTCGCGATCGGCGAGCGGGTAAGAGTGGTAATCGCGCGAGTGGAACGAGCAGCGAAGGGTCCTGGCGTGGTAGTATCGCGCGCCGTTCCGGATTTGGTGCAGCATCTGTTCCAGACCGAAGTGCCCGAGATTTATGACGGCACGGTGGTGATCCGTGCAATCGCGCGGGAGGCGGGTGAGCGCACAAAAATCGCGGTGATGTCCAAGGACAAGGACGTGGATGCCGTGGGCGCCTGCGTCGGCATGAAGGGCATGCGGGTGCAATCGATCATCCGCGAGCTGCATGGAGAAAAGATCGATATCATTGAGTATCACGAAGATGCGGTAACGTTCGCCGAGAAGGCGTTGCAGCCGGCCAAGGTAAGCAAAGTCACCATTGTCGATTCTGGCGGCAAGCACCTGGAAGTTGTGGTGGATGACAGCCAGCTCTCCCTTGCCATCGGCAAGAAGGGGCAGAACGTTCGACTGGCGGCGAAGCTGCTTGGCTGGAAGATTGACATCAAGAGTGAAGAAGAAAAGCGTCAGGAAGTGGAACAGCAGATGTCGGCCATGGTCACACAAACGGCCACTCCGTTGGAGAGCGTACCGGGCTTGGGCGACGGGCTGGTTGAAAAGTTGGGTGCTGCCGGAATCACCACCGTCGAGGCCTTGGCTGATATGACGCCGGAACAACTTGAAGCGATCGAAGGAATTGGTCCCAAGACGGTGGAAAAAATCAGTCTCGCGGTGAATAATTACTTCGCCAGCCTGGAAGGCGAAATTGCGGTCGAGGGCGAGATTGTGGAAGGCGAAGCTGGGGTACCGGAATCGTTGGAACCCGGCACCGAAGAAGTTGTGGCTGGTGGAGAAGGCGAAGTTTTAGGTGCGGAAACACCGGTCTCCGGCGAAGAACACGTTTCCGAGGAGCCTGTCGCCTCTGGCGATGTTGAGGCTGAGAGTTCCGCGGAGAAGCTTCCTTTGGATGAAGATTCCGTGTCCGAGAAGACAGAGCAATGATGTCGCGCTGGCATTTGTGCGATGACAATGGATCGATCAGTAGGAATACAACAACAAGGACTCCGTGAGGTCGCAATGAAGACCTAACTACAACGCGGAGGACCGAAAGGCCGGATGAGTAAGGTTCGAATTAACGATCTAGCCCGAGAGCTGGAAGTAAAGAGCAGAGAGATCTTGGAAACGCTTCCGCTCGTCGGGGTCACTGAGAAGAAAACGCATTCCAGTTCTCTGGAAGAGCATGAAGCTGAAAAGGTTCGTGTCTACATCCGTTCTGCGGCGGAACGTTCCTCATCTCCTGGAAAATCTGGTTCGCGCTCCGCTCGGGGCGACGACGAAATCAAAACCAAGATTGATCTATCTAATATTTCGCGTCCCGGGGATGTGCTGAAGGCGATCACGCAGCGAAAGGAAACCGCAGCGGCCCCTGCAGCAGTGCGCCCGGTTGCCCCTCTCCTACAACCTCCCCCGACGGCGATTACACCGCCTCCAGCGGAGAAAATCGTCGCGGCCCCGCCTGCAGCAGTGAGCCGGCCGACCACGGTTGCGCCTGCGGCAGTGAAGTCCGCTCCCGACAATGCGCCCGTTACCACCAGCGCGCCAGTAACTCCGAGACCGGTGGTGGCGGCTCCGCCGCCTCCTCCAGTTGTCTCCGCCACACCAGCTTCGTCTGTTGTCGTCCCCATGCGACCTCCCGCAATGCCAGCATCTGCAAGTCCGTCATCACCTGCACGTCCCACCGTGGCTGAGGCACCATCCCCAGGGCCAGTGATCGTTCCCAGACCGGCTGCTCCACAACCTCCAGCGCCCCGCATGATCGTGCCGCAGACGGGTCCCCGGCCTGTATACAAAGCTCCCGTGCGTTCTACTTCACCCCCGCCGCCAGTGCAGCCAGGAGTTCCGATCGGCGGCGCAATGCGTCCCTCGGCTGGACGACCCGTCCCGGGCCAACCAATTTTTCAGCGTCGCCCACCCATGCAAGGTGGTGGAGGAGCTCCAGGCGGTCCGCCACGTCCTCCCCTTCGTCCGGGCGAACGTCGCCCGATGCACCCGACACGGCAGGCGCCGGCAGGTGCGCGTCCGCTCGGCGTGGGGCCTGCGCTTCCACCTCCAGGCACAACCCGGCCAGGCAGTCGTCCGGGGGGCCCAGCGCGGCGTCCCGGGCAGCGCTATGTCCCTCGCGGGGTGAAGGAAGGCCCGATGAAGGGCTATACGCCGCCACCGCGTATGGTGGTGTCGAATGAGCCCCAGCCAATCACCCGCAGCATCACTATTACGGAAGGAATTAGTGTCAAGGATTTGGCGGAGAAGCTCGAAATCCGCGCCAAGGATTTGATCTCCCGTCTTCTTTCGAAGGGTGTGTTTGCGACCATCAATCAGACACTCGACGCGGAACTCGCCAGTGAAATGGCTCGCTTCTTCGGCGCAGACACGAACGTGATTACGTTCGAAGAACAGACCGCGAAGGAAGTCGACGCCGCTGCTGCCAGCGAAGACTCCGCTCCTGAGACCGGGGTTCGTCCTCCTGTTGTCACGATCATGGGCCACGTCGATCATGGTAAGACCACGTTGTTGGACGCCATTCGTTTGACCAACGTCGCCGGAGGCGAAGCCGGAGGCATTACCCAGCATATCGGTGCCTACAAAGTACGAATTACGGATACGGAATCGCCGGCATTGGGCCGAGAGATCGTATTCCTCGACACGCCTGGTCACGAGGCCTTCACTCGCATGCGATCCCGCGGAGCAAAGGCCACCGACATCGTTGTGCTGGTAGTTGCTGCTGACGATGGGGTGATGCCGCAAACGGTCGAAGCCATCGATCACGCTCACGCCGCTGAAGTGCCAATCATCGTGGCAGTGAACAAAATCGACAAGCCTGACGCTCTTCCCGATCGTGTCAAGAAACAACTTGCCGATCGCGGACTGATGCCGGAAGATTGGGGCGGGAAAACGGTGTTCGTTGACGTCTCTGCTAAGAAAAAAACGAACCTTAACCTGCTCATGGAAATGATCTGCTTGGTCGCCGACCTTGGCGAATTGAAAGCTACGCCGGAACGTGCTGCTACCGGCGTTGTTCTCGAAGCGAAACTTGATCGCGGACGAGGTCCAGTAGCCACCGTGCTGGTGCAAAACGGAACCCTCAATGCCGGCGACAATTTTGTGGTCGGGAACGTTTACGGCAAAGTGCGCGCCATGTTCGATGATCGCGGTGCGCAGTTGAAGACCGCTCCCCCTTCCACCCCGGTGGAAATCATCGGCATGGAGTCGTTGCCGCAGGCTGGCGACCAATTCGTGGTGGTCGCTGATCGCGACAAAGCGCGCGGCATCTCCGAGTACCGCGAACAGAAATCCCGGGAAGCGGCTCTGGCCAAGAGCTCCCGCGTATCGCTCGAAGGACTGGCGGAACAGATCAAAGCCGCTGGGACCAAGGAACTCAACGTTATCCTCAAGGGCGACGTGCAAGGTTCGGTGGAAGTAATCACCGACTTGCTGACGAAACTTTCGAACGACAAGGTTCGCTTGAAGCTTCTGCGATCCGGCGTGGGTGCAATCACCGAGACGGACGTTCTTCTCGCGTCAGCCTCGAACGCCATCATCATCGGCTTCAACGTACGACCGGAGCGCAAGGCCCAGGAACTTGCCGATCAGGAAAAAGTTGATATTCGCCTGCACTCCATCATTTACGAGTTGCAGGACGAGATAAAGCGTGCGATGAGCGGCCTGCTCGAACCAACGTTCAAGGAACATTATCAAGGTCGCGCTGAAGTGCTGAACGTTTTCAAAATCCCGAAGGTTGGAACCGTCGCCGGTTGCCGCGTGAGCGATGGCTTGATCAAACGCGACTCGGAAGTTCGCCTTCTCCGGGACAGCGTACAGGTCTTCAAGGGCAAAGTGGGATCGCTACGGCGTTTCAAGGACGACGCCAAAGAGGTCAGCAACGGCATGGAGTGCGGCATTTCGATCGCAGGCTACGGAGATATCAAGGTGGGAGACACTATCGAGGCCTTCGCTACCGAAAGAATCGCCGCGGAAGTGATTGCGTAAGAAAGTTCTCGGGGTCTCGGCTCTCAGTTCTCAGTTCTCAGTTCTCAGTAAGAAAATTGATTCACTGAGGAGCGGGAACCGAGAACCGACAACGAATGCCTATTGCCTTTCTTACTCTCGACCTTCACATCGAAGCCGCGCAATCGCTCAAGGACAAGCGGCAGGTACTGCGCAGCTTGAAAGACCGGTTGCGCACCAGTTTCAACGTTTCGGTAGCTGAACTCGAACCCTGCGCTTTATGGAACCGCGCCACGATTGGGGTTGTCGGTATCTCCGATTCGCGAGACTACCTTGATGGGCTCATGAAGAACGTGGAGCGGCATGCGACCCGCATCGCCAACAACCATGGCGCAGACGTGGCCGATTCCTTTGTTGAATATCTCTAATGTTGAATATTTCTAAGAGTGGGCGACTTTTCTCCGCTCGGAGTGTTACCTCTGTACTGTCGAAAGTGCACGAACGTGCGCGACAATAGCACTTCGAGGCCAAGACGCACAGCTGTTTTTCTGATATTCTCATCCGTTTTACCCTGAGGTGGATGGTGGAAAAGCGCGCTCTTAAATATCATCGCGGACGACTGGGCGAAGCCTTGCGCGAGGAAATCGAAACCTTGGTGGAAGGCGAATTGGCGGACCCGCGAATCGGACTTGCGGCCGTAACTGCGGTCATCGTCGCCGATGATGGCCGTTCCGCGCAAGTTCTCGTGGATGTGGATGGCGATGACCAGGAAGCAGAACGAAGTCTCGAGGGCTTGCTCGCAGCCAAGGAGTATATTCGGCATGAATTGGTGGAACGCTTGCGGTTGCGGCGGGCTCCCGAACTTTATTTCCGGCTGGATCGCTCTGAGCGGGAAAAAGCGCGAGTAGAGGAATTGCTGGCGCGGGCTAAGAAAAGGGCGAAATCGCATACTTCTCCGGCGCCGGGCGCGAAAAAGGCATAACAATGTTGCGGGACGTGCTCCATCAAATCGAACAGCGTGACCGGTTCGTGCTTACCTCGCACGCTCGTCCCGATGGCGACGCCGTCGGATCCGCGCTGGCATGCTGTCAGATTCTGCGAGGCATGGGCAAACAGGCCGACGTGGTACTGCACGATGGCGTGCCGCGCATCTATCGTTCGCTGCCTTTCGCCGATCAAGTGGTGCAGGCGGATCGCATTGCCGGCAACTACGATGCGGCCATCATCCTGGAATGCGACAGTGTCCACCGCACACGACTGGAGGGCCTGGAAGACCGCTTTCTGATTAGCATCGACCATCATGTGAGCGGTCGTCCATTCGCGCACGTGAATTGGATCGATCCGCACGCCGTGGCGACTGGCGAAATGGTATTTCGGCTGGCGCGCGAGTCGGGGACGTCATTCTCTCCGGAGATGGCCACCTGCCTCTACATCGCGCTGATGACCGATACCGGCTCGTTCATGTTTCAGGGAACCAACGAGCGCACCTTCTCTCTGGCGCGGGAACTTGTGCTAGCCGGCGCCGATCCCTCCTACTGTGCACGGAACATCTACTTCGCCCATTCTGTCGCCAAGCTCAGGCTGCTTGGGGAAGCTCTGCGCAACCTGAATACCCACGGAGGTATCGGCTGGACCTGGGTAACGCAGGAGCAGATGGAACGCTGTGGAGCGAAAGAGGAAGATTGTGAAGGCCTGGTGAACTACGTTCTCTCGATTGGAGAAGTTGAAGTAGCGGTATTGCTGCGTGAACTCCCCGAAGGGCGGTTTCGAGTGAGTTTGCGTAGCAAGGGCGGCCTGGATGTGGCTCGCGTCGCCGAGCGATTTGGCGGTGGTGGCCACGAATGTGCCAGCGGTTGTTCGGTAGAGGGCCCCCTTGCACATGCAGTCCGCCAGATTTTGGACAGTTTCCGCCTCGGTCCTTCCGTTCAATAGCGCGGCAAAGTCAAGCCTCGGTAAGAGCAAACAATCTACAATTCAGCCATGGCACGAGCACCGTTGCTTGCCCCACTTTCATGACAAGCCGGACCCGCACTGACTCCCTATTGCTCACGGGTTTCTGTGCGTTCCTGTTTTTCTATGGACTGGCGCAGTTTGGCCTCATCGGAGCCGACGAGCCACGCTATGCACAGGTGGCGCGTGAGATGTTGCAGCGTCAGGATTGGATCACGCCAGTGCTTGGCGGGCAGCCGTGGTTGGAAAAGCCACCACTTTATTATTGGCAGGCCATGCTTGCCTATTCAGTCTTCGGCGTAAGTGACTGGGCTGCGCGGTTGCCTTCGGCGTTGGATGCGACTTTCCTGGTATTGGCGATGTACTTTTTCCTGCGCCGTTTTCGTCGAGGATTCGAAGTCGACGGCGCGTTGATTGCGGCCTCATGTGCCGCAATCATCGGCTACGCGCGCGCGGCATCGACGGATATGCCCCTTACCGCCGCTTTTGCCATTGGGCTTTTGGCTTGGTGGACGTGGCGCGAAAGCGGAAAGAAAGTTTACCTGGGGGGCTTCTACATCTTTATCGCTCTCGGGATGCTGGCCAAGGGGCCAGTCGCTCCGTTTCTCGCAGCCGCCATAATTGTCGTCTATGCAGTGGCCGTTCGGGAATTGAAATTGATTTTGAAAACGTTCTGGTTGCCCGGCGTTATTCTGTTTTGTGCCATCGCATTGCCCTGGTACATCCTGGTGCAGATCCGCAATCCGCAGTTTTTCCATGACTTCATTATTGAGCACAATCTGGGCCGCTTCTCGCGGAACATCTACCACCATACCGAGCCGTTTTGGTATTACGCACCAATCGCGGCATTGGCGGTATTGCCTTGGACCGTCTTTACGATTACAGCTTTGGCGAAGTCGACCAGGGCATGGTGGGAGAATCGCCAGTCAGCCGCTTTCGGAGGCAATCTCCGTATACACTTTCGCGTCTTTGCTGGTTGCTGGTTTTCCGTCCCGATCGTGTTCTTCTCCTTCTCTGAGTCAAAACTTCCGGGCTACATTCTTCCTGCAATTCCCGCGGCTGCACTGCTGTTGGCGGATTACTTAAAACATCATCTCGAGCAAACCGACTCGCAACCCGTTCCAATCTGGCTGATAATCCTGCATGCTCTAGTCGCGGCGGCGCCAATTCTTCCCGCGTTGCTCATCGCATATCTGATCACCCAGCACCGGCTTCCACGCGGACAACCGATGATCGTAGCCATTGGAATGACATTCTTGATTTGCGCTGGAATCGCGCTCACCCTCGTGCGCAAAAACGGCCTGCGAATGCTTCGCTTTGTGACCCTCATACCGGTCGTGCTGGCCGTGGCAGCTGCGCTAAAACTCGGCTCCCAACCCTTGGATCAAAACCTCTCGGCCCGTCCTATGGCACAAGTAATTTCCGGGCTCGAAACCCATCCTTTTCCGGTTGCCGTTTATCATGTGCGGCGGGAACTCGAGTACGGCCTCACTTTTTATCGCAACCACCTTACTTTCAATTACGACTGGGGGAGCGTACCACCGCAGGAACATTTGCTGGTAGCTCCAGAAAACTCGCAGGTAGAGATCGCCAAACTTGTGCCCGGCCGCCGCGTGTCTTACTTAGGGCACTATGCCCCCCAGCACCTCGATTATTACTGGATCGCGGCGGCGCCTACCCGCGTGCCTTAAGCGTGTCTACTTGCGTTGCATGTTGCCGTCCCATATTCCGCCGTTTGCCTCACGCCTTGGAACCAACTAGACTCGGAGTTCTGCCGCCGCGACGAAACCAGAAATTGGCTTACTTCGCAGGAGCCCAGTGGAGATTCTCGACCTCAGACATTTTTCCTCAGTAGACCTGCGGCCCCTGCTCGATGATGAGGCTCGAGTCTGGAGCAACCTGCTTTCCTGGGACTATAGCGGGTCGGCCGAGATGATCCTGCGGTATGTGGATGCGAAAATTCTTCCCGGGTACGCAGCCATCGAACGCGGCCGTATTTTTGGCTACACGTTTTTTGTATATGAAGGCAGCAAAGGAGTGGTGGGCGATTTGTTTGTGGCCAATGGCGGCCGCCTGCCCAACCCCCGCGAGGTGGAACTTAAGCTTCTCACGCATGTGATCGAGACCTTGCAGCAGTCTCCTGGAATTCATCGCGTGGAGGCGCAGTTGTTGGCGCACGAATCTGGAAGCGTTGCCCGTCCCTTCCTCGATCAGGGATTCCATCGTCATCCCCGGCTATTCATGGTGTTGGAGCTTGGGCGCGGAACTCCCGTAACGCCAGCGAAGCACTCCGACGTCGAAATTCGCCGCTGGACCGAAGCCGATTACCAACCTGCAGCCGCCGTAATCACTGCGGCATATCGCGGTCACGTGGATGCCCAGATCAACGATCAATACCACACGCTTAGCGGCTCCCTGCGATTTCTGAATAATATCGTCCGGTTCCCCGGTTGCGGATTATTCGACGCCGAAGCTTCCTACGCGGCGGTAGACCGCAAGGCCAAGAACCTGATTGGCCTGATTCTCTGCTCTCGGGTGCGCGGCGACGTGGGTCACGTAACCCAGGTGTGCATTTTGCCGGAATATCGTTCGCATGGCATCGGCGAATCACTACTCGCTGCCAGCGCTACGAACCTTCGCAAGCGAGGTTTCACCATGCTCTCTCTCACCGTCACCGAAGCCAACGTCCGCGCAGTGGAGCTCTATCGTCGTTTGAATTTCGAATCGAAAAGAGTTTTCGATGCGTTCGTCTGGGAAGGTTAGAAGCGCCTTAGCGGTCGCTGACGACTATGAGGAAAAGCTACCTTCGCACCAACCACATTGCCCAACCCGCAACAATCACTCCGCCAATGAACATCGCAAAACAGTACAGACCATAGCGGACCATGTCACGCGCGGTGTCACGATGCGTGATGCCAAAGACGATCGATGCAGCGATTGCGAACACGAGAGCGGCGCTGAAGTGAGTGAGTTGAACAGTCATCGTTTCCCTATGAAGGCCGCTTTGGCCCAGGGTGGAAACCGAAAGCCAAAAGTTTGCTCATAACTTCTTTCCGATTGCAATGTGGTAGGCGTCCGCCACCGCGATAAAGTTCAGCAGCCCGGCCACGATCATGAATTTCGTTCCGTAATCTGCGATGGCAAATGCAATCGCTCCCTGGCCGCCATTCATGGCGAGTGTGGCGATATACAAGCCGCCAGTTCCAAGATCGCCGACGAATCCTAGAATATCGAGAATGTCTCCGCCATTTGCCTTATAAATGTGGCCTTGCATCATGAGGCCGAGAACAAACAAGGTTGCGATGGAAATGAGCAGCAATAGCCCACGAATCCATCGCCTCTGAATGAGGTGCCCGGCTCCGGGGATGAACCATCCCACCGCTGGCGCAACTACGGCCATTACGCTCGAGGACGGAACCGGTTTCGCTGGATTCGAATTCACTCTTGCTGAAGTTGGATTTGCCATCAGATGGTTACAATCTCGCGTTGAATGTTACCCGTTACTTCCGCCGACTTCGGCCGCACCAGCATGTTGATTTCGCTCCGCACGCCGAACGCCGGCAAATAAATGCCGGGTTCGATCGAGAAGCAGGAGTTGGGCAGAAGCTGCCGCTCATCGTGAATCTCCAGATCATCCATGTTCGCGCCGTTGGAATGAATGTCCGTTCCAATGGAGTGGCCGGTCCGATGAATAAAATAATCTCCGTAACCCTTTTCCTTGATGTGGCCGCGCGTTGCGCGATCCACCTCCCACCCTGCAATCGGGCGTCCCGCCGCAATCGCATCCATCACAGTTTTCACGCCGGCATCTCGCGCATCACGAACAATCTCAAAAATCTCACGCATCCGATCGGATGGGGCAGAGCCCACGAATCCCACCCATGTAATGTCGTAATAAACCGCACCCGGCGTATCCTTCTTTCCCCACACATCGATCAACACCAGATCGCCCTGTCGAATGGGAACCGGATGCTCCGCGCTGGGCTCGTAGTGAGGATTGCCGGCGTTGGCATTGACCGCCACAATCGGCGGATCGTCGGTGAGCAGGTGCTCACGGCGAAATGCTTCCATAAACCATTGCTGAATCTCGTGTTCCGTAGTACCACCATTGCGCGCTCGTAGGCCGATCTCGCGGAAAGCGGCGTCCAGAATCGAATCGACACTGTCGCGGGCGGCGAAGTGCGTCTTGATCTGCTCGTCGCTCCACGTGCTCTCGAATTGCGCCACCAGATCGGCCGAGCTGACCACATTCTTTCCCAAACCGCGAAGCAATTCGACCGTTCCCGCATCCACCAATGACAGGGTGAAGACGCTGTTATTCGGCGAATACTGCATCGCCAAGTCGCGATAAGAAGCCAGAATCGCCTTTAGGCTTTCGAATAATTCCTGCCAGCCGGAATACTGCCGCTTGCTGCCCGGAAGGGAGTCCAGGTGTCCGGCTTCAATTTTGTGCACCAACTTGACTGGCTCGCCCTGTGCCGGAATTAAGTAGAACCAGCGCCGCGTAACCATCAGGTTCGGGGGCAATCCGAGCACGCGATAAGCGATAGGATCGCGATGATGATGGTCGTAAAAAAGCCATCCATCGATGTTGCGTTCGCGGAGCGCGGATTGGATGGCGGCGAGGTCCATGAGCAAACGTCTATTGTAAACAATGCGGCAGAATTGAGCGAATCCCCTGCCCGCAAAAAGTTGGAGAAGCTTCCCAGCTACGAGGAAAGAATTCCTTTTTTTGTTGATTGCGGCAGCGTCTCACAAGCGGTTCGCAAGACCAGGCGCGGAGCCTTTCCGCGAATCTTCATCAAGTAAGGTACCGTTTTGCTGGCATCAAATTTCGCCGCCTCGCGCAAGAGCCAGCCCAGCCCTTTCCGCACCATGTCGTCCTCGTCATTGAGCAAGTAATCGGATAGCCGGGTGATCTCTGGGAAGAACATCCTGGCGCGTGCTCCGCGGATCAGCGCTACACAGGCCGCTCGACGGTGCCACCGATTGGGGGACTTGGCCCACTGGAAAACGAAACGCACCCGCGCCGGTTTCGACGCCACCATCGGTGCAATCAAGTAATGCACCAGAGCATCGTGGTCAGCCCAACTGCCAATGTGCTCCAGCCAGGACTCAAATAACTTGAACTCAGTATCGCTAAACTCCGCGTGAAGGTTCTCCAGCAAGAACACAGCGGCGACCTTCTCCTCTAAAACCGATCCGGAGAAAAGTTGATCGGCAACGTCGATAACAAAATCAAGCCCGTATGCTTGTCTGAGTTCTCGACGAAGACGAACCGCGGCGCGGCGTAAATCCGCCGCGCGCCATCCATGCGAGTGAATTTCCTCTTTGAAAAAACTCTGAACGCCCTCAGCGTGATCGGCAGAGCCGCCGTTTTTCAGAACGCGACGAAATTGGTCAGCGAGGTGTCCCGCCTTAACTTTCGGTGGCGACTCGGTAGATCGATCTGTGTAACGCTTCGGCATAAGGGATCTTCGATTTCCGCGATCTTCATTTCGACGATATTCATTTTGCTCCAGCGGCTGCCACTCGAAAATATCTGTCATAGATCCAGAGCACCACGGTCGTAGCCACTCCTACCGCTGTTACCGTCCACCACACACGTTCTGGCTCGTGCATCACCTCTCCGAAGTGATGCATAAGCGTTCCGCCAAACCATCCTCCGATCAGCGACCCAATTCCGATTGGCAAAAACGCAAAGCCCATATACGTACCCTGTTGTCCCCGCGGCGCGAGCAGAGCAATATATTCGTAATACCGAGGCTGCTGCGTGATCTCGCCCAGCGCCAGAACAAATAATGACACAATCGCTCCCCAGATCGTTGGGTGAAAAGCAAGGATTAACCACGAGAGAGACGTGATCAAAGTTCCAAGGATTACAGCCTGAAATGCAGGAATTCTTCGGGTTAGAAAGTTCACCGCCAGAGTGAGACAGATTACGGTCAAGCCATCGGTAACCAGAATAATTTCCACATCCGCATGTGGGTTGATATAGCTGTGAATGTATCCCGGCAAGCTGATGTACTGTTGCCAGAACACAACCCAGTATCCTGTAAAAATTAAAAGGAACCACATGAAACGGCTGATCCCAGCCAGCACTAAGGCCAGCAGCCCGACCCATATCCACCATGGCAGGTTGAAGGTGGGATGGATCCACAGGCCAATCCGGAGGAATAACGCGATCGCCAGTACGGGAAGAACCAGCCGGTAGTTGCCCAGTACCACGCAGAAATTTCGCGCGACCGTTGCAATTGAGGGCGGAGGCGCATCTCCGGGCTGGTGCGGTTCCCGAAAGAAGAACAGGACGAAAAAAAACATCGCGAAAACGCTAAGAGCGGCAACACGATAAACGCTCTCGACGCCAAGATGGCGATGCGCCCATGACGCATAGAAAGGACCGGCCGCGCCCCCAATGTTGACCAGAGTGTAGTAAATCGAATAGCCGATTGATCGGACATTGGGCTTCGAAGCGCGTGCCGTTGTGCCCACCACGCTAGGTTTTACCAGCGCGACGCCGAGCGCGGGCAGGATAAGAATGAAGCCCACAAAAAGCTCGAGGGGAACCGCATTGCGCACCGGCGCCAGCCAGGAGGCTCCGATCGAGCCAATCAGAAAATAGGCCGCCGCCAGAATTAGATATGCAATCGAAAGCGCGCGCCGAAATCCCAGTCGGTCCGCCGCGGCTCCGCCAAAAATGGCGAGGAACCATACCATGCCGCCGAAGATGCCCGTCAGCGTTCCGGTCTGCTCGACGGAGAAGCTCAGCTTCTCTTGCAGATACAAAGCCAGAGACGCAAAGGCACCGTAGTAGGAAAGGCGCTCGAATATCTCGCTGATGTTGGCGACCCAGAATGGCCGCTCGAACCCCGTACGAATCTCTTGCAACCGTTCTGAAAAGCTCAAGATGTCTCCCGAACGCATGCGAAGCAGCCGCTTCATCGTCGGCACGGATTATATCTGTGAGATCAAGTCAACGCTGCGGCTGCCGAAATTTGCTTCCTGATTTCTTCACCCGAAAGACCGGCAACACAAATTGTCTTCGCCCGATTGCGTTGGCCGGAAGCAATAGTAACGGTAGATCGCGGCACCTTCAAAAGTTTCGCGAAAAACCCAATGCAAGCCTCGTTTGCCTTCCCATCGATTGCCGGTGCAAGGAGAGAAACCTTCAGCGCGTCACCGAGTTCGCCAGTGATAGCGTTCTTCTTAGCCCGCGGATGTACCTTCACGTCGAACGTCGTCCCCGACGAAGTTTCGTGCACGGCAAACATAGGCATTGTCGCAATGTGGTGCGCCCAAGCATTGCATTTCTCTCTGAACTCAGTTGCTTAGGCTTGCGGGCGTTCTCCGAAGATCGCTGTGCCCACACGCACGCACGTCGAACCCTCTTCAATCGCAATCTCGAAATCGTGGGACATGCCCATGGAAAGTTGGTCCATCGATATTCCCGGAAGCTTGCGCGACGCGATGGTATCGCGCAATTCGCGCAGCTTGCGAAAGTAAGGTCGGGCAGCTTCCGGATCTTTGGTAAATGGAGGCACCGTCATTAATCCTCGAAACACCAGGCTCTCAAGCTTTTGCGCGGCGACGAGCAGTTCTTCGAAATCGCGAGAGTCCGGCGCCACACCGCTCTTCGCGACTTCGCCGCCGACGTTAATTTCGATGAGCACATCCAGGTGCTTGCCCAGATTACGCGACGCCCCGTCGAGCTTATCGGCCAGCTTCAGGGAATCCACCGAGTCGACCGCGCGAAATAACTCTGCGGTTCGTGCAGCCTTATTCGTCTGTAAATGACCAATCATGTGCCACTCGGCGGCGTCCAAGTCGCGCACCGCATCGATCTTTCCGGAAAACTCCTGAACCCGATTTTCTCCGAATAATCGAAGCCCAGTCTCGTAAGCCTCGCGAATCTGTCCCGGTGTCTTCGTTTTGCTCACGGCCATCAGCTCGATTTCTTCGGGCGCACGTCCGGCGCGTTGCGCGGCTCTTTGAATACGCGCGCGCACGCCGGCAATGTTTTCGGAGACCGACATAAGATACTAAACGACGAAGACCTTCTAAGCTGCACAAGGAAATGCGAACTCCCCTTGGCAGCGACGAATAACGGGCAGACGCAAATCACATCATGGCCGTCGGCGGAGCCGGTTCGTTCGGATCGCCAGCGGCAGAGTTCGGCACGAAGATCATCAACGCCGCCAAACCTGCCAGCACGATCATCCCACCCACAAGATAGGATGGATTGCTAAAAATCTGCGGCGGATGATTCGGCGCGCCCCACGAGGGAACGAACTGCAAACCCGCCCAAACTAACCCAAGTAACGCTTCTCCCGCGATCAGTCCGGAAGCAACCAGCACTCCGGCATTGTCTACACGGGTTTTTTGCGCGGCGTTGTATCCGCGGCGGTCGGCAACCCAGTCCGCGATTGAGCGAATCACGCCGCCCACGAATATTGCGAATGTAGTTCCGAACGGCAAATACATTCCCACGGCTACCAGCATCGGACTCTTCACTTGCATCATGATCAGCGCAATGCCAAAGAAAATTCCTACCACTACCAGCGGCCACGCCATATCGTGCCCCACGATGCCCATCGCCAGCGTTGCCATCAATCCCGCCTGGGGCGCGGGGAGTTCTGGGCCGCCGAATCCTACGCCTCCAGCTCGTATGCTGCCTTCATGCAGTAGCATCAGCGGAAAATACATCACTAAGCTTGCCACCACCACGGCGATCAGCTCAGCCGCCTGAATTTTTTGAGGTGTGCCTCCCAGAATGTATCCAACTTTAAAGTCCTGTAAAAGTTCGCCGGCAACCGCCGAAGAAACGCACACTACGGTCGCTACAGCCAGCACTGCTGCAACCCCGGACGTACCCGAAACGCCCAGCGCCACCATCAGCAGCGCTGCGATCAGAAGCGTCGACAAAGTCAGACCGGAGATAGGATTATTCGAAGAACCGATGAATCCCACCAGATTGCCCGACACAGTCGCAAAGAAAAACCCGACGAGGATCATCACGATCGCGGCCAGAATCGCAGGCCAGAATAATCCCGAGAGCTTGATGTAAAGCAAACACATCAAAACGAACGTACCTGCGATCAATCCAAAAACAATTTTCGAACTCATGTAACGTTCCGTGCGCGCCAGCTTCGCCTGTTCAGCGGAAGTTTGACGCAAATCCGCGAACGCCTTGCCGATACCCGCAGTCAGGCTGGCGCGCATTTTAAAAAGAGTGTATGCGGCGCCCACCAGCATTCCGCCCACCGCAATCGGACGCACAATATACCTCCACACCGCGTCCGCCATATTCGCCCAATTATCCGGCGTGTCGGCTGGAAGATACGCTTTCAACTGCGGTCCCAAGAAATAGATCATCAATGGAACCATCAATCCCCAGGCCAACACGCTGCCTGCAAACTGCAGGGACGCCAGCTTTACTCCGATGATGTATCCCACTCCCAAATACGCCGGGCTTACGCTGGGTGCCGCAAATACACTCGTCCCCCCTGTAGCCACAACATGCGTGCTTCCAGTGTTTCCCAGGCGAACCTGGCTGCGTCCCAAGCTGCCCACTCCTACGTGCAGGTCGGTGTCGGCGGCGAACAAACCGAATCTGCCCAGCATATAAACCATTCCGCCGATGCCAATATTCCAGAACAGATATTTTGCCGCTTGGGCTCCGCGTTGTCCGGCTTTATGAATTTCGGATGCCGCTAACGATTCCGGAAAGGGCAACTCTGGATCTTCCACCATGGCGCGCCGTACCAGGGAAATGAAGAGCACTCCCAAAATGCTGCCTACCATGATCAGTGCGGTGGATTTCCAGTACGCATCCGCCGGCCGGAATGACGGCCACGCCTTCGCCAGGAGAAA
>Ga0182015_10002122_pt1 | contig 24648 bp, 21 predicted proteins | sample 712P3MmetaG_FD_120478 | JGI IMG/M metagenome (GOLD analysis project Ga0182015, IMG submission 120478) | Permafrost microbial communities from Stordalen Mire, Sweden - 712P3M metaG | ecosystem: Environmental > Terrestrial > Soil > Wetlands > Permafrost | place: Sweden: Stordalen | collected...
ATACTCGAGCCTAATGAACCGCAACCGGTCGTTGAGCGGCTCGCTAAAAGCAGGGCTGCGGCTGGAGAAGCGTCGCGACGGGTTCTTGCCGGCGATTTTGATTTATGTCGCCGCGTGGAAAACCGCCGGCGGGACGCCGGCGCTACGAGTACACGGCTGCCGTCGTTGATTGGAGTGGTGGATGGGCGAAGGGAACCATCGGGCGAGAATTTTGCGAAAATAGGGAATCGCGGGCGGGATGCCCTTCGAAAACTCAGGGCAGGCCCGCGCCACGAGGCTGTTTGGCGGCTGGACTACAATTGGGGCACGGAGATGATTATGCGAAGGCGATGAAGCCGAGATTTTTTGCGACGCCTGCCGAATTACGCGCGTGGCTCGAGAAATTTCATCCAGCGGCACAGGAATTGTGGGTGGGCTTCTATAAGAAGAGTTCGGGGAGGCCGAGCATCACGTGGCCTGAAGCGGTGGACGCGCTTCTGTGTTACGGATGGATTGACGGGATACGGAAGAGTGTGGATGAAATCAGCTACACGATACGAGTGACGCCGCGCAAGAAAAAGAGTACGTGGAGCGCGATCAACATTCGCCGGGCCGCCGAGCTTTCAAAGCTGGGGCTGATGAAGCCCGCAGGCGTCAAGGCCTTCGCGGCGCGAACCGACGATAACTCCGCGATTTATTCCTACGAACAGCGGAAGAGTGCGAAGCTGCCGGCGGAATTTGAGAAACGGTTCAGCAGCAACAAGAAGGCGTGGATGTATTTTCGCGCGCAAGCGCCTGGGTATCAGCGGCTGTCAATTTTCCGGGTGATGAGCGCAAAGAGGGAAGAGACGCGCGTGAAACGGCTGGAGACGCTGATTCGCGAGTCAGAGCGCGGCCGGAGGATTGACGCGATGGCGCCTGCACCGGCCAAAAAATGAGACGCCGATGATCATTGCGTCCGGGAGGCGGGAGCCTCCCGGCTCTGAGTTAGATTCGATATTTGCATGGCTCACGTCCAGTACGAACTGCAGATCCCTCACTTCGTCCGGGATGACAACGTTTTCTAGTCTGGCATCGCTTGTCGGCACGACTGAAGTCGTGCCCTGACGGAAATCGCCGTCGCGATCCTGCGGACTAAAAAAAACGGCATGCGGAATCCAAATTGCCGCGGACGGTGTCTAAGTATATTGCGGCGAAAAGACACATAAAGATTTACAAAGCAGATATACAGGAGCGCGATGCACGCAAAGGCACCCCGATTGATTGCGCGGGCATGAATCTATGGGAGGTGAATTGACTTGTCATGAGGCGGCGAATAACATCGGCAGCATTCGGTATCTAAATTCCGACTGCCCAGGGCCCTCTCATGCCACAGACAGAGCGACGCAAGAAACAGCGCCACCCGTATCGAACGGTCGTGGAAATCGGTTGGGGCGCCGAAGTGCTGAAATGCATGTCGCGCGACATCAGCATGAAGGGAATGTTCATTGAGACGGAGCACCCGCTCTGGCTGCGCGCGGAATTTACGGCGCGGATCAATGTTGGGGAGACGATAGAAGTGGATTGCATGGTCCAGCGCGTGGAACCGGGGCGAGGGATGGCTGTGGCCTTCATTGATCTGCCCGAGGCGGAAAGAGACCAGCTCGAAGCGTTTTTAATAGGACTGACGCAGCAGTGACGCGATGCATGAATTGCGGCGCCGAACGCAATACCGAAATATGCGAATCGTGCGGGATGAGCCCGGTGGTGGCGGAACTGGCGCTCCGGAAGAGATTGCTGAACCGCACGGCCATTTTTCTTCTTGGCGCGATTGCCTTCATGTTTGCCACTGGGAAATTTCCCCCACTTGAAGTTGACGGAATTCTGATCTTTATCGGTGTACTGTTTTTTCTGACGCTGGGGCTTGGGATGATCGTCGAGAAGCGCGCACTCGGGCATAAGGACGTGGAAGCGCTGAAGCGCGTTTATTACGGATTGATTCCGGTGCCGTGGCTTTTGGGAGCGCTCTTGATTGCGAACGGGGCGTTCGATCGCTCGGCGAGGGTTGATAGAGATGCCCGCGTGATCAGCCGGTTCGCGACGATCGGTCCACTGCCGAGCGGACGGCTGGTGGTGGAATCGTGGAGAGAAGGGCACCGGTTCGAGCGCGTGGCGGTGAGCCGTACGGATTACGACCGGTTTCATCCGGGAGATTTTGTTGTCGTGCGAGTCGGCGGAGGGCTCGTGGGAATTCCGTGGGTTGCCGGCGTTGACCGCGAGTAGCGCGGGCGGGAATTACGTGCCGGAATATTGCGCGCGCCGGATGAATTCTCCTGAGCCGGGCTTGCCAGTGAATTTGCCGTTCTCGACGACGACGCGCCCGCGGGATAGCACGATCTTCGGAATACCTTTTACCTTAATTCCTTCAAACATCGAATAGTCCACGCGCATGTGGTGCGTTTTGGCACTGATTACCTGCTCTTCGTCGGGATCAAAGACGACGATATCCGCGTCGGAGCCGACGGCGATTGTGCCTTTGCGCGGGAAGAGGCCAAAGAGCTTGGCCGGCGCTGCGGACACGAGCTGCACAAAACGATTCGCGGAGAAGCGTCCACCATTTACGCCGCCGGAATAAATTAGGCTCAGGCGATTTTCGATTCCGGGGCCGCCATTGGGAATTTTTGTGAAATCGTCCTTGCCGAGTTCCTTTTGTTCCTTGAAGCAGAAGGGACAGTGATCAGTGGAAACAACCTGAAGCGTATCGTGCGCGAGGCCATGCCACAATTTTTCCTGATGCCATTTTTCTCGCAGCGGCGGCGTGAAGACATATTTCGCGCCTTCAAAGCCCGGCGCGTCCATATTTTCGAGAGAAAGGTAGAGATATTGAGGGCACGTCTCGGCGTAGGCGGGCAAGCCGCGATCGCGAGCTTCGCGAACTTTCTCGAGCGCTTCGTTGCAGGAGAGATGCACGATGTAAACGGGAGCGCCAGCCATTTCTGCGAGAGCGATGGCGCGAGAAGTAGCTTCGGCTTCGGCGGTGACCGGGCGAGTGAGGGCGTGATATTTCGGCGCGCGCTTGCCTTCGGCGAGTGCGCGTTGAACGATGACGTCAATGGCGCCGCCATTTTCCGCGTGCATGCAGATCATGCCGCCGTGTTTTGCGGCCTGCGACATGGCGCGGAAAATTGATGCGTCGTCGAGCATGAACACGCCGGGATAGGCCATGAAGAGTTTGAATGTCGAGACGCCTTCGCGAACGAGCGCGCCCATTTCTTCGAGTTGCGCGCCGGTAATATCGGTGATGATGCAGTGGAAGGCGTAATCAATGGCGGCTTTGCCGTCGGCTTTTTTCATCCAGGTTTCGAAAGCGTGGCGAAGCGTCTGGCCTTTGTACTGAATCGCGAAATCGATCAGCGTGGTTGTGCCGCCGTAAGCCGCGGCGATCGTGCCGGATTCAAAATCGTCGGCGCTGGTGGTGCCGCCAAAGGGCATGTCGAGGTGCGTGTGGACGTCAATTCCGCCGGGCATGACGAGGCGGTTAGTCGCGTCCACGACGCGCGTGGAATTTTCGGGATTGAGCGTCTGCGCGATGGCAACGATTTTGTCGCCTTCGATGCCGATATCGCTGCGGTAGGTGTCGGATGCCGTAACGACGGTGCCGTTGCGGATGATCGTGTCGAAGCGCATTACTGCCTCCCGGTTAGGCCGAAGTGAGCGGAGAAAGCCTACCATATTCGTTGTTGAGTGGATTGTGGCGGGATTTGGCGGCTGGATGAATGAAATCGCGACGCGGGAATATTGCGAGTGATTTCGAATTTCATCACGGGGCGAAAAAACGCCGGCAGGATGCCGGCGCGACGAATGTATGGCGGGAAGTGTCTTGGGCGTTGCGGCGCGGCTAGCGCTGGAAGATGCGCAGGAGGACACGGGGGCGAAAAGCGAAAGAGTGGCGCGGAAAGCCGGTGCTAAAATCGCCTGATGAATTTGCGGGTGAGGACTGCGACGAATGACGCTGCATGAATCTGCGTCGAAGCTTTCAGCGGAGGAATACGAGGCGAATTTTGCGGATATTTCACCGCTGATGACGCCACGGCAGGCCGCGATCGAAGCTGCGCGATGCCTGTTCTGCTTCGACGCGCCGTGCACAATCGCTTGCCCGACGAACATCGACGTTCCCGCCTTCATTAAGAAAATCTCTACAAACAATTTGCGCGGTTCGGCGCGCGTGATTTTGAGCGCGAACATTCTGGGAGAAAGCTGCGGGCGCGTTTGTCCCACGGAGGCGCTGTGCGAGGGCGCGTGCGTGATGAACGAAAAAGGCGAGGAGGCCATCGAGATCGGGCGATTGCAGCGCTACTCGGTGGATTACGTTCTCGATCGCAAGATCGATCTCTTCAGCGCGGGGGTGGCGAATGGGAAGCGCGTGGGTTGCATCGGATCGGGCCCGGCATCGCTCGCGTGCGCCGCGGAGCTGGCGAAGTGGGGATATTCGGTCACGATCTACGACAAGAATAAATTGCCGGGAGGATTGAACACGCATGGGATCGCCGCGTACAAAACCCGCGCGCGCGATGCGGTGCGCGAAGCGGAGATGGTGAAGCGGCTTGGCGTGCGGTTCGAGCAGGGGGTTGAAGTGGGGAAGGACGCGCCGTTTCCGATGCTCGAGAACGAATTCGATGCGATTTTCATCGGCGTGGGGCTTGGCGAGACTTGGGATCTGCAAATTCCTGGAGCGGAGTTGCGCGGCGTTTATGGCGCGATGGAGTTTATCGAGCAGACGAAGCTGAAATCGTTTGGCGAAGTTGAAGTGGGGCGGCGCGTGGCGTGCGTCGGTGCGGGAAATACGGCGATTGACGTTGTGACCGCGGCGCGGCGGCTTGGCGCGGAGGAAGTCCATTTGCTTTACCGGCGTGGCGAAGAAGAGATGCCGGCGTTTCCTTACGAGCACGAAATCGCGCAGCACGACGGCGTGGAATTTCATTGGAATACGCAGCCTGTGGGAATTTTAGGCGAAGGCGGCGCGGTGACTGCGATTGAGTGCGTGCGGACGCGGACGCACATGGACGGCGAAGCGCACGTCAAGTCGCGCGCGCCCGAGGTGATTCCAGGCTCGGAATTTATGATTCCTGTGGACATGGTCGTGCGTGCGATTGGGCAAAAGCCGGTGACGGAATTTTTGCGCGCCGTGAAGGGCATTGAGCTGAGGAAGGACGGCACGATTGCGGTGAACGAGAGTAATCAGACCGGCAATCCAAAATATTTTGCCGGCGGCGATTGCGTGAACGGCGGAAGGGAAGTGGTGGACGCGGTGGCGGAAGGCATGGCGGCGGCGCGCGGCCTGGACGCGTGGCTCGGCAAGCCGCGAGGAAAGAAGTAACGGACGATGCGAGTGCCGGTCGCATGGTCGGAGCGGCTGCCGGTTCTCGAGACGCTCGAAGACGAGTGGTCGCCGGTGCCGCGCACTGCGCTGGGATTGTGGCTCGCGTTTTACGGGCTGTTTCTCCTTCAAGCCGCGCGAGGAAGCGGGCCGTTTTTGATGATTGATCTCGTCTTCGTGCCGATTCATGAGGGCGGGCATCTTTTGTTCAGTTATTTCGGCGAATTTATTCATGTCGCCGGCGGGACGCTGTTGCAACTACTTGTGCCAGTGCTGCTCGCGATCTATTTCGCATTCCAGCGGCAATTGCAGGGGGTGACGTTTTGCATGTTTTTTTGTTTTGAGCAGTTGCTGCCGACTGCGACGTACATGGCTGACGCGCGAGCGCAAGAACTGCCGCTGCTGACGGTCGGCGACGCCGATTACGTGATCCACGATTGGAATTATTTATTCGGGGCGTTGGGCGTGCTGGATCACGACATTCAGATTGCTGCATTTGTGCGCGCGATTGGATGGGCTGGAATGATTGGGACCGTCGCGTGGCTTGCGTGGCGGAGCTGGCGGGGCGCGAAGGAAGCGAGGTGAGCGATGGCGGATTTGAGAACAAAATTTTGCGGGCTTGAATCGCCCAATCCGTTTTGGCTGGCGTCGGGGCCGCCGACGAACACGGGCGGACAGGTGATGCGGGCGTTTGACGCCGGATGGGGCGGAGCCGTGTGGAAGACGATCGGCGAACCGATTCAGAATACGTCGTCGCGCTACGGAGCGATCGATTTCAACGGCGTGAGGATGATGGGCTTCAACAATATCGAGCTGATCAGCGACCGGCCGATTGACGTGAATCTGAGCGAGATTGCGGAAGTGAAGAAGCGGTATCCGAAGCATTTGGTGATTGCCTCGCTAATGGTGGAATCGAAGCAAGACGTGTGGCACGACATCGTGAAGCGAGCCGAAGGCGCAGGCGCGGATGCGCTGGAATTGAATTTCGGCTGCCCGCATGGAATGAGCGAGCGCGGAATGGGCGCGGCGGTGGGGCAGGTGCCCGAGTACACGGAAATGATCACAACTTGGGCGAAGGAAGCGGCGAAGACGCCGGTGATTTCAAAGCTCACTCCAAATGTTACGGACATCACGCGGATCGCGCAGGCTGCGGAACGCGGCGGCGCGGACGCGGTAAGCCTCATCAACACGATCAATTCTGTGATGGGTGTGGATCTCGAGAATTTTGCGCCGCGGCCGAACGTTGGCGGCAAGTCGTCTCATGGAGGCTATTGCGGCCCGGCGGTGAAGCCCATCGCGTTGCATCTGGTTTCGAGCGTGGCGAAAAAGGTGAAAATTCCTATTGTCGGTATCGGTGGAATTGGAAATTGGATTGATGCTGCGGAGCACATTGCGCTTGGCGCGACGACGGTGCAAGTTTGCACCGCGGCGATGCACTACGGATTTCGGATTGTCGAGGATATGGCCGATGGATTGGCCGCTTACATGGACGATCACGGATATCGGACGATTGAGGATTTTCGCGGCCGTGCCGTGCCGAACGTGATGGACTGGGGCGATCTCGATCTAAACTACAAGATCATCGCGGATATTGACAAGGACCTCTGCATTGGCTGCCAACTCTGCTACGCGGCGTGCGAAGACGGCGCGCACCAGTGCATCGAACGCGCTACGCCGGCGAATTCCAAGCTTAACGTCCATGGAATGGAAGTGCATGTGCCGCGGATCATTGACGACGAATGCGTGGGGTGCAACTTGTGCGCGCTGGTTTGCCCCGTGGACGATTGCATCACGATGCGGGAAATTGATGAGGGGCTCGCGCCGATGTCGTGGAATCAAAAAGTGCACGCCGGGATGTAGTGCTGCTGGGGCCCGCTGCATGGCCGCGGATTCGGTGGCGTTGCCGCTCGTTCAATCAAAAAATGGACGAGTGATAGGAGAACTGGGATATGTGCCGATGTTGATGGGTTGCTGGGGCCGACGGGTGGGACGCTTGTGCACCACTGGCGCGTGGCTTTTGCTCGTGACGGCTGCGTTTTCGATCACTGCACGGGGCCAGGATGCGCCTTTGACCGTTCCTTCGAGCGCGACTTCGAGCGAGAGCACGCCAACCAGGGCGCCGAGAAATGAATTCGGTGTGTGGGGCGCACTGTCGGCAGGCTCGCCGCATGTTATCGGCATCACCGGGGATGTTCAATTGGGTCAGGCCGCATTCCGAATTGGCCGGATTCTCGTAGATAAGCCGGAATTCGCGTTTGAATGGACGATTGATGTCATCCCCGCCGAGATCGTCAGGCAACCGAGAGCAGTTGATGCAATTTATGTCAACTCGAGAATTGCTTACTACTCTTTGGACGGGCATCAGGTTGTGTACGGCGGAGGAGTGAACCCCATCGGACTCAAATTCAATTTCTTTCGCCAGCACCAGTGGCAACCTGTGCTTGCTTCAACGGGAGGATTCGTCACGTCCGTGCTTCCGGTTCCGGTGGATGTCAATGGCGAAGAGCAGTTTAATTTTACGTTTGATCTTCAGGCGGCTTTACAACATTTCAATTCCTCGAATACGCGGGCTTGGATGTTCGGGTACAAGTATCAGCACATCTCAAACGGCTATCGGGGCACGATCAATCCCGGCGCTGATTTCAACGTGATTTTTGTCGGATATTCGTTTTTTAAATAGATCGCCCGCGGCTCAGCGATGGGTTGAGGGGTTCCCGGAGGCGGGGGCCTCCGGGCTCTGGTGAAATTCGGGAGGCTCTTGTGCGAAGCGGGCCCTTCGCCGAAACGGTGCGGCAGCAGCCAGCGAAGTTGCACATAGCCTGCGCGTCGCTTTTGTGACAGACGGCAACCCGTGCATTCGAAGATCATTTGGGGAGCGATACCGGGAGTCCACGGCAAGCGCCCGCGCATCGAATTGTGTAGAGAAGATAATGAAAAGAATCGTCGTAGTCGGCGCGGGATTTGGCGGGCTAGAGGCGACTGTCGAACTGGATAAGCAGCTTCGGCATTCGTCCGGCTTCGAAATTCTATTAATCAGCGACCAGAACTTTTTTATGTTCACGCCGCTGCTGCCGCAGATCGTCTCGAGCTACATCAATCCCCGGCACATCGTTCAGGCGGTCCGCGATATTCGCGGCAAGAGAAGCTATCGTTTTTTGCGCGACACGGTCGAGAGCATCGATGTTGCGGGGCGCCAACTGCGCGCCACTTCGGGCCCGATTGCCTACGATTATCTTGTAGTAGCCGTCGGAAGCCGCACGGAATATTTTCGCACGCCCGGCGCGCGTGAATATTCGATGGATTTGAAATCGCTCGAGGATGGGGTGGTGCTGCGCGACCGGATTCTGGATATTTGCGAGCACGCTGACCACACGACGGATCCCGAAGAGCGGAAAAAACTCATGACATTCGCAGTTGTGGGCGGGGGTTATACGGGCGTCGAACTCATCACCGAGATGCGCGATTTTCTTTTCCGGTACGTCGCCGGGAAATACCGCGGAATCAAGCGCGACGAAATCCGGCTGGTGCTTCTGGAGGCGGGTGCGAACGTTTTGAACGGAGTTGATCCGCTGCTTCGACCGCACGCGCTCAAGCGGCTGCACGATGAAGGAATCGAGGTCCGCGTGAATGCGCGCGTAACGCGCGTTGTCGAAGGCGGGATCAAGATGAACGACAACGAAAAACTCGCGGCGGGAACAGTGATTTGGGCGGCCGGCGTGCGTGCGCACCCGCTGGTAGAAGCATTGCCGGGACCCCACGACCGGATCGGCCGTGCGAGCGTGAACGAGCATCTGCAACTAGAGGACCACCCGGAAGTTTTTGTGATTGGCGATTCGGCATCGTCGACGCTGGCGCCGGATGCGCCGCGGGTCGCGCCGGTGGCAATCACGCAAGGCAGCATCGCCGCGCGAAATATCGTGCACATGGAGCTGGGAGGTCTGCTCGAGAGCTACACGTACGTTTCGAAGGGGATGCTGGTTTCGCTCGGGATGAACGACGCGGTGGTGAGCGTTGGCGGGCTGCGCATCTATGGATTTTTCGCGTGGCTTTTCTGGAACGCGGTGCACCTGTTCAAGCTCGTAGGATTGAAAAAGCAGATCCAAGTGGCGCTCGATTGGGCGCTCGGCACGCTATTCCCTCGCGATGCCGTGATCATTCGTGAACCGAAAACGTGCAAAATCTGCGAGGCCGCCAAGCGGGAGCTCGTTCACGCGAAGTGAACGCTTTGTTGCGGGTTCGATCAGTAGATGCCGCGACGCAGGTCAATCGGGTGCGGCAACTCGACTTCCAGCATCTTCCCGTAATCGCCTAACCTGATTTGGATACGTTCGGCCGGACCGACGTCGCGATCGTTCCATTCGAGCGTGGGAATGAGGCGGCCGATCGCGTCGGGCTCGTCGCTCTCGAAGTCGGCGCCATGCGGCGTGAGCAATTTCGGATCGATTTCATACGCGAGACGGGATTTCAAATCGAGCGCCAAATAGCGGTGCATGAGCAGAACGAGAACGAGATTTTTCTTTTTGTCGGCGCGATAAACGCCCCAAGTGCGCGGAATGTGATCTTCGAGCTTCAAGTGCGCGGTCTCATCGTACTTCCACGAAACGCGACCGGCCGCAAAGAGCGAGCCGGCGATGCAGATCGCGACAATTAAACACAGGAATAGAATGGCAAAACGGCGCGCGTTCATTGTCAGAGCGACCCGAAGCTCAATCCCAACATACAATAACTTTGCGGCCGCTGACGATCGCGTAGCTATTCGCGCGCACGATTTTTACAACATTGCGCAGGGAGACGAAATTCATCTGGCTCAGATGTCGGGGTAGATTTCGCGCGTGAAGACGTCTACTAATAGATGCTCGATTCGCGCTTGCTGCCGGTGTAGTCGATGTAGACGATTTTCAGATCGGTGTAGAAATCGATTGCGGCGTGGCCCACTTCGCGCGGGCCGACGCTGCTGTCCTTGGCGCCGCCGAATGGAACGTGCGCTTCGCCGCCGACGGTGGGCGAATTCACATGCGTCATGCCCGTCTCAATCTTGTCCACGAATTCGAAGATTTTGTTTGAGTCGGTCGAATAAATCGAGCTCGAAAGGCCGAAGCGGACGGAATTGGCGGCATTGAGAGCTTCATCGAAGTTTTTCACGCGAATGACGCTCAAAACCGGACCAAAAATCTCCTCTTGAGCCAACTCGCTATCGGCGCGCACATTATCGAAAATCGTCGGGGAGACGAACCAGCCCTTGTCATAACGCGCGCCGGTAAGGCGCTCGCCGCCGCAGAGTAGCTTCGCTTCCTTCTTGCCGATATCAATGTATTTTAAGACCGTGTTCATCTGATTTTCGTCAACGGACGGGCCCATCTCGACGCCGGGCTCCATGCCGTTGCCGACAACGTATTTCTTGGCGCGTTCAACGAGCGCGGCCAGGAATTGGTCAGCGATTTTTTCCTCGATGACAACGCGGCTGGTCGCGGTGCAGCGCTGCCCGGTGGAGGCAAAGGCGCCCGCGAGAGTGGATTCCATCGCAAGCTGCAAATCCGCGTCGGCCAGGACAACAACGGGATTCTTGCCGCCCATTTCGCATTGAATTTTCTTGAGACGCTGCGCGCCGCAAGCGTAAAGCTGCGTGCCGACTTCGTTCGAGCCGGTGAAAGACAGCCCGTGAACGTCGGGACTCTGAACGAGTTCATCGCCCGTGTCGCGCCCCGAGCCCATGACGAGATTCAGCACGCCAGACGGAAGGCCTGCCTGCGCAAAGATTTCGACGATTTTCATCGCCGTGAGCGGGGTGATTGTGGCCGGCTTGAAGACGACCGTGTTGCCGCAGACGAGGGCGGGCGCGATCTTCCAAACGGGAATCGCGACGGGGAAATTCCAGGGCGTGATAGCGCCGACGACCCCGAGGGGCTGGCGAATCGTGTAGGCAAAATTTTTCGGCAGCTCGCTCGTCAGCGTTTCGCCATTCAGGCGGCGCGCTTCGCCAGCCATGAATTCCGTGATGTTGATGGCGCGCTGAATTTCGCCGAGCGAATCCTTGAGGGATTTGCCTTCTTCGCGGGTCAGGAGGCGCGCAAGCTCTTCCTTTTGCTCCTGCATGATCTGCGTGGCTTTGAAGAGAATCTTGCCGCGGTTCGGAGCGGGAGTGTTGCGCCAGCCGGGAAATGCGGCGCGCGCCGCGGCGATGGCTTCCTTCATCTCCTCGCGCGTTGAGAGCGGAATGCGCGCGACAACTTCATCGGTGTTGGCGGGATTCCGGCGGTCGACAATCTTCGACGATTTCGATTCGACCCATTGGCCGTTGATGAAATTCTTACAGAATTCGGTTGTTGCCACAGCAGTCGCCATGCATAACTCCGGGATTCAAATTCGAAGCGCGATCCGAATCGAAAATGTAAATTACGCCGCTGCCGTGTGAACGGACTCGCCGCGCGAGCAGCCGTATTGCGGACACTTGAAGTGCTTCACTGCGCCCTTGAGAGCGTGGTTGGCCACGTACATCGAAAGGCCGTGCTCCTGACAGTGATATTGAGTGTCGAGGGCGTTCACCGTGCCGTCAGGCCGCTCGTGATAGCCGCTATAGACATCGTAAAAGAGGCCGCATTTGTCAATCACACAGCGATATCCAGTCATGCAGCTTAGATTCTCGGCGCCCTCGGGTTTCCAGTAGATGTCCACGCGATTCATGGGCTGAAGGTGCCGTGTGCAGAGCGGCTTGAGCTCGGTATCAATCACAGCGAACTGCATAAATCACCTCCGAATATCTTCGAAAGATTTATCGAGCAAGCGAACGCCTTCATCCACGTCGGCCTTCGTGATGTTCATCGGCGGCGCCATGCGAATGACGTTGCCGTAAAGGCCGCCCTTGCCGATCAGGAGGCCGTTGTCACGGGCTCGTTCGAGGATCTGGTTTGCGGCTTCGGGCGCGGGCTCCTTGGTTTGGCGGTCCTTCACCAGTTCAAGCGCCTGCATCATGCCCATGCCGCGCACATCGCCGATGAGCGGATATTTCTGCTGCAATTCTTCTAGCTGGCCGCGGAAATAGCCCCCGACGACGTGCGTGTTCTCGCGCAAATTTTCTTCTTCGATGACTTCGATGACGGCGCGAGCGGCGACGGACGTCACCGGGTTGCCGCCGAAAGTGGAAATCGTCGCGCCCTGGAATTGATCGGCGAGCTCGGCGGTGGTGATCGTCGCGCCGATCGGGACGCCGTTGCCCATGCTCTTGGCGCAGGTGATCATGTCCGGGACCACTTCCCATTGCTCTATGCCGAACCATTTCTTGCCGGTGCGGCCGAAACCGGTCTGAACTTCGTCGGAGATGAACAGGCCGCCATATTTTTTCACGATGCGGAAGACAATCTTGAAATATTCAGGCGGAGGCGTGATGAAGCCGCCGACGCCTTGAATGGGTTCGGCGATGAACGCGGCGATATTACCGCTGGTGGTGGTCTGAATCAGATTCTCGACGTCGTTCGCGCAGGCGATGCCGCAATCCGGATATTTGAGCCCGAGCGGGCAGCGGTAGCAATACGGATTGATGGCGTGAGATATGCCGACGCTGATAACTCCGGCCTTGCGATAGTTAGCATGAGCGGTGACAGATTTGGCGAGCGACGAACCGCCGGCATAACCGTGGCGCAGCGCAACGATGTCGTAGCTCTCGCCGACCATTCGGGCAAGCAGGATCGCGGCCTCATTCGCTTCGGTGCCGGAATTCGTGAAAAAGCTCTTCTGTAATTTTCCGGGGGTGATCTGCGCGAGTTTCTCGGCCAGCGCGACGATATGCTCGTTGGGGAAGAGCGTGGAAGTGTGCTGAAGCCGGTCCACCTGCGCTTTGATTTTCGAAGTGACCTTCGGATTGCAGTGACCGACGCCGACGGTGACGATGCCGCCAAAGAAATCGAGATATTTCTTGCCGTCGAGATCCCAGAGGTACTGCATGCTGGCGTGGTCGGCGACGAGGGGTTTCTGATAATAATTCACCACTGCGGGCCACAAGAATTCCTTGTGCTTTTTTATTACCGCGTCGCTTTGCGATGCCATTGCCTGGGGCGTGGTCGTCATTTAGTGATCTCTAAGCCGCTCCTGATTTGCTTTCCGTCGCCGCGCCCAATTCCGGCTTACCGGCACATAAATGTTCAGCCGCGAGCTACGACTCAACGGCCGCACGCGCAGCGCTCGAAGCTAATTCGCCGCTTCGTCCCGGCGTGCGGGGGCGTGCGTTCGCGCGATTTCGCCGTACGAATCCGGACGGCGATCGCGGAAAAACTGCCAGGTAGCGCGCACCTGGTCGATTTCATAGAGATTCAAATCCGCGACGACAACTTCGTCCTTGTCGCGGCTCGCCTGCGCGAATATCTTGCCACGCGGATTACAAAAGTAACTCTTGCCGTAAAATTCGCCCATGTTCCACGGCGCTTCGGTGCCCACTCGATTAATCGCACCGACGAAATAACCGTTCGCCACGGCGTGTGCCGGCTGCTCGAGTTCCCAAAGATATTCGCTCAGTCCGGCGACGGTGGCGGATGGATTGAAAACGATTTCCGCGCCATTCAACCCAAGGATTCGAGCGCCTTCGGGGAAATGGCGGTCGTAGCAGATGTAGACGCCGACGCGAGCGTAGCGCGTCTCGAAAACCGGATATCCCGTGTTGCCGGGAGTGAAATAGAACTTTTCCCAGAAGCCGGGATGGCAGTGGGGGATGTGGTGCTTGCGGTATTTGCCGAGGTAGCTCCCATCGGCGTCAATCACCGCGGCCGTGTTGTAGAAGAGTCCACTCATTTCCTTCTCGTAGACGGGAATTACCATTGCCATTTTGTGTTTCTTGGCTAGCTTCTGCATACGTTCGACGGTCGGACCACCGGGGACCGTTTCAGTTATTTCGTACCAGCGGGCCTGCTGCTCCGCGCAGAAGTACGGGCCATAGAAAAGTTCCTGAAGGCAAAGGACTTGCACGTCCTTTTTGGCGGCCACGGAGATGAGCTTTTCGTGCTTGGAGATCATTTTCTCGCGAATGTCGGCGAGCGAATGTTTGTCGGGGGACCACTCGCATCGGGCTTGGATAAGCCCGCAGCGGACGGAGCGCGGCATCCTTGCCTCCCTGGCTGAATGCGTAAAGTTTACTCCCGTCAGGAGTTTGCGGCAACAGTCAAAGAACTCGCGGCGGGAGGCGGAAAGACCGTATAATCCGCCCATTCGATGACGGGCATGCTCGAACGACTTCGGGAGGCGTTTGGCCGGGTTTTTCCCGACTGCGTGACGCTTGGCCAGGCCGTCGCCTTCAACATGTTCCTCGCGTTTTTCCCGATGCTGCTATTTGCCATCGGCGTCGTGAGCAGCGTCGCAATGTTTGAGGCGATCGCGCGCGAGCTGCCGGAACGTCTGCAGACGATCGTCCCTCCCGGAAGCGAGCAGGTCATCGTCGAGTATTTTGTGCGCAAGAGCCCGCATTCGTGGCAGTGGACAATACTCGGGTTCGGTGGGTTGCTGATTGCCGGAACGCAAGTGCTGATCGGCTTGTTGCAGGGATTCAGCGTCGTCGAAGGCGCTCAGAAACCGCGCTCCTACCTTCGAATGCAGCTTCGAGCGCTAGGTTTGCTTTGCATCACAATCGTTCCGTGGATGGCATTCGTATTCCTGACAATATTTGCCCGGCCTGCGCGCGGCTGGCTCTTGCATCAATTTGGGCTGTCTCTTTTGGTGCGCGCATTATTTGCCGCGGCATATCACGGGCTGACACTTATTCTTGCGCTCGGAGTCGTCGTGGTGATTTACCGGCTGGGGCAGCCGGCGATGCGCGCGTTTGCGGATGTGGCGCCGGGCGCAATGGTAGCGACGGTGCTGTGGTGGGCGGTTGATATCAGCTTCGGCTTCTACGTGCGCTATATGCCGTACAGCGCGGTCTACGGAGGCCTTGCTGCGGCGATCGGCCTGCTGCTCTTGATGTATCTCACGGCGATGGTGCTATTCGTCGGCGCCGCGTATAACGCGGTCAACCGCGAGATGTCCACAGCCAAGGAGACGTATCGCGTGCTGACGTGAGTTCGGTGTGTCTTGCCGCCGTTCGGCACGATGGCTGCTGGCGTGTTGAAGCAGAACCGGAGGCAGGGCCTCCGGCAACCGAATGAAATTGGAGCCACGCGGGCACTTTGCAGACGACGACGATGAACGAAATTCGCGTCCAGTGTTACGCGGGATTTAAGGCCGATGAGCGGCCGCAGAAATTTACTTTCCGCGGCAGAGATTTCGTCGTCAATGAAGTGGACGATCAGTGGTATTCACCCGCCGCGATTTATTTTCGCGTTCGCGCTGACGACGGAAATTATTATGTTCTGCGCCACGATGAAGTACAGGATTCCTGGACCCTGGACGCTTTTGGAGCCGCGCGGTAGGCGCTGTGCATTCTTCTTAGACCCGCCCGGAATCCCACAAATCCTTTGGTAATCGCTTCGCCGCACGATGCAACTTTGCACTCCGCTTGGGGTTAACATGAATGTGGGCGCGTAAGCGGCACCGGTTCGCGTCTCCCAATCGCCATTGGAGTGTATGCGATGAGAAAGAGCCTTCGGGGTAAGACTCAGCGCGACAGGGTAGGGGGAATTGATTGGCGAACGTGTGCGGCGATTGCTGCTGCTATCGGGTTTGCTTTTTTTCTGCCGGCTTCGCACGTTCGAGCGAACGGCGAAGCTTCTGAATCGTCATCGCTTGTAACTGCTGCGCCCGAACCCGCCAAATCGAGCAAGTCCTTCAAAGGCAAGCTTCCCATCACCGAACTCAGCGAGGATGAAGCCATTCTGCACGCGCTCAATCGGCTCGCGTACGGCCCGCGTCCGGGCGATATCGAAACCGTCCGCAAAATGGGCATCGAGAAATGGATCGACGAACAGCTTCACCCCGAGTCCATTGACGATTCCGCGCTCGATTCGCGGCTCGAACAATATCCGACGCTAAAAATGTCTTCGAAGAAATTGCTGGATGAATTTCCGCCGCCGGACCAGGCCGCGAAAAAAGAAGGCGTGACCAAGGAAGCTTACGAGGAGCAGATGAAAGAGAAGGCGCGCGAGGCTGTGGCGCAAGTGCAGACCACCGGGCCGAACGCGCAGGCTGCGACGCAACTTGCAAAAATTCAAGGACCGCAGCGAATTGTCACTGAACTTTCGATGGGCAAGCTCGACCGCGCCATTTACAGCCAGCGCCAGCTCGAAGCTGTGATGGAAGACTTCTGGTACAACCACTTCAACGTCTTCGTGCAGAAGGATTCGGACAAGTGGCTGGTGACGGCGTACGTGCGGGATACCATCCGGCCGCACACGCTCGGGAAATTTCAGGATCTTCTCGTTGATACCGCGAGAAGTCCGGCGATGCTGATTTATCTCGACAATTGGCTGAGCGTCGATCCGATTGCTTATCAGCGCCAGCAAGCGGAAGCGGCGATGCGGCGCCAGCGCTATCAGGGCGTCTTCGCAGGCGTCCAGCCGCCGCAGCCGGGAACCTTTCCCCCGCCGTACAACAATCCAAACGCGCCTCCTCGTGTTCCGCCCAAGAAGCAAGATAAAGGCCTGAACGAAAATTACGGCCGCGAAGTGATGGAACTGCACACACTGGGCGTAGACGGCGGATACACGCAGGAGGATGTGATTCAGATGGCGCGCTGCCTGACGGGCTGGACTGTGCATGAGCCGCGGCGCGATCCCGAGTTTTTCTTCGATGCGAAATTGCATACGGCGGGCAAGAAAGTTGTTCTCGGTCATACGTTTAATTACGGCGGAATGAAGGACGGCGAAGAAGCTCTCAAGATGCTCGCGAGCAATCCGAACGCCGCGAAATTTATTTCGACGAAGCTCGCGAGGCATTTTGTTTCCGATAATCCGCCGGCGGCGCTGGTTGACCGCATGGCGCACAGTTATCTATCGAGCGGCGGCGATATTCGCGTGGTGATGAAGACGATGATTTACTCGCCGGAATTTTGGTCGCGCGAAGCCTTCCGCGCAAAAGTGAAGGAGCCTTTCGAGCTGGCGGCTAGCACGGCTCGCGCCTTGAATGCGAACGCGGAGATCACGTTGCCGCTGGTCCAATGGGTAGGGCGGATGGGCGAGCCGCTTTTTCAAGCGCAGCCTCCGACTGGATATTCCGACAAAGCTGAGGTGTGGGTGAATACGGGCGCGCTGCTCAACCGGTTGAATTTTGCGCTGTCGCTTTCGTCGAACAAAATTTCGGGCACAAGTGTGAATCTTGAATCCATGCTTGGCCCTGATGCAGGGGGCGATCCTCAAATAGCGCTTTCCACCGCGATCAACCTGTTCCTCGACGGACAAATCGCGCCGCTGACGCGGCAGACGCTCGAAGGCCGGATGGACGACCCGCAGATTGTGCAGGCGAAGCTCGATGATCCAGTGAAGCATGTGAACGGGGCGCTTGTTGCGGGGCTCGTGCTCGGAGCGCCGGAGTTTCAGCGGAGATGAGGTAGGCCATGAATATTACGCGACGAGTATTTTTGAAGGGCGGCGGGATTGCAATGATGGGGATGTCGGCGATGCCGTCATTCTTGCAGCGCGCGATTGCGGCCACGGCGGCGCCGAACAAGAAGAAGATGGTTGTGCTCTTCCAGCGCGGAGCGATGGACGGACTGAACGTTGTCGTTCCTTTCGGCGAGCGGAACTACTACGCGATGCGGCCTACAATTTCAATTCCCCAGCCGCGAAGCGGCGGCAGCGATGCGGCGATCGATCTCGATGGCTTCTTCGGATTGCATCCGAGCCTGCAGCCGATTGAACCGCTATTTCACTCGGGGCGCCTCGCCATCGTGCAGGCCGTTGGCTCGCCCGATCCGACGCGGTCGCACTTTGACGCGCAGGATTTCATGGAATCGGGCACTCCTGGTCTCAAAGCTACGGATGACGGATGGCTCAACCGCTCGTTGCAAAGTCTGCCGGAAGAAAAACCGTCGCCATTTCGTGCTGTGGCATTCGGGCCGTACTTGCCGAGGACTTTGCAGGGCATTGCGCCGGCCATTGCCGTTCCTGAACTGAAACAATTCAAAATGTTCGGGCCGCAACAGACGGTAGAAGGCGGCTTCGAAGCGATGTACGCGCAGACGGTGGACAAAGCGCTGCACGGCGTAGGACAGGAAACATTCGAAGCGATCGATCAGCTCAAGAAAATTAATCCCGACACGTATCAACCGGAGAATGGCGCGCAGTATCCGAAAGGCCGCTTCGGCCAGAGCCTCGAGGAGATTGCGGAACTCTTCAAGGCGGACGTGGGGCTCGAAGTCGCGTTTCTCGATAGCGGCGGCTGGGACCACCACGTGAATGAGGGCGGTGTGCAGGGGCAGCTTTCAAATTTGCTGCGCGATTTGGGGCAGGGGATCGCGGCGTTTCATCAGGACATGGGCGCCAGGATGGACGACGTCGTGTTCGTGAGCATGTCCGAGTTTGGGCGCACCGCGCGCGAAAATGGCAACCGCGGCACCGATCACGGCCACGCAAATTGCATGTTCGTGATGGGCGGCGCCATTAAGGGCGGAAAGGTCTACACGCGATGGCCGGGGATGGGCGAAGGGCAGCTCTACGAAGGGCGCGACCTCGCCGTCACCACGGATTACCGCAGCGTGCTGAGTGAGATCTTGACCAAGCATCTCGGCAATCGCGATCTCGCGAAAGTGTTTCCGGGTTTCGAGGCTGCACCGAAGAATTACTTGAATTTAGTTAAAGCCTGATTTCGTTCGGCAATTTCACACCAGAAAATTATTGAGCGCGTCATTCGTGGTCCGCGTTTTATGGACGCCGAATCCGCATTGGTGCGTAAGCGAGGGCTGAGGCCGCCCTGTCATTTATTGACGCGGCAAGGTTCGGTGGCGAAAAGCGTCACGTCTCGCCCCGACTTTATCGAGCCGGGGACCCGTTCGAAGCTCAGGGCAGGCGTGAGCTACATGTGTTGTCCATCGAATGAGCGGATGCTAGACTCTGGGCATGGCAACGAAAAAAGCTCCCAAGAAGAAGGCAAGTAAGACACCCGCTAAGAAGGCACCGCCGAAGAAGCCCGCTAAAAAGGCTGCACCGAAAAAATCTGTGAAAAGGGCGGCGCCAAAGAAACCCGCGGCGAAGAAAGTGGTTGCAAAGGCAGCGGCTCCCAAGAAGAAGCTAGTGCGGGGGAAGACGCGCCCAGGCAAGCTCTACGGCATGGGACGCATCGGTGTCGCGCCGAGTTTGGACGAACACGCAGAGACGGGCGGACAGTCGGGAGATACTCAGGGTCTATCGAAACGCGAGTCTGTGGATTCGGAGAGCGTTGAGGAATTGGTTGAGGAAGGACAAGCGTTCGAGGCCGAGGTGGTGGAAGGCGTCGAGGACGCACCGGATCCTGATGTCTCGGAAGTGAAAACCCACGAAGTTCCCGAAGACGACGTTCCGACCGAATACGACGAGAAACAATCGGACGTGTAGCTTCCCGCGAGTCGTCGCCGGACAGGCTTCTTATACCTCAGCGTCTCCGGGCGACCACGGCTCCATCCAGTAGTCCATCGCGAGCCAAAGACTGTACGCGTTGCGCATCAGCGCCAAATTCACCGCGAGAGCAAACACGATCCAGATCGCCAGGCGTTCGTTATCCGTCACGGATTTTTCCTCCGGGAACGCAAGCTGGATGAAGTAGACCAGAACCAAAACAGCCGCAGTCATGCCGTAAGTGAAAATCATTCCGCCCACGTAGTATCCGGACTCCCGAAAATAGGAAAGCCCGCACACGTGGCAACGCGGAAACATGCGATTCGGCCAGCCGCGAAAAAGCAAGCCTTTGCGGCAGTTGGGGCAGCGGCAGCGAAGAGCGGTGACCAGCGTGTCGCGGAATGAGCGTTTTGCGGGCATTGTCCCGAACGTATGCTATGCGACTTCAGCCTCCGGGGAGACGCAGATTCATCGGGTCCGCTTTTGAACGGTTCCGAAAATTCGACAGACCCAACGATCAGAAATACGTTTCTGTTGCACTGGCGCGACGTACCGATTCATCTCAATTGTTCCAGCGCACCGGGTTCACCGCAACTCGTTCGATAAGATTTCTTCGGCGCAAATTAGTCTGCAGCGGCGCGAGCGGGATGCGCTTCGGGCTGTCCCGCGCGAATCCGCATGCTGTAGAACGATCGGTAAACAAAGAACAGAGAGACGGCATAGAACGCGGCGGCGAGAATGTGCGTCAAGCCTCCGCCCGTTTCGGCGGTGAGTTGCACGGCAAGCTCGACGGCGAGCAATCCGAAAAGTGTCGAGAACTTGATGATGGGATTCAGTGCGACGGAAGAGGTGTCCTTGAACGGATCGCCGACTGTATCGCCGACGATTGTAGCGTCGTGCAGCGGAGTGCCTTTCTGTTTCAGCTCGACTTCGACGATCTTCTTGGCGTTATCCCACGCCCCGCCGGCGTTGGCCATGAAGATGGCCTGATAGAGGCCGGAGATGGCGATCGAAATCAGGTAGCCGATAAAAAAGAACGGTTCGACGAACGCGAAGGCCAGCGTAGCGAAGAACACCGCGATAAAAATGTTGAGCATGCCTTTCTGCGCGTACTGCGTGCAGATTTCGACGACTTTCTTGCTGTCTTCGACCGAGGCTTTCTCGACGCCTTCGAGCTTGATGTTCGCTTTGATGAATTCGACTGCTCGGTAGGCGCCGGTGGTGACCGCCTGAGTGGATGCGCCGGTGAACCAATAGATCATGGCGCCGCCGGTAATCAACCCAAGCACGAAAGGCGCATGGAGAAGCGAGAGCTTTTGGACGTTCGCGGTAAGGCCGTCAGTGAGCGCCATGATGATTGAGAAAATCATCGTAGTCGCGCCGACGACGGCCGTGCCGATGAGGACAGGCTTCGCGGTTGCCTTGAATGTGTTGCCCGCGCCGTCATTCGCTTCCAACAGATCCTTCGCGCGGGTGAAGTTTACATCGATGTTGTAGTCCTTCTTAAGCTCCTTCTCGATTCCAGGAACCTGTTCGATGAGCGAAAGTTCGTATATCGATTGCGCGTTGTCGGTGACGGGGCCGTAAGAATCGACCGCGATCGTAACCGGACCCATGCCGAGGAATCCAAATGCGACGAGGCCGAACGCAAACACAGGAGCCGCAATCATCAGGTTGCCCAGGCCCAGATTGCTGATGAGGTAGCCAATGGACATCAGCAGAACCATCGTAAGTCCGAGATAATACGCGGAAAAATTTCCGGCAACGAAGCCGGAGAGGATGTCGAGTGACGCGCCGCCCTCTCGCGCGGACTCGACGACTTCTTTGACGTGACGCGATTCGGTGGATGTAAAGCTCTTCACCAGTTCGGGAATCACGGCGCCAGCCAGCGTGCCGCAGGAAATAATCGACGCGAGCTTCCACCATTGCGAGCTATCCCCACCGAGAATCGGGATGATGATGGACGAAACGGCGAACGTAAAGGCGATCGAGACGAAAGAAGTGAGCCACACCAGCGACGTAAGCGGCGCTTCGAAGTTCATTTCGTCTGCATTGGCGAAACGCGCTTTCGCGACGATGTCGTTAATGAAATAGGCCAGCGCGCTTGCGATGAGCATGACGATGCGCATCACGAAAATCCAGACGAGCAACTGAACTTGCACCGTCGGGCTCTTTACGCCGAGGAGAATGAAAGTGATCAGCGCTACGCCAGTGACGCCGTACGTCTCGAAACCGTCGGCGCTAGGGCCGACAGAGTCGCCGGCGTTATCGCCCGTGCAATCGGCAATCACACCGGGATTGCGAGCGTCGTCTTCCTTGATCTTGAAGACGATTTTCATCAGGTCGGAACCGATATCGGCAATCTTGGTGAAGATGCCGCCGGCGATCCGCAACGCCGCCGCGCCGAGCGATTCGCCGATCGCAAACCCGATGAAGCACTGACCGGCATAATCGCCGGGCATGAAAAGTAAAATGAACAGCATGATCAGCAGTTCAACGCTGATGAGCATCATTCCGATGCTCATCCCGGCTTCGAGCGGAATGTGGTAGATCGGGAAAGGTTTCCCGCGAAGTCCGGCGAAAGCCGTGCGCGAATTCGCGAACGTGTTCACGCGAATCCCGAACCACGCGACTCCGTAGCTGCCCGCGATTCCGACCACGCTGAAGGCCAAAATAATAATGACGCGCGCCGCGTCGTATTTCAGAAGCACTCCGAAATAGAGGACGATTACCGCGGCGATAAAAACTTCGAGCAGCAATATGAATTTGCCCTGGGTGATGAGGTAAGTTTTGCAAGTTTCATAGATGAGCTCGGATATTTCGCGCATCGACCGATGTACGGGGAGATTCTTCAGGCGCATATAAATCGTGAGACCGAAAATCAAGCCGAAGATGCAGAACACAATTCCGAAGAGCAGAAGCTTATGGCCATCCACGCCAAGAAATTGTACTTGCGTGAGATCGGGCAACTTTAGGCTGGCCTCGCCGCCTTCGGGAGCGGTCCGCGCCATCGTGCCAGTTGCCGCCGCGACGACGAGAGCGGCCGACGCCGCCAGGATTTTCGCGAGCCGACAGGCCAGGGAAGTCATTCTTGTAAGCGAAGTGCTCATGCACAATTCTCCATGTAACAATCTCATTCGACTTTGATCTCGGTTTCGGAAACAGAAATCCGGCACACGATTCCGTTTTCGCTTCACTTCCGAGAGGAATTCGGAAGAGGACCGAGCCGGGACTTCAGGCGGTCCTCCACTTCAATACTGGACAGGCGCCCTGAACTTGGCCGCGTCGGAAACTTCGGCATCGCTTATACCGCGGGCAGGACAGTCACTCATCTCGTTTGCGAACCGGCACAAAGCGCACATTTATAACATTTTGGCGCACCACGGTCAAACTTCCGTGCGCATTGGAGATGCCAGCTGACGTCGAATTCCCCCCGTAAACTTGGAATACTTTCGTAGGATATGCCAAGGGAGATTCGCCTCGCGGCGGAAACGTATTCGATCATCGGCACATCTAATGTATATAATCATTGATGACGTTGGAGCCACACGGTAAGATTCAGTTGGATTTGCGCATTACCTGGACTCGGAATGGCCCTTCGAGACATGTTTGGAATACGAAAACCGTCCTTGTTCATCGTGCTGGTACTCCTATTTGCCGTCGTCCACTCTGAGTTTCCTGAATTGATGCATCTGCGGGACGATGTCTCGAACGACTTCACCGTGAGCGCGTGCGGTAGCCAACCCGTTCTACCAAGCGCAATGTGTGATCCGGGCGTTCCGATAACGGGATCCGTACCTGCGTGCGCAATTCCTGCCCGGGCGCTTCATGTGTTTCAGTATCCGACCGCTGCAATTCCCTTGCATCTGACTGGACAAGATCTCTTGCTATTAGGCTCAATACACCGAACTTAGGGCCTTCTCCTCCCGTAGTGTGTGTTTCCGCCTGCTTAAGGCACCGGCCGGAAAACAGCACAACGCAACAAATACAAACGGAAAATACGATCAGAGGACGCTGATCGCAGGCGCTCACTGACATTCGATTGCTATCACACGTGGCGGCCACACTCGGTGGCAGGGAACACTCGAGGGGCTAACCGAAGGCGTAATTGGCTTTTTATAACGATATCGAAAGGCGATCGCAGCCGGATCGCACTCCGAGATTCACGCATGGAAAACGGGCATGCAGCTCCTGAAGGATTCTAACCTCACACCGCCCCGTTAACTGCAATGCAAATAGAGGAACGGAAAGAATGATTTCCAGCGGAGTCAATTGCTATTTGCAGGAATCGATTGAATTCCCGGCGTGGATAAGGAACCAAAGCCGGACGTTCCTGAAATCGTGGATGCGAAAACGGACAATGCCACAAAACACGGCCACTGCCCGAGGCTGAGGAATCTTGACGACCTCTCAGAGCGGAATAAAACTAGTCGCCGAGCGAAGATCGTTTGCGTCATTTCACGGTGACGAGTGGAACGAGTTTGTAGCAGCGAGCCGCGGGTCCTTTCTTGGTTCATGGGGCGTGGTGAAAGCACGCCGTTTTTTTGGCCGCGTAAAACTGTTTGATTTTGTTCTTGTGGACGAAGCTGGTTCGAGGCAAAAAATGGGCCAGTGCGCCGTCCATGTCGGCAACCGAACAGTAACCTTCCTCGACAAGATCCAATTGCTTCCTGAGCAGCGGCATCTGAATCGCCAATGTTTTGATTTGGTGGCGGAGCAATTCGTCGACGTCTCCTATAAATATGGATCGCGCTGGAATGACGAAGAAGGCTTCGATTTGGAAGGCTTGCCGCATTTTCAAGTGGATAGGAAGATCTTTCACATCGATACTATCGAATTTCGCGGGTGGGCCGACTTTGCCGCCTATCGCCG
>Ga0182015_10002123_pt1 | contig 24647 bp, 22 predicted proteins | sample 712P3MmetaG_FD_120478 | JGI IMG/M metagenome (GOLD analysis project Ga0182015, IMG submission 120478) | Permafrost microbial communities from Stordalen Mire, Sweden - 712P3M metaG | ecosystem: Environmental > Terrestrial > Soil > Wetlands > Permafrost | place: Sweden: Stordalen | collected...
ACCAGGGCCGGGCGTGCGGCGTCCACCGGACAAGGATTTACCGGCTGGACCGCAGCCCCCGCAAGCACCGGGGCCGGGCGTGCGGCGTCCACCGGACAAGGATGTACCACTGCAGCCTCCGCAAGGATCGCAGGGGCTGGGCGTGCGGCACGGTTTCCGACCATTCAGCGTACCCTTGCAGCAAGGGGCGCAACCAAGCCACCTTGACTCAGGCAGCGGGGTGGGGGTCTTGGACGCGCCTCCGATCGTAGGGGCACAATGCGTGGTCCTCGACGAGTTCCTGGCGCCACAAGAGCTCGACGAACTGGTCAACTACGCGCTCGAGCACGAGGCAGAGTTCCAGAGCAGCGCGGTAGTTTCGCCCAGCGGCGATCCAGGAGTGATCGATTACGACCATCGTCGTTCGCGGGTGCTTATGGATTTGGGAAAGCATGAGCAAATCATCCTGGACCGAATCCGGTGTGTGCTGCCCCAAGTGTTGGATCTGATTGGGATCGAAGAGTTTCCGGTCACGGACGTGGAGGCTCAGATCACGGCCAGCAATGACGGCGACTTTTTCGGCGCGCACTGCGATGACGCGCAGGAAACGATCGCGTCTCGCCGCCTTACGTTCGTTTACTTCTTCCATCGCGAGCCGCGCCAGTTCGAAGGCGGGGAGTTGCGCCTGCACGATTCGCGTGGGAGCGAGCGGCATCTCAGCACCCTCAGTTATCAGACGATCGTGCCGCAACCGAACCAAATCGTGTTTTTCCCGTGCTCGCAGTTGCACGAAATTACCCGAGTGGAGTGCCCGTCAAGAGCTTTTGCGGACAGCCGCTTCACCCTAAACGGATGGCTGCACAACTAAAAGACACGGCACGGCTTGAATGGATTCGAAGCCTGATGGGGGTGGGGTCGCGGCAAACCCACACGGCGACGCTGCCCCCGGGCCAATTCCACTGTCTGCTCGACGAGTTGCCGTTGCACTTGATGCCGCAGCGCGAGCTCCACTCACAACGTTGGTGGCAGAACCTCGCCCCCCGGCAGTTGTTCTTCAATCCGCGATGTTCGGTACTGCCCCCCGGGCGGGTCCCGGCAGAACTGGAACCGCATCGGCATTTGCTAAAGAATTTCAACTTGCAGGGAGCGGTGGCCTGGGTGCGTAACCCAGCCACCAGTTCTCTGCACCCGTTTTGGCTGGGCCCACGGCTGGAAGCGGCGGTTTCGCGGCTTCGTGTTGGGGAACCCGTACCCGCCTCCATTCCGGCCGACGTGCGCTTTTTGTTGGCAGGGGCTGGCATTCTGACTGCGGAGAATCAGGCCGAGCGGTGTCTCGCGGAGTGGGCTGAAATCGTCAAGAAAGGCGCCCATTTCTTTCGAGAAAACGGATATGTGCCTCTCGGCCACTTGATTCATCCTTTCAATCTTGCGGCTTTACGCCGCTACTACCGGCATGCCATCCGGCGGGGCGCCATTCGACTCGGCGACGAGCAAAGTTCGCGGCGATACGTAGCCCACAATGAGAGTGTCGCCCGCTTCTTCCACCACCAGATTACGAACGCCGTCAGCGCTATCGTCGGAGAAGCGATCAAGCCGTCTTATGTTTATCTGGGATCCTACTTGAGCGGCGCCGAACTGAAGAAGCACACCGACCGAAAGCAGTGCGAGTTCAGCGTTACCTTATGTCTGGATTTTTCTCCCGAGCCGGATCTGGCAACATCGTGGCCGATTCGCCTGGATACTCTGGAGGGCACGGTCAAGGTTTATCAGGCGCTGGGCGACGGCTTGGTCTACCAGGGAACGAAGATGCCTCATTACCGCCATCGCCTGGCCGAGGGGCATACGTCGACGTCCATTTTTTTTCATTACGTGCCGGCGAATTTCTCTGGTTCCTTGGAATAGGCAGGCAGCTCGGCACGCTGGCTGGGTTAGCGCAGTCCCGAAATCAAATAAAGCACGGAGAAGACTTGGTAGTAGCTGTAGGCGAAGCGCGAGCCATCGTAGGTAACAATCACCGGAGCTATGGTCACTACACCTGCAGTGGTCCCGGGCTGCAATTCCTGGACGAGAGTCTTCGCACCAGAAACCAAGTTGACCTGGTACACCTTCGTCGGGATCTGGTCGGGAAGATACCCATAAACTGAGGAGACGTCTTCTGACCACCGGATCGGAATAAAACCCCGTTCGAGATTGGGGATGGGACGCGCCGCCCCGCCGGCGGTAGGATAGACGGCGACTCCAGCGGCGTCGTCGACTCGAAGAATGTATTGGCCGTCAGGTGAGATCAACCCACCGGTAATCCCTTCCGGGGTGATCGGTATTGGCTTACCGCCCTCTAAATCCACCAGATAGGTGCGCACACCGTGGCCGGGTTCCTTGGCGTTAAGGGTGATGTGTTTCCCGTCTCCCAGGAAATGAGCAACGCCGTTGTCAATCTGCTCCAGTCCGGCTATGGCAACCGAGCGAGCTTGACCGGGGCCAAGAGGAACGAGCGTCACCTTTCCTGGGCTACCCTTGAGAATGGAAATGGCCCATTTGCCGTCGGGGGAAAGTTTACCGGCGCTTCCTTCGCCCAGTTTCACCGGCGGTGTACCGTCGATTTTTCGAATGGCAAGTGAATAGCCGGCTCCCGCGGCTTCACTGGAATCCTCGAACAGGACCGACTGCCCATCGCGCGAAATGTCTTTGGCAATGTCCCAATCGTGCCAGGAAAGATCCACGGTTTTGCCGTCTCGAGCGGTCGTGGCCATGGCAACACGTTCGGCATGAAGGCTCACCAGTACTCGGCCATCCGGCGCCACATCCTCCAAGGTCATACCTGCAGGCAGGTCCAGGATCTTCCGAATCCGCGCAGACAAATTGACCGCGCGCAGGTCGCGGTTATAGCCCTTTTCGACTGCAGTAAACCAGACTTCATTCCCGTCGTGGCGCCAGGCCAAGCCGTCCTCCGACTCCCACTCGGGCGAAAGCACGGTCAGCTGGCCGCTGAGATCTATGTAGCAAACGGACCCGCGATCATCCCACAGTACAGGATGGTCCATAAAGGCGATCTTGTCGCCTTGAGGAGAAAAACGCAGGTGGCTGATCCAGCCCTTGCTTTGGTATAAAGCGTGCCCAATCGGATACTCAATTCGGTCACGGCCCTGGGCACGGTGGACCACGGCCAGCTCACCCTCTCGATCCCAGTCTGCCCATGAAACGTCTTCGAGGAGCTCTCGTGGAGAACCTCCGGCAAGAGGTGCGCGGGCAAGCATGCCTCCTTCCGGTTCCATATGTGCCCGGTGAGCGGCATGGAGTGCCACTGCGAGTTCGCCGGTACGAGAGATCGCGAGCAGGCTTGCGTCCCGCACGTTGAGGGGCTGAGCTAACAACGAATCCCCCACGGTTGAGAAAAGCTGCAGCGGCTTGCCGTTCCAGGACGCACCGTAGACGATCTCCCGAAAGTCGGGCGTAAAGCGGGCCGAGTATACCGTGCCCTCTTCAAAGGTCAGACGCTGGTAAGACGGAGAGAGCGTTTTCTGTTGCCACTGCTTGCCGAGGAGCAGCAGCGTCGCAGCCAGTAGCACTCCGGCGAGCGCCCAAGGGACGATCCTCAGCTGCGGCCGGCGGGCCCGGAGCCGGATTGTGCCAGAAGCGTTGGCAAGAGTGTCCAGTGCAAACGCCAGATCGCGTGCTGATTGAAAGCGATTCTCCGGCTCCTTCTCGAGACAATGGCGCACGATTTGCTGAAACGATGTCGGGACGCTAGCCTGGTCCAGATTGAGTGCGGGAGGATTCTCCCGGAGCACGGCGGTGATTGTGTCTACCTCGGTCTCGCCGCGAAAGGCTCGCCGGCCGGTCAACATTTCGTAAAGAATCGCGCCCACGCCGAAGATATCGCTGCGGTGGTCCACGGTCTTGGCCCGCAGTTGCTCGGGCGACATGTAGGCGACGGTACCGATGACAGCGCCGCTCTTGGTTACCGTGGTCATCTCCTCCACGGAGCGAGCGGATTCGTCTGGTCTAGATTGCAGTTTTGCGACTCCGAAGTCGAGAATTTTGACCCGGCCATCGCTGGTCACAAATAGGTTCTCCGGCTTCAGGTCACGATGAACGATGCGATGATCGTGCGCCGCGATGAGGCCCTGCACAATGTGCAGCGCGTAGTCGATGGCCAGGGGTACCGGCAAGGCTCCTTCGGCGAGCCTTTTGCGCATGGTTTCGCCCTCTAACAATTCACAAACGATGTAGGGAGACCCCTCGTCTAGGCCAACGTCATAAATGGCGACAATGTTCGGATGATTCAGCGCCGCCGCGGCGCGGGCTTCCAGTTCGAACCGCCGGAGATGATCGGGGTTGGCGCTCGAAGCCGGCCGGATCAGTTTCAGAGCTACATCGCGCCCCAGCCTTTCATCGCGGGCGCGGAAAACCTCACCCATGGCTCCAGAGCCGATTTTCTCGACGATACGGTAGTGACCTATGACTCGGCCGGTCATGGCGAGAGCGCCCCGATGGCATGTTAGGGGTGCATGTCCATCGCAGTCAACAACCGAATAAGGCCACTGCGCCTGCCCGATCGGGCAAGGTTGTTCCGGTCCATTCGGGCCGGTTGTTTTGCGCGCTATTGTTTTGCGGGGAAGGCTCGCGACCGGCGAATCGTATCGTGCTATAATCCATTTTCGCCTGCATACTTCGAGGCAATCTGTGATCTTTTTGCGGGCGAATCCCGCGATCAACCGAAGATATCGAATAGAGGTCTAGCCATGTCCGGCCATTCAAAATGGGCCACCATTAAGCACAAGAAGGGCGCGCTGGACGCCAAGCGCGGCAAGATATTTACTCGTCTCATCAAAGAAATCAGCATTGCCGCGAAGAACGGCGGCGGCGACCCTGATTCCAATCCGCGCTTACGCGGCGCTATCGTCGCCGCCAAGGCCGAGAACATGCCTGCCGATAACATCAAGCGGGCCATTCAGCGGGGCACGGGGGAACTGCCCGGGGCAACCTACGAGGAGTTTTCACTCGAGGGTTATGGCCCAGGTGGCGTGGCGATTCTGCTCGAAATCAATACCGACAACCGCAACCGTACGGTCAGCGAAATCCGCCACGTCTTTGGCAAGAACGGCGGCAATATGGCGGAAGCTGGCGCCGTTTCCTGGATGTTCCATAAGAAGGGCGACATTGTCATTCCGAAGAGTGCCGCCAAAGAGGACGACCTGATGAACATCGTTCTCGAAGCCGGCGGGGAAGATCTGAACGATGATGGCGAAAACTGGGAAATACTCACGGAGCCCTCCGCTTTCGAAACCGTGCTCGAAGCCGTGAAGAAAGCTGGAATCGAGCCGGCGTCGTCGAGCGTTGCCATGATTCCTCAAAACTACATCAAGCTGGAAGGTCAAGCGGCCAACACCATGATCCGCCTCATGGAGGCGCTCGAAGACCAGGATGATGTGCAGAACGTGCACTCCAACTTCGATATTGACCAGAAGTTGCTCGAAGAAGTGGCCGGCTAACTGCGCCGGAAGATTTGCCGGAGAGCCGCCCTGTGGGCGGCTTTTATTTTGCGCGAAGGCGATGCCGAAGTTTTCAACACAACCGTGGAAAATTCTGTGGAAAAGCACGAAAGTATCTTTGTAAGTGACTCAGCGAGAGATGGTTCAGCACTTTGCACCGGAGCGAGTGCTGGCCTTTTCGTGCTACAACCTCTGGCGCGCACCTCGCGCCCTTCACGGTGTCCAACTGGGAGCTAACCGTGAAACTCAGACTCGACAAAATTCTCGTTGATCGCGGACTGGCCGCCTCGCGCGAACGCGCCCAGGCTCTCATTCTCGCGGGCAAAGTGTTGGTCAACGATCAGAAGCTCGAAAAATCTGGGGCACAAGTTGAGGAGGACGCCGTGATCCGCCTGCTCGGCGAAGACTTGAAGTATGTAAGCCGCGGCGGACTCAAACTGGAGCGCGCCCTCGAGCACTGGCGCATTGATATCGAGGGTAAGGTGTGTCTCGATGTCGGCGCTTCCACCGGTGGGTTCACCGATTGCTTGCTGCAGCAGGGTGCCGCCCGCGTGATCGCGGTAGATACCGGCTACGGACAAATGGATTTCAAACTCCGCCAGGATCCCCGGGTTCGACTCCTCGAAAAGACAAACGCCCGGTACCTGACGCACGAGGTCATCGCTGAAACAGTAGACCTCATAGTGATCGACGTGGCATTCATTTCTGCAACCCTGGTGCTCCCTCCGGCAGTAAACGCAGCCTTCCCGCAGGCCCTCGAAGAGCGCCGTGGCCGGCCGGTGATCGTCCTGGTTAAACCACAATTCGAGGCGGGAAGGGAATTCGTTGGTAAGGGAGGAATTGTGCGCGACGAGGCCGCTCAGTGGGCGGCGGTAGAAAAAGTGAAAAGGGCTTTGCTGGACTTGGCCTGCTCGAGCACCGAGGTAATCGAATCGCCGATTCTCGGCGCGGAAGGGAACCGCGAATTCCTTCTTCGAGGAATCTTCTAACCTCCCGTGTTCCGGAGTCAAAGAGCCTGCGGGCTAAAAGTTCTCTCCGAATTCGGTACAATCTGTCTTTCACTCATCCCACATGCCAAGCTCGTCCTCAGCTTCTCGATCGAAAGTCGCGGCCATCGTCTCGCGTCCGGCGCGGCCGGAGGTTGCCTGCATCTTTCCAGAACTGCTGGCATGGCTCCAGGCGCACGGTTACCAGGTTATCGTCGATCCTGAGACCGCCAAGTATTCTAACGGCCACGAGGCGGTGCCGCGCTCACAAATGTCCTCTCGGCCTTTGGACCTGGTTGTAGTGTTGGGCGGCGATGGGACGCTACTCTCGGCGGTTCGAGACACGGCTGCAACGGATGCTCCACTGCTCGGAGTGAACCTGGGTTCGCTCGGCTTCCTCACCGACGTTCCGCTCGCCTCGCTCTTTCCCATGCTGGATCAGATCGCCGAGGGGCATGCCGCCGTGGAACAACGTTCTCTTATGCGGTGTGAGTTGCTGCGCGGCGAAGAGATACTGGGAAGTTACAACGCTTTCAACGACGTGGTGGTCAACAAGACTGCTCTGGCTCGCCTCAATCACTACGACCTTTTTGTCGACAAAGCCTTCGTCTCGAGCTACCGTGCCGACGGAATGATCGTGGCCACGCCCACGGGTTCGACCGCCTACTCTCTCTCCGCGGGCGGTCCCGTGCTCATGCCCGCCGTCAATGCTTTTGTGATTACTCCAGTGGCGCCGCACTCGCTCACGCACCGCCCCCTGGTTGTGCCCGATTCGTCTGTGGTTGAACTGCGACTGCGCAGCGACGAAGAAGTGGCGTATCTCAGCCTGGACGGCCAGCCTGGACTCGACCTGAAGGATGGAGACCGGGTCCGATGCCGCAGATCCGAACACAAAGTGAGCCTGTTCCGCACCGAGACTGATTTCTTCCACGTCCTCCGCACCAAACTGAAATGGGGAGAAGGATAAAGCTAAGGGGCACTGCGCGGAATAGCCGCTCCGGCTACAACTCCGCGGAATACAGTTCCCGTACTTTCTCGCGACGCCGGATGAGCTTGACGGACTTCCCACTCACCAGCACCTCGGCCGCCCGCGGACGCGTGTTGTAGTTTGAAGCCAAGACCATCCCGTAAGCCCCGGCATCAAGAATTGCAACTAAGTCGCCCTCTTCTACGCGGGGCAGCGCTCGATCGCGCGCAAAGAAGTCGCCGGACTCGCAAACCGGGCCCACCACATCGACAGATTCTCTCTTGGCTGCCAAGTCTTTGGCTTGAACCACGGGAACGATTTCGTGGTAGGCATCATAGAGCGCAGGCCGGATGAGATCATTCATGGCTGCATCCACCACCAGAAAACGCTTGCCATCGTTTTCCTTTCTGTAAACAACAGAAGTGACCAGCACTCCGGCAGGCCCCACAATCGCGCGGCCCGGTTCGAGCAGCAAATGCACATTCAGCCCGCGCAGCGGACTGGTTACTGCGTGCGCGAAACCCACCACATACTCGGCGAACTGCAATCCCGGTTCTTGATAGGCAATCCCCAGCCCACCTCCGGTATCGACGTAATCCAGCGTGTGCCCATCGGCGCGCAACTCACGAACAAAGTCGGCCACTCGAGCCACTGCTTCCGCGAAAGGCGCGACATCCGTGATCTGTGAACCGATATGAACGCTCACGCCGGCAACTTTCAGATACCGCGCTCCGGAGGCCAGGGCGTAGAGAGAGCGCGCGCTGGCGATAGGTACTCCAAACTTGTGTTTATGCAAACCCGTGGAGATGTAAGGATGAGTATCGGCCGCCACGTCTGGATTTATGCGCAGAGCCAGGCGCGCAACCTTGCGCAATCGCGCGGCGCACTCGGCCAGAGCCCACAGTTCCGATTCGCTCTCCACATTGAAGAGCAGAATCCCGGCCTTCAACGCCGCCGTTATCTCGTCCCGAGATTTTCCCACGCCTGAAAACACGACCTTGCGGGCGGCGCGCCGGTCGACGGCCAGCACCCGTTCCAGTTCCCCCCCCGAAACCACATCAAAGCCGCATCCCTGCCGCGCCAGCAGGCGCAAAATACTCAGATTGGAATTGGCCTTGACGGAATAGCAGATGGTGTGGGGAACGTCGCGAAATGCTTTCTCAAAAGCCGCCAAACGCGCCTGGATCGTGGTTGCCGAATAAACGTAGAGAGGCGTTCCGTAGCGCTCCGCCAGTTTGGTGAGCGGAACATCGTCGCAATGCAACACCAAGTCCGCCGCACGGCGCAATAACCCCTTCCGCCGTTCCCGAAGAACGAATCCCGGCGGCCGCTCGGAGGCGAACAGAGGTCCCGCAACTTCGCTTCGCCGCGTCATTTTCGCTTGGAAGAGCTGTGCCCGGCGACGCCCTTGACCTTGATCGCGACTACCGTTTGATCGTCGAAGGTCTCGACCCCGGCCGAATGCTCAGCCGCAGCTTTGAACAGAGAATCGACCACGCAATCCGCCGACGTGCCCCCGCATTCCGCGATGATTTTCTCCACCCGTCCCCTGCCAAACAGTTCTCCGCTCCGGTTGCGCGCGTCCAGGATACCGTCACTGAAGAACACAAACATGTCTCCGGGCTTCATCTTGAATCGGAACTCATCGTAATCCGCCTCGTCGAAAAGACCCAGCGGCAAACCTGTCGCCTCGATCACTTGATTCTTCCCCTCGTGCACGTAAACCGGCCGCGGCAATCCCGAATTGGCCACCAGAAGGACGCGATGCGCATCATCCCAGACCGCGTAAATCAGGGATACGAATTGTGCTTCAATCGGCCGCTCCGCCAGCGACAAATTCACCGCAGAGAGCATCTCGGCGGGGCCCGGCTCAATGGGCGCGTGCGAGCGCAGGATTCCGCTTACCAGCGCGGCATAGATGGCGGCAGGCGCTCCCTTCCCGCTGACATCCCCAATCACAATTCCCAACCGCGAAAGGGAGTAGGGAATGAAGTCGTAAAGATCTCCGCCGATCGCTCGTGCCGGAACAAACTTCGCGGCTAACTCCAGATGTGCCGGCTTCGGCAGCGTCTGGGGAAGCAACCGCATTTGTAATTCGCGGGCCAGCGCCAAATCCCGCTCCAGCCGGCGTTCCTGCCGCGCGATTTCCTCATACAAGCGCGCGTTTTCGACGGCAATCGCCACCTGCGCGGCCAGCGTCATCATGGTGCGTCGGTGCTCGTCGGTAAAAAAGCCGCGGCGCGTGTGCTCCAGATCGAGCACTCCAATTACTTTGTTCTTGTAGATCAGGGGTACGGCCAATTCCGATCGTGTTTCCGGGTTGCCCTCGATGTAGCGAGGGTCTTTGCTCACGTCGGGCACCAGCACCGCCTGCCTGTGTTCCGCCGCATACCCAACCAATCCTTGCCCGAGCGCAACATCTTGCTTCAGGTGAACATTCTCGTTGAAGCGCAATGAGAAACGGTGCTGCAGCTTCTCCCCGGAGGAATCCAGGAGCAGGATGCTGAACATCTGAAAATCAATCAACCTCTGCAGAAGCTCCGCGATCCGGCCCAACAGTTCGTCCAGGTTCAAGATGGAGGTCAACTCGCGCGCGATCTCGTTCAGCAGCAGCAGAATTCGTGCCTGCTTGGTTGTGCGCGTGTAGAGTTGCGCGTTCTCGATGCCAACCGCCATGCGCGACGCGATCAGGCTCAACAGGCGGCTGTGCTCTTCGTTGAAATAGCCTGGATGCCGCGCTTCCAGGTCGATGACTCCAATCACCCGGTTCTTGTAGATGAGGGGCACAGCCAATTCCGAGCGCACGTTGGGCACAGCAGCGATGTAGCGGGGATCCTCGGTCACGTCATCGATCAGAATGGTCTGCCGCAATTGGGCGGCCCGTCCGGTCACTCCTACGCCCAGCTTGACCCGCGCCCGCTCGGCAAACTCCGGGGGATATCCCACCTGGAATCGAAAGCGCAGCTCCTGGGTTTTCTCGTTCAGAAGGAGTATGGCGAAGATTTCATAGTCGATGACTTTACGCACCACCTCCGCAACCCGGCGCAGAGTCGTATCCAGGTCGAGCGAGGTCGCCATGACGTCGGCGACCTCTAGCAACAGCGGATCAACCGCCACATGTTTTTCGTGCTTGCTCAGAACCGATTCCATTTTTTCTATGATAGCAGCCGCGCTTTCGGTCCCGAGTCCCTGGTACCGAGGAGCGAAAATAAAACCGCGGACGACCCGCTCGGTTCGCTGGCTGAAGGAAGAAGTGCGGTTGCTCGGTATTCGGTACTAGGTACTTGGGACTGCACTTCCGTCCCGGGGCACGATGCAGACGTCGGCTAGGTTGCGGTAGCGTTCGGCATAGTCGAGGCCGTAGCCCACGACGAACTCATCGGGGATGGTGAAGCCAACATAGTCGCCGCGCAGAGGAAGCTTGCGCCGGGAGGGCTTGTCGAGAAGAGCCGCGATCTTCAGGGATCGGGGCTGATGCGCCAAGAGCAGTTTCTTCAGGACCGTGAGCGTCAAGCCCGTGTCCAGAATGTCCTCCACGACAATTACGTTCTTATCCTTCATGGACTGGTCTACGTCCTTTGTCAGTTTCACCTCGCCGGTGGAGTCCCAGCCGCTCTTGAGTTCCTGAGTCGGGCTGGGACGGTTCCCGTAACTGGAGACGCCGATGAAGTCAAACGTTGCATCCAGCTTTATCTCTCGCGCCAGATCCGCCAGAAAAATCGCCGAGCCCTTCAATACCCCGACAAGGATCACCGGCTGGCCCAGGAAATCGCGCGTGATGTCTGCGCCAAGTTCGGCTACTCGTTTTGCGATCTCTTCCCGCGAAATCAACACCTGGAGTCCGGTCATGGCGTTTCATATTAAACTAAACGCGCAGCCCATGTTGGGCTGGATATCACTGCCGAAATATGTAACCGGAAGAGGCCACAAGTTGGCTAACCCGATGGTTGCATAATGATTGCTCGACCGAAGAGCAAGTCGGCCGGAGTTTCTTGTTTATGAATCTTAAAGGCATTCAACTTACCTGGCTGGGCCACGCGACATTTCGCATCGTTACTCCGGGCGGCCGGACCATCATTATCGATCCCTGGATCATGAACAACCCGGCGTGCCCGGCCGCGGAGAAGAAAGTAAAGAACGTCGATGTGCTCCTGTGCACCCACGGTCACGGCGACCATATTGGAGACGCGGTCGAGATCATCAAGCAGCACAATCCCCAGGTTGTGGGAATCCCTGAGCTGTGCGGATGGCTGGAGAAAAAGGGCGCCCAGCGAATCGCCATGATGAACAAGGGCGGCACGCAAAAGGTCGGCGATATCAAAGTCACCATGGTGCACGCCGATCATTCCTGTGGCATCCAGGATGGCGACCAGCTCATTTACGGTGGCGAAGCTTGCGGCTATGCGATCGAATTTGAAAACGGGGTCAAAATCTATCACGCGGGTGACACCAATGTTTTCGGAGACATGGCAATCATCCGCGAGCTTTACGCGCCTGAAATCGTCATGCTGCCCGTCGGCGACCACTTCACCATGGGGCCGCGCGAGGCCGCCTATGCCTGCAACCTGCTGAAGCCGAAAACAGTCATTCCCATGCATTTCGGCACGTTCCCGGTGCTCACGGGAAGTCCCGCCGACCTCGAGAAGTTGGCGCCCCATGTCGAAATCGTTACCATGACGCCCGGCGTCACTCTCAGCAAGTGAAGATCAGAAATTGCTAACCGCCAACTGAACTCCCGAGGCAAACAAGTGGCCCAAAATAAGCTGAAACCACAAGACAGACCGCGCTGGCGCCATGACGGCGTGACCGCCGGCCCGGTCGACGATTACCTATACTCCATGCTTCCCAAACGACATGAAGTGCTGACGGAGATGGAGGACTTCGCTTCCGTGCACAACGTCCCGATCGTCGGCCCTGCCGTGGCGCGCGTGCTTGAGCAACTTGCCCTGATGATCAATGCCAAGACCGTCTTCGAGTTGGGCTCAGCCATTGGATATTCGACCATCTGGTGGGCGCAAGCGGTCGGCGAAAAAGGCCGGGTCATCTATACGGACGGCGATCCCAAGAACGCCGAACGCGCCCGCCGCTACTTCGATCGCGCTGGGGTTTCGAGCCGCATCAAGCTCCACACGGGCGACGCCCTCGAAGTCCTTTCCGAGCAGAAGCAGCAGTACGACATCATTTTCAACGATGTCGACAAAGAAGACTACCCGCGCGTGCTGCGCCTAGTTCCGCCGCGGCTTCGCACGGGCGGCCTGTTCATCACCGACAACGTTTTGTGGAGCGGACAAGTCGCCCAGAACAATCCCACGGACCCGCGAACCAAGGCTATCCTCGAATTCAACCGCTTGCTTTACAATTCCGCGGATTTCTTTACTACGATCCTGCCGATTCGCGACGGCTTGGCGGTCGCGTTGAAAAAGTGATGGAAGGAGGATCGTATGGGCCGGTCGTCTAAGGGGAAGCTCAGATCGATTTTACTGGAATCGCCAGCAAATCCTCGACCAACCCGACTTCCTTCTGCAGAAACGGCTCGGCGTAGGTCACGCCGCCCAGCATGCCGTAAAACCGCGCCATTGCGTCCACTCGCGCGCGAATCTCGTCGTGGGCAGGGAAGATGTCCTTACCCTCCTCCTGATCGCTGAACTGCGACTTGTAGGCCATGATGGAAGCGAACTTCTGTTCGAACTGCTCCCCGATCTCGACCACAAAAGTCGGACGCACGTCGTAGTAAAGCGTGGCGTAGACAATTTTGAACGGACGATGCGGAGCAAGCGACTCGCCTTTATCCGCGCCGGAATTGGTTTGGCCGATCGCCGAGGGCTGCGAGCTGAGAGCCAGCTTCGCCAGCCCCGCCAGAAAGCAAGCCTCGTATCCCAGAAGGGACGCAGTGTAGTGATCGGGATGGCGTCCCTTCCAGTAGGGTAGAATCACCACCCGTGGCCGAGTCTCGCGGATCACGCTCGCCACTTTCAGCCGATTCTCCCAGGTGTTTTCGACCCGGCCATCGGGAATGTCGAGCTCCCGCCGCCAGGCCACACCGAGAATTTTCGCCGCGTCCGCCGCCTCACGGGCGCGATCCTCCGCTGTTCCGCGCGTGCCCATTTCGCCTTGCGTCAGATCGAGAATGCCCGTCCGCTGGCCGCGCTGCGCGGCCTTCAGCAGCGTACCGCCGCAGGTCTGCTCCACATCGTCGCGGTGTGCCGCAATCGCCAGAATGTCGAAAGGAGTCGAGGACATGCTCGTCGAGATCGCCTTTTTCGTAACTGACCTCCGTTCCTACTTCTTCCGCTCCACCAGATACCGCGCCAACTCCTTCAGCGTCTCGGCTCGTTCGCCGAAGCTCTCCAACTCCAAAAGAGCCACGTTCACGAGCGAATCCGCCTTGCCCACCGACTCTTCAATCCCGAACAGCGCTGGATAGGTCGCTTTCTGCGAGGCGGTATCTTTGCCCGCGGTCTTGCCCAGCTGCTCGGAGGTTTGGGTCACATCGAGCACGTCATCCACAATCTGAAAGGCCAGCCCGATCGACTGCCCAAAGGCCCGCAGCTTTGCCACCTCGTTCTTCTTGGCTCCGGCATAAAGCCCTCCACTCACCAGGCTTGCCGTGATCAGCGCGGCGGTCTTCGCGCGATGGATATACTCGAGCATATCCGCCGTAGGTTGCGTATGCTCGGCCTCCAGATCCACGACCTGTCCGCCAATCATGCCATCCAGCGTGCCCGTGTCCCGCGCGATCTCTTCGATAATCCGCACGCGCGCCTCCGCCGGACATTCGAGCCGCGCCAGAACCTCGTAGGCCTGCGTCTGCAACGCGTCTCCCGCCAGAATCGCGAGCGCTTCCCCGAACACCTTGTGGCAAGTGGGACGGCCGCGGCGCAGATCGTCGTTGTCCAGTGCCGGAAGATCGTCGTGAATCAGCGAGTAGGTGTGCAGCATTTCCAGCGCCGCACCGAGTTCTTCGATTTTGCTGGGCAACGATCCCGCGACCATCTTCCCGGCCTCCATGCACAGCACCGGCCGCAGGCGCTTGCCGCCGGCAAATACGCTATGGCGCATGGCCTTGTGAATGGACTCCGGATACTGGGTCTCGAGCGGAATCAGCCGGTCCAGCGCCGCGTCCGTCAACCCTCGTCCTTGCTCAAGAGTTTCTCGCAGCATCGAGCAGTGAGTATAACAAGGCGCGAGTTGGCAAAGCACGGCGGCGGGAAACGATTTCCAACCTGCGGACAGTAGAAAGTTAGCCGCAGCTACGTTACCATACAGCGATTCGCGCGCTCGGCGGCTGCCGAATCGTTGTGCGGAAATAGAAAACTGAGTTTCGGAAATTTTCTTTTTCTTGTATTTCGAAGGAAGGGCTTATGAGCGACGATGCTAAGAACGACGCTTATTCGAGGCGTGGATTTTTAGGAATGGGGTCGGCGGCATTAGCCGCTGCCGGGATGCTATCGGCAGCGGACGCTGCGGCCCAAGATCAGAAACCGTACCCAACCAAGAGCGATCGAAGCGCCAGCGCTCCCGGGCCAGGCAATCCCCCGCTGGATGATCAAAACCCGGACTCTTTCCTGCCCCCGCCCACCGACGCAGGCGGCGTGCAGACCTTCAAATATCCTTTCGGAATCGCGCACAAACGGATGCAAGAGGGTGGGTGGTCGCGCGAAGTCACGGTCCGCGAGCTTGCGGTCTCCAAATCGATTGCCGGCGTGGACATGAGATTGACCGCCGGAGGCATACGAGAGCTGCACTGGCACGCCGCTGCCGAGTGGGCCTTCATGCTCTACGGAAACGCGCGGATCACGGGTCTTGATGCGGCTGGCAAGAGCTTCGTCAGCGACGTGACGGAAGGCGATCTTTGGTACTTTCCCACCGGGATCCCACATTCCATTCAAGGCTTGAATCCCGACGGTTGTGAGTTTCTGCTGGTGTTTGACGATGGTGAGTTCTCCGAATACGAGACCGTCCTGCTCACCGACTGGATGGCTCACACGCCCCATGACGTGCTGGCGAAAAACTTCGGCGTGAGCGAGCAGGCGGTGGAAAAAATGCCGAGGCGGGAGAAGTTTATCTTCCAGGCTGCAGTTCCCGGTCCGCTCGCCGCCGACCAGAAAGTGAGCGCAGGCTCGCTTGGCTTGTCGCCCCTCGATTTCGCTTTTCGCACCTCACAACAACCGTTCACGAAGCGCACCAAGGGAGGCGAGGTGCGGATCATCGATTCGAGCACGTTCAAAATATCGACCACGATTGCGGCGGCCATCGTCACGGTTCATCCGGGAGGGATACGGGAACTGCACTGGCATCCCAATGCCGACGAATGGCAGTACTACATCAGCGGTGCCGGAAGAATGACCGTGTTCGCTACCGGAGGCCGCGCTCGCACCATGGACTTCCAGGCTGGAGATGTTGGCTATGTGCTCAAGACATTGCCCCACTACGTGGAGAATACGGGCCACACCGAGCTCAAGTTTCTGGAGATGTTCAAGAGCAGCGTCTATCAGGATCTTGCGCTGTCGGAATGGCTCACTCATACTCCGCCGGAGCTCGTGATCGCCCACCTGGGCATTGATAAGGCGGCTCTCGATGCCATGCCCAAGGACGAAGTCGTAGTAATGCCGAAATAGCGCGCTATGCCGGCACGCCCGTTCGGCCGATGCTGCTGCCGACGGTCCCTCTGCGACGGTCGTTTGCGTTCAAGAAAACACGAGGACGCCCGAAGGCGTCCTCGTGTTTTCAAGACTTCGAATGACCTTATGCTGCCTGGCTCTTTGCGACCGCCACGCTCCGCAGGACCGAGGTCAACACATTCTGCACGTCATCGGCGGGGCACACGTCGCTGGCGCCCGCTTCCATGGCGGCAATCCACAACTGCTCGTCCGGTATGCGATGGGTGCACACAATCGGCAGTGAAGGAAACTCTCGGTGCAAGTTCCGCACCTCGGTCAGGCGGGAGTTTTCGATATCGAGAATCACGACCTCCGGCCGGTTCCCGGCGACTCGCTCGCGGAGTTCGTCTCCGGAGCGCGTCAAGTGAATGGAATTGAAGTAAGAAGAAAGCCCGCCGGCCAGAGACTGAGCCAGCCTGGAATCGCTTTCAAGAACTACTACACTAGAGCCCATAGATCCTCCTGACTTACAACCGTCAGCTACCGCGGACTAGGGCTGCGGGGAAGGGTTCGAAACCGCCACTCCACAGACATTGCACCCACGAGACCCCCGGCGAATCGCCTACCTGGAGGCAGGCGCCTTTTCTGCCAGGGGCTCAAACGGCTCGGCTTGGAGCTTCCCGTTTTTCTTCAGCAAAATCTCCACCTTGCCTTCAGCCTGTTCCAGTTCCTTCCGGCAAGCGGACGACAGATGCATGCCTTCTTCGAAAAGGGTCAGAGACTTCTCCAAAGGCACATCTCCCTTTTCCAGTTCCTGAACAATCTTCTCCAGGCGCTGAAGACACTCTTCAAACTTGGCCAACGGGTTTAGCTCCTTGACTTTATTGTATGCAACGTTTTGCGCAGGGTGTCCAGTCTTTTCTTGTAAATAGATTGTGAACAACCGTGAGTCGTTCCGAAAAAGGGAACGCTAGGCAGGGGTGGAACTCTTCGTGCCCAGCGCTTCGAGCACGTCCACTGCCGAGCTGTATTTTCCCTGGGGCGCGCTGATTTGCGCCCCCTGCACCGTGTGCCGGACCGCCACTAGCATCTCTCGAGCAATGGCCACGCCCTCTGCCCTGGCCGCGTCTGGTGTCGGAGCCCGCTGCATACGTTCGAAAATAGAATCCGGCACCGAAACCCGGAGCTCATTTTTCATGAACTCGGCATTGCGCGCGCTGACCAGCGGCCAAATTCCCGCCACTACGGGGATGCGGCAGTGTTCGATCCTCTTCAGAAAGTTTTCCAGCAGGCGGATGTCGAAAACCGGCTGCGTTACCGCGTACTCGGCTCCGGCCTGCACTTTGAACTCGAACCGCCGGATCTCCTCATCGAGGTCCGTAAGCCCGGGATTCGCTCCTACCCCGATCACAAAGCCCGTTCCCGCCCCGATCGGATTTCCGCCCAAGTCGAGCCCCCGGTTTAAGTTATGGACAATGTTGACCAAGCCGATGGCGTCCACATCGAACACCGCGGTCGCGTCCGGATAGTTGCCCATCTTCGGAGGATCGCCCGTAATGCAGATCAGGTTTTTGATCCCCACCGCAGCCGCTCCCAGAAGATCACTCTGGATGCACAACACGTTGCGGTCGCGACAGGTGTAATGCAGAATCGCCTCGATCCCGACCTCCCGCTGCATCAGCAGCGAGAGTGCCTGGTTGCTCATGCGCGCCGAAGCCCGCGGGCTGTCCGGAATGTTGATCGCATCCACACCCACTGATTTCAGGAATCGCGAGCCGTCCAGCTCTTTTCGTATGTCGGTTCCTTTAGGAGGAACCACCTCCACCATGGTGACGAACTCCCCTCGCGCCAGCTTTGCCCCCAAACCTGATCGTTCTTCCAAAGGTTGGGCCGGCGTGGCCAAAGGTGCGGCGGCGCATCCCGCAAGCTGAACTGAGGCCGTCTTTCCCCTGGCTTCTCCAACTCGCAGCGCGGACTTCATAACTCGGATGTGGTCCGGAGTCGTCCCGCAGCATCCCCCCACGATCCGCGCGCCCGCAGCCACGAACTTCCGTGCGTAACTCGCCATGTATTCGGGCGAACACAGGTAGATGTTTCTGCCTTCCACCGAGCGTGGAATGCCTGCATTCGGCTGCGCCGAAAGCGGCAGGGAAGTCGCGGCTCGCACCCGCTCGATGGCGTCCAGCATAGCCACCGGACCCACACTGCAGTTGCAACCGATGACGTCGGCGCCCCACTCTTCGAGCCGAGGCGCAAAAGTCTCCGGATCGGAACCATCCAGGCAGTTGCCGTCTTCATCAATCGTAACCTGCACCACCAGAGGCAATTTTGCCCCTACGTCCTTGGCCGCCAGCATGGCCTGATGAAGTTCCTCGAGGTACCCAAAGGTTTCAAACATCAGCAGATCGACGCCGCCTTCCACCAGCGCCGCGATCTGTTCGCGGAATGCCTGCCTCGCCTCCTCGAAAGAAGTTTTTCCCAGGGGCTCGATTCTCGTTCCCAGCGGGCCAACCGATCCCGCCACCCACACATCGAAGCTCTTGGCTGCCTCTCGGGCCAGCCGCGCGCCGGCGCGGTTAATGTCGAGCACTTTGTCGGCGAGACTGTGCCGTGCCAGGCGGAAGGCATTGGCTCCGAACGTATTGGTTTCGATGATTTCGGCCCCAGCCTGCAAGTAATCGTGGTGATTGCCACGAATTAGGTCGGGCTGGGAAAGATTCAACTCGTCGTAGCACCGGTTGATGAACACGCCCTTGGCATAAAGCAGCGTTCCCATGGCTCCGTCGCATAGAACGGGGGATTGCTTGATCCGGGTAAGAAAGTCAGCCGCCATATACTGGTCAGAATACAGGATAAAATGGGGGTCGTACATCTAGGCATCCGCTCCCCGGCGAGGTCCCGATGGGCCGCCATCCCCCGAAGTGCCTTTGATCAACTGCGAATGATGCGACTCTTCTGGTCTGCTATAATCCGCTCTTTCGCACCTAAATCTCCATCTTTCATGTTGTTAGGAGCCTGCCGTTTGAAGTTTGATCGGAACAAAGTGGCGTTTTTGTCTCCCCTGCTCGTGGTCGCCGGTTTCAGTCTTGTCTGCTGCGGTGCTGGGCCGAGCACATCTACTACGTCGTCCACTCGGTTGACGACCCGGGTTGTCGCTTCACAAAGTGTCTCAAGTCCGACGGCTTTCCCCGGTCTGCTGATCATTGACGGCGAGATCGACACTCTGGTCAGGGGAGGTGAAATCGGCGCCGGCAGCTCTCCAGGCCTCATGGTAATTTCGCCCGATCGAGCGACTCTGCTCGCTTTTAATTCAACGGTCAATAATTGGGCCGTCGAAATCGTTGGCACGGCAAAGGCATCTCAAAGCGGCAGCGTACAGCTGCCGGGGCCGACCACCAGCATGGTCGCCCTGGATAGCGGTTTTGGCTACGCGGCGGTGCCCTCGGCTCCATTTGAGGCCGGACCTTCGCCCGGAGCAGTGGAGGTAATGAACCTTCCGGCCGGCAGTCTGGCAGCGACGATCAGCATCCCCAACGCGCAAACCGTGGTATCGAGTCCGAGTGGAAGCCAGCTTCTGGTTTTCAGCGGCGATTCCGACGTGGTCACGATCATGGCACCCAACCTGGTGAACAGCGGCAATCCGGTCACGGCCACACTTTCTGGCTTCGATCGCCCTGTGAACGCGGTGTTTAGTACTGACGGCAGCACAGCCTACGTCTTGAATTGCGGCGCTCAGTGCGGAGGCACGCAAGCTAGCGTGCAGGTCCTGAACCTGAGCACCACACCGCCTGCGCTGGGCGCGCTTATCCCGGTGAACGGCGCAACCATTGGATTTCTCGCCGGTTCGACGCTTTACGTGGCGGGAACGGGAACCCCCACCGGCCCACTCTGCACCTCGATCCCCAGCGCAGCCCCCACCGCCGCAACGTACTGCGGCACGCTCGACCTGGTCAACCTGACCACCCTCGAGGATCCCTATTACAACAATCCTGCTACCGAAATTGCCATCACCGACGGCTATCACGACCGCATCGACCTGAGCGTCAATGGCCAGCTCTTCATCGGTTCACAGGGCTGCACCAACATCGGCAACGTGGATAACCCCCAGGGAGAAGTGCGCGGCTGCCTCTCCATTTTCAACACCACAAATGCCGCGGTCGTCATTCCGCCAGACAACGGCGACGTCACCGGCCTGCAGAGCTTCACCAGTCGCGAGGTGGAGTACGTAGCCGAGGGCGGCAACCTGCGCGTCTACGACACACTCATCGATAGTTTGCTGCCCCCCAACAACTATATTGAAACCGGAACCATCATCATCACCGGCTACATCATCGATGTGAAGGCCATCGACTTTTTCTGATCCCGGTGTTCTACCCCAGGGAACAGGCAGCACTACCTTCCAGGTTCCAGAACCAGCCGGTGCGCCCCGGTCGCTTCCACTGCTTGTGAGGTGAAAGGCAGCGTGAAAGTGGTGCCCTCATACCACGCTTGCCATTGATCCATGTAGTAGGGGCCTAGAAAGTTTCCCCCCTGGCCGGTGACGGTATTCAGGGTCGATTGGTCGAGGTCCGCCAGATTCGCGGTGAAGCGCTCGGAAGGCCCGTGATTGCGCGTCACAGCTTTCACCGTGTATTTGCTGCCCGATTGCTCCCTCACTCCCGGTGCGGCCCAGCGCCGAATCAAAGGAATCTTCCCCAGCACCGGGTGCTCAATCTCCACTGCGTTAAAGCTGCCCCAATGCCACAAAGCCAGATCCTTAGGAACTTGCGGCCCGTTCACCGCGGCTTCCACTGCCGCAGTCAGCAGTTCGTCGTAGTTCGGATATTTTTGCGGCAGCCAGTGCTTGGGCTGATGCAACAGAACATTCTGCAGCCACACGGTTTGCATGTGCCAATGGTAGGTTTTCCAGCTCAAGGTTTCATCTTGTTGCTTTGGATCGTCCGGGGCAGGTCCGAGATGGGGCTCGAGCAGCAGGCGCGTCAACTCCTCAGCCGAGCGCACGGCGATGGTGGCTGCGGTCGAAGAGGCCAGCATGCGCCCATCCCAGTTGCGCATGAGATCCGCGGCCTGTCGTGCCCGTGCCGAGGGTTGCGCGGCGTGGTCGATGGCATAAACAAACCGTTCAGCCGCGAACAGATCATTTTCTGAGTGAACGTCATTCTCCAGCGCAACCATGTCCGCGGCCGCAAACTTCCGCCCCGATTCCAGCACATGATAAATGCGTTCGGTCCGCCACGGCGCGTCCCACTCCACGCTAATCGAATAGGGATAGTCGTCCGGAGTAATGCGTCCGTTAGCAGTCGCGATTACTCCGGAAGGAGGATTGTAGATGCTCGGCAGCTTCTCGAAAGCAATGAAGCCCGTCCATTCGTGAGCATCGTCGGCCCCACTCACCGGCAGACTGCCATCTCCGGCGGCGCGAATCGGAACCCGCCCCGTGGTCTGGTAACCGATGTTGCCGTCCACGTCGGCATACACCACATTCTGGCCCGGCGCATCCAGTTGCGAAAACGCCTTGCGAAATTCCTCCCAGTTCTGTGCCATATCGACATCAAAAAACGGCACGTGCAGGCCGTCATAGAGCGTCCAGCGCAGCGCCACCTGCCGCGTCTCGCCGGGCAAAATGTCCGTGACGATGGGCCCGTGCCGCGTGATCCTTACGTCCAGCGTGACGTCCGGCTGACCTTTGACGTGGATCCCCTCGGCCCGGTGCTCTGGCTGTTGCCAGCCCTGAGGTGTCTGGTATGCTCCCTGCGCGTTGAAATTCTCGATAAATGCATCTGCCACGGTGGGCCCAACATTGGTGAATCCCCAGGCGATGCGCTGATTGTGGCCGACGATCACATAGGGCATTCCGGGCAGCGTAACTCCCGCCACATCCAGAGCCCCAGAAGGATTGCCGCACTTGAGATGCGCTTCGTACCACAGGTTCGGCATCTGGTGCCCAAGGTGCATATCATTCGACAACAGCGGTTTCCCTGTGACCGTGTGCGCTCCTGAGATCACCCAGTCGTTAGATCCGTTCACCGCTTCCGGAGTCGGCTGTGCCCAGATTTCGGCCCCCGCGCCTCTCTGCTGCGTCACCGAATTATCCGGCCCATCGTCGTCGTCGTCATCTTCGTCGTTGGAATCTCCCTGCTCTTGTTGATCGTTGAGGTCTTCCCGCATCACCGTCGGCGGGCGATCATGCCAGGAGCGGTTCACGTACAGATCGGTCGTCAACTCCGGCCCCAGCTTGGCCAGAATCTTCTCTCGCGCCAGCGTATCCCCAAAGTTGAAGTAGTTGAGGTCTTTCACCATCTGGTTTGCGATGACAATGGAATCTTCCGCCTGCCACGGCTTCGGTCGGTACTTCAAAATGCGGAACTCAATGGGAAGGCTGCTTTCATTGGTTTCGATGAACGCATTCACCCCACGCGCGTACGCATCAAAATAAGAACGATCGCGGGGACTCGCCTGCTGGAGCGATTTCCTGGCTGCCGCGCGCACTCCCAGGATGCGCTGCTCACGGTCGATCCTGAGCGTCGCAGCGCCCAGAATCTCGGAAAGTTCTCCGGCTCCAAAGCGCCGCATCACGTCCATTTGCCAGAGCCGGTCCTGCGCGGTGACATAGCCTTGAGCGAAAAATAAATCTTCCAGCGTCGCGGCCTCGATCGCTGGGATGCCGTGGCCGTCCCGCGTCACTTTCACCGGCGCCGAAAGCCCTTTTACCCGGAGCCTTCCGTCGAGCCGGGGAAGGGCCGAGCGGTCGACAAAATAGGCATAAGCGACCAGTCCCGCTGCCACGAGGACCAGAATCATTACCAGCCACAGAAGAATACGTCGCCCGGTCGGACGCAGCGAAGCAGGAGCGCCGGTCGCAGTAAGAGTGCTCATGCGCAAATCGATTCTAGCAGCCCGCGCCGCAACTGAGATTCGTATTAGGCATTTTCGCCGCTCGAGTGTAGGACCGATGCGTGTCCTCTCTTCAAGGTTCGCACGAATACCGTATGTTAGACAGATTCGCCACTCGACAAGACACGCCCGAAGAGCTGGACAGTCGAGATGACGGATGAGCTTTTCGAGGTTCGGTGCGCAATCGAGCGAGTCTTGCTATGGCACCAGCGCCATCAGCGAATCTGGACCGCCTCATTCAGAGTTCGCTGTTTAACGCCATTGAGCTGCCTGAACCAGAAGAAGCTGAACGTGAGTCTCCGTCCGAATCTCATCCAGACCAAGCACCACTCGATCGAACGGTTGCGCCATGAGAGGCGCTGACGGGGGTTGGGTCAATGCAAAAAGCTGGTTCGGTAGTGCCCTCGTAGTGGGTTGAGCACTCGCCGCATGTTTATCGCCCGCCTAGAATATCCACAAACAGCGGTCATGAACTTGGCGTCACACCCGGCGCACGCCCGGCTCATTGGTCGGTCAATGTCGAATGGCTAGCCACACACATCCAACTCTCACCTTGACGGACCCAAGTGTCCGTGAAGCGCTCCCGTAGCAGGTATGGTTTCCCATTCTTTAAGCCATTTTCGCGATACACACCGCTAACCACGGCAACCGCACTATAGAGATGTACCTGCATGGATTCGCTGACAATCCGTGCGGCATGCAACGATTCCGACTTCACGCTCGCCAAATACTCCGCCTTATCCATAAGTTTTCCGTCATAATCGACGTAGACCAGTCTTGAATCGAGCAGGGTTTGAATCGCTGCTATGTTTTTCCCTTGCACGGCTTGATTCCAGGCATTTTCGAGCGATAGGATTCTGCTTTGTTCGGTGCTGGCCTGACACCATCCCCGCAACGGAGCCAAACACACGACCGCCAGAACCAGAATTGTAGTTCTCATGAAACCCGGGTATGTATGCTGCGTTCCCATTGGCGCCAACTGCTTCATCCAAAACAGTCCAGGAATCGGAAGAGTTTGAAGCTTCCAACCTTTAGGGTGAAGGGACCTAATGTAGCTCGGTGTGGGTAGATTAAGTCAGTTTAACTGTACTGCTGCTGATCAATACCGGGTTAGTTACCATTGGGCTGTAAAGCCCCGGTCCTTCAGGGCGGGATATAAGGGGGGTTAAAGCGGGGTCTTTTGTTGCTCAACGTATTGCTTGATGATGCCCAGCGGTGCCGCCACAACTGGCGGCAAACTAAGACGGCGACCACAAGACATTCTTCCAATAGCGTTTCTCAATATCAGGCCGCTCGATACGGAGCAGCCGACTGGAAACGCCTTTGAGACTGTTGACCATGCTCGACACCGAGTGCTTCGGCGGGTAGTGGATGAGCAAGTGTACGTGTTCGGCCTCACCGTTCATCTCGACGGGTTGCGCCTCGAAGTCAGTGCAAACTTTCTCGAACATGACTTTGAGCCGCTGGATAGCGCCTCCGTCAAATACCTTTCTTCTATATTTGGTGACGAATACCAAGTGGACATGCAATGCGAACACGCATACCTTCCGTGACGAATTTCGCTTGACAATAGCCGATAGCATAGACCAATAGCATAGTGGGTTAGGTTGAGGTTGCAAGCCTTCAAATTCGAAGGGATGCCGAACGGCGAACAACTCCGCAATCTGCGGCAGTTCGCTGGATCGTGCCGCTTCGTCTACAACTAAGCCCTAGCCCTCAACCTCGAACG